>OHHV01000754.1_pt1 | contig 10972 bp, 9 predicted proteins | sample 1568141 | NCBI WGS metagenome assembly OHHV01 (sample SAMEA3879589, study PRJEB24766) | human gut metagenome | biome: human-associated habitat; feature: feces | place: USA | collected 1985/1987
ATGTAATTTTCTTAGTTTATATATATATGCTATTTGCGTTATTACATATATCGCAAAGAACATAAAGAAACTACCTACCGAAATTTCACCTATCAGTGCCATTATAGTGATTGTTGCAGAAAACAAAACTGTCATAATATCAAAAGCAAAAGACTTTGCAATTCTGTTAATACTAACATTTCTTTCATCGTTAGCTTCAATTTCAAATTCTTTTTTTATTTCTTTTTCAGATTTAACAAAAACATCGCAAACTCCACCAACGATGATTCCAATTCCGATTACAATAATAATGAATGGTAACTTGTCGTTTGGGATATCTACATAACCAAATTTGTCTAAGCCATATCCAAATAAACTTGCACAGATTAGAACTATACCTATTGCCATTGTAAGATTGTTCAATGCTTTTTTCATAATTTTTCCTCCTCATAAATAAATATGTCTTCAATACTCATATCAAAGTATCTCGCTATTTTAAAAGCCAGTATAATAGAGGGATTATATCTTCCATTTTCTAAAGACCCAATCGTTTGCCGAGATACTTCAAGTGCTAAAGCTAAATCCTCTTGCTTAATTCCTCTCTGTTTTCTTAATTCTTCCAAGCGATTTTTCATATACCTCTCCCTATTCACGGAAAGTTTGCTTTCCATTCTTAATTTCATTATATCAAATCCTACTATAATGTCAAGTTTGCTTTCCATCTCAATTCAAAAATAAGCCAGTTCTCAACTTCACTGGCTTATATATTTAATACAATATAGCATCGATATAAAATCTCAAATCTTTTCTGCCTTCTTCTAGAAGATTAAATCTTATCTTTTTTCTTCCATGCAAAAAAAGTAATCATAACGTTTATGAATAAAAACAAAAGGAAAAACAATACCGTCAATATAATCGGCCACCGAAACACAAAATACGATAACCTATTTTCCATATAGCACTTCACACCAAGTAATACAACTGCTCCTACCGTGAATAACAATCCTGTCACACATAGAATATAATAGAAACCCTCTCCGTAAAGCATCCATATCATTTGTTCATCTGTCAATCCAATACTTTGCATAATCTGAAATTCTTTTCGTCTTGAATATATTCCAGTTAATACAACATTAAAATAGTTTGTCATCCCCGCCATTAGTAAAATAATACATACTGATCCCAAAAGAATTCTGTTTCCTCGCATATATGTTTCCTTTTGTTGTATTAGATCAGATTTAGATATAGAAAATATACCAGCCTCGCCAACACCTTCATCCAGTGACACTTCTGTCATTTTTGAGCGTTGTTTATTCTCTTCAGAAATTATTTCTTGAAGCTTTGATTTTATATAATTTTCTCTATTAGGATGTACATTTAACTCTATTGCTAATGTTTTTTTATCCGTTGGAATTTTTTGAAATCCTTTTTCACTAATCAGAAAATACAGGCTATCTTCTGCTCCATGCCATGATTGATCGATTTCTGGAAATTCATCGCTCCGACTATCCAAATATCCACACAGCTTAAACATCTCTGAACTTTTTTGTGAAAAGCTTTTTTCCCTATCATAATTACATTCTTCTCTACTTTGAATAGCATCATTTCTCGAAATCATCGTCTTGAAATATACAGGCTCTCCAACTACTTCATCTGCGTGTTTTTCCTGTTTGGGAGTCAACATATGATCATGTAAGATTAATACTCCCTTTCCTTCTTCCAGAGAAGTTATATCAATATTCAGTTGTTGATTATGTACATATTCTTTGAGCAATTCTACTTCCTTTTCTTTTAGAATCTGTACAGTATCCCAACTAAATCCTTCTACCATATTTCCTTCACCAATAGTAGAAGCTCCCTCTGAATATGGACGGATTCCTCTTCTTGAAATAACCGTATTTAGATAGGCACCTTCTATCTTATTAGATTTTTTCCAATCAATTCCTTTTATATTATGTATTTTTTCTTCTACATTTTCTGATATGGGTGAAAATTCATCATATGCGTTATCATATAATAATGCTATTCCATCCCCTTGTGTCAACATTGGATCCTCATCAATTTCTCTCGTTTTATATTCTTCTCCATAACCTTGACTCTTTCCATATTCGCTAAACTCGCCCGCTAATAAAAAATCTGGACGATTTTCAAGAACATGCATATAATCACTTCCAACCACGATTACATTCATAACCAAATAAGATAAAATTCCAAGGAATATGGAAAGGCATGTAATGATAAATCGTGCTTTATTACGAGAGACATTCTTCCATGCGATATAGAACATTTCTCCTACAGTTGTGCGTTTACGTATCATTTTTCTAGAATGAACCGATTGTTTTACTCTAACTTTTTCATCATAAACGATACTTTCTACACAGGACATATTCACTATTTTTCTAATAACTTTTTCTGAAGCTATCCACAAAATCCCATTGACAAATACAAGAGCCATAAGAAGAATCTCTGGTCTAAAAAAATACAAAAGAGTTTTTCCACCCATTTCTTGATAATAATAGACTCCTAATATATTCGGTACCAAAACGGTCAACACAAGTACTGAAAGTAATACTCCCAACAAGGAGCCTCTTAAAAGAATCCATTGCATTTGTCTACGATAGATTTTGGAAATCTGCCTTTCTGTGGCTCCAATTGTATTAAGCAGTCCTAGATTTTGAATATCTTCACTCATAGATATCCACAAAACATTACACACTAGGAAATAAATGCCACACAAAATACTGATTGTTCCTACTATTACCATTTCGTATCCGCCTGTCAGTTTAGCAACTGCAATATGCTGAGCTGTATCGGAGACTTTTATTTTTTGATCATCGCCCTTCATTTGCAATGTTTTATATAATTTTTCTTCCGTTTTCTCACAACTCCAATTATCTGCTTGCCGAAAAAGTAAAGTATAATGATCTTCTGGAATGTTCCATTCTTCTATTTTATTTTTTGAAACATATCCTACGGGCTGTTCGCCACTTGTTTCTTCATACCACCCACATAATCTGAATGTTTCTTTTCTACTTTTAAAAATTCCAATTGAAATATCTAATTCTATCTTCATGCCTTGTTCAGGCTTAGTAATTCCCATTTTTTTCAACGCTCTATTAGGCAACAAAATTTCTTCAGTTGTTTGAGGATAATAACCAATAATGTTAGTATAAGCCGGTTGCATAAAATAACTCCAGCTATCACTATCAACCCATGCAATTTCACAAACTGATTCTATTTTATTTTCGTAAGTTCCTTCGGCCTCTCCAACAAAAATGCTTTTCCCTACTTGCTTAATATAATCTAGTTGTTTTAACTTCTCATATTGTTTGTCGGATCCATCTAGCAACATACCTGATGAAGCTGTCCCTTTTTCTTTAATCAACCTAATTTCTTCTGCTTTAATCTTTCCAAATGGTATTCCAAAAACCATAGTAATCGCAGCAATGCTTATGACTACAGAAAAAAACAAAACTGTATTTCTTATCTTTTTTGTTCTAGCAAAATTCTTTCCCAAAAATCGAATAACACTTTGATTATTATTAGGGATATGCTTATTAAATAACATCGCACTCCCCCCCCTAATAGTCCATACTGTTTGTCACGCAAATTTTCCCATCTGACATACGTATTATCCTATCAGCCATTTGAGCAACCTCTTCTTGATGCGTAACCACTAATACTGTTTGATGAAATCGAAAAGCACACGACTTTAACAACGCTACAACTTCCATACTCGTAACTGAATCCAAATTTCCTGTTGGTTCATCTGCTAAAACGATTGCTGGTTTCATTAGTAATGCTCGAGCAATCGCAGCTCTCTGTTGCTGGCCTCCTGATAAAGTCGGAGGAAAACGATCCAACTTATCTTGTAATCCAAGTATTGCCACAATCTCCTCAAAAAAATCTAAATCTATTGTTCTTCCATCTAATCTCAATGGAAGAACAATATTTTCACGTATATTTAGAGAAGGAATTAAATTATATTGTTGAAAAACAAATCCAATATTTCTTCTTCTAAATATAGTTCTTTGTTCTTTGCTAAGATCTTTTAAGCTTGTGTTTTTTATCCAAAGAGCACCCGAATCAGGTACATCTAGACCCCCTAATATATTCATGAGTGTTGTTTTTCCGCATCCTGATGTACCAACAACAGCTATGAACTCTCTCTCTTCTACGACTAACGAAACCCCATCTAAAGCACGAACTTCGTAAGTATCTGTTATATAATATTTTTTCAGATTCATGGCTTTAATTATACTCATATTTACCTAAACTCCTTTTCACATGTAATAAATTTAATTGTACACAATACTTCTTACAAACTTCTTACATACTATACAGGAAGATTTATTTCTATAAGTAGACCTTGATCCATCTGTTTAGCTTTCACAATACCCCTTTGCAAAAGAATAATTTTTCTTGAAAGATATAATCCTATCCCATACCCTTCATACTCCTTTGCATATTCGCTCCGATAAAATCTTTGAAAAATTAAGTTTTCTTCACCTTTTTTTATGCCAATCCCATAATCTCTAACTAGGATTTTATAAAACATTTCTGTTTGTTTCATTGTAACATCGATCTTACTACCACTCTCACTATATTTGACTGCATTATCAAAGAAATTATAAAACGCCTCACACATCCAGTTTTTGTCATGTTCACATATAACACGCTCTGGTAGCTCTACCTGAAAATATATGTTTTTGCCTTTAGCCTTTTGTTGTATCTCTCCAAGTGCATTCAAAATTGTTTCGATGAGATTTTGTTTTTGCAAATGCACTTGTATAAGCCCTTGTTCTAATCTAGCCGTTTTTATAAAGCTCTCTACCAGAAAGCAAAGCTGCTCCTCACTTGTTTGCAAATTCTGCATATATTCCGTATTCAATGATTTACCCGTTTCATTGGATGATTCCTGTAACAGTTCTGTATAATTTTTTATATTCGCTAAAGGCGTTCTCATTTGATGTGCAATTTCTGAAATTAACCTTTGTATTTCTTCTTGCCTGAACTCCGCTTCTTTTCTTCTACCCTCCAATATTTCCTGAATACGAATTAATTGGTTTTCTGTTTTTGAACAGAGTGTTTCTTTACAACTATCGTAGCAATGTGCTTCTTTGTTAATAATTATATCTTCAGTTAATTTATTAATTTTTATCATTTCATTTGTTCTTAAATAGTTTTCATATAAATATACTAAGCTTCCTCCAAGGATCACTCCTATGAATAATGTTATAAAAATCAATATTTTCATATCACTCTCCCATTCTATAGCCCATACCAAAAACATTATTAATGAGCTTTGACTCATCTCCTAATTTCTTTTTCAATCTGCTGACAATAACACTAATTGTATTTATATCGATAGATCCGCTATCTATTCCCCACAAATATTCCATAATCATTTCTTTTGTTAAAACCTGCTTCTGATTCATGATAAAATATTCTAAAAGCTGATATTCTTTAACTGTCAAAGATATTTCCTTCTTTCCAATCAAAACTTGTTTTCGTTCGGGATACAATATAATCTCACCACACATAAAAACATTTTCACCTGTTGTTCGTCTTAATACAACTTCCATACGTTTTAATAATACCTTCATAGAAAAAGGTTTAATCACATAATCATCTGCTCCAATATCAAATGCTTTTAGCATATCTCGTTCATCATCTCTAGCCGTCAAAAAAATTGCAGGTATCTTTTGATTCCTTTGAAGTTCTTGATATAAACTAATTCCGTTTCCATCAGGCAATCCAATATCCACTATTAACAAATCTACATATCGATTTATATTTTGAATAGCTTCTTTTTTTGAACTAGCAAGAACGGTTGTGTACCCATGTTTTTTCAAAGTTGTATCTAATGCTTTTTTTAATAATTCATCATCTTCTATAATTCCTATTACCATCTGAATCTCCTAAATCAATTTGACATATAGTATTTTTTCACATATTCATCATTATATATAATCATCCAATTTTGTTTTTTATTATACTATCCTATATTTCTCACAGCAAATCTTTTTCAATCGTTATTAAATGAAATCTTATAAGACAGAACATACTCTAGACATCTCTTTCATAAAAAAAAGAGAGAATGTACTTTGATATGCTCCTAGTCTACTTAATGGAAGTCATATCAACTCTATCATTCTCTCTCATTTCTCAATAGATATCTCTTTCCTGATCATATTAAAGAATTCTTCTACTGTATTAGGACTTTCATAAAAATCTTTCCAAAACAAGTGGGCCACAAAGTGGGCCATTTTTCAAAAACTTATATGAATTTATATGGAATTATATCCGAGTCCCAAATCCGCTAAATGCTCTAGCTATCAGCATTTAAAGGCTTTTAACGACTTATACGGACATGCATGAAATCAGGCAAATAATAACGATACCTAGTTTCATTTTCTCTATTTCCTCCTATAAATCCTGTCATTTCACTTATCTTCAGTCTGTCCTGTATCTTAAACAAGCACAGATCTGCGCTTAATACAGTATCTTATATTGTACCATACCATTCCAGCTTTGTGAATATTCAGCTTCTATTTCAGCTTAAAATTCTTTTTTATTCGTCTGAAACGGCCATTCTTTTCTATCAGTCTTTTGTCATAAGCATCAAAAGGATCCCTTTATCAAATTCTATGGTGGCTTCTTCCTGAGCAATCTCATTACTTACAGTCAGTCCACTGTCCGAGGCAGTCAGATAATGACGATCCAGAGGATACTTAAAACCTTTTAAAGTCAGTCCCGGCACATCCCCGTTCAGCGAAAAAAAGGACACATATTTTCCGAACTGCTCTGTTTTTTTCAGTATAGTTCCGCTTTTGACCAATTTCATATAATTCCAGGGATCTGCCAGAATAATCTCGACTCCTCTTTCTACTCCTAATACCAGAAGTCCAAAATTAGCAAGCAGATGATCGATCCTTTTTCCTGTTGCACCCAGCACAAAAATCCGTTCGGCTCCTCTGTCCATAGCAAAGCACACTGCAGACTGAGTATCTGAATCGTCTTTCTCCGGCTTCAGCCTTATGATTTCTGTATTCGCAAGAGTTTCCAGATATTCCATTCCTTCTGAAGAAAGGCTGTCAAAATCTCCTATGGCTGCATCTGGAATTAAACCAGTATTTCTAAAAAATTCCAGACCTCTGTCTGCAGCAATCCTCCAGGTGTCTTCTGTTGTATTTTTTTTCAAAAAATCGAGGGCAAAATCTGTATCGATATTGCCCCCGCTTACAATCACTGCATTTTTCATATGTTTCACTGAATATCCTCTTGAATATGTTCCATTCTCTTCTTAATGTTACGCACATTAGATTTAAGATCTCCATTGAACACATAAGAACCTGCAACCAGAAGATTCGCTCCTGCTCTCATAACGGTCTCCATGGTCTCATCATTGATTCCACCGTCAAACTGAATGTCTACATCCAAATCTTCTTTTTCAATCAGCTCACGGAGCTCGCAAATCTTCTCTGTACAATCATCAATGTACTTCTGTCCTCCGAATCCCGGCTGGACTGTCATAACCAGCACCATATCTACGTCACTGAGCAGATGACTGATATCATTGACCGGAGTTGCCGGCTTGATGGAAATGCCAACCTTCACTCCTGCATCACGGATCAGTTCAATCGCACGTTCCAGATCTTCACAGGCTTCCGCATGTACTGTAATAGAATCTGCACCACAATCTACAAAATCCTGAATATAACGCTCCGGAGCAGACACCATAAGATGTACATCAAAAAACATATTGGATTCTTTTCTGATAGAACGGATCACTGGCATTCCAAATGAAATACTTGGAACAAAATCTCCATCCATTACATCAATGTGAAGCCATTTTACTCCTTCATTCTCCAAAGTCTGTATCTGCTGGCCCAGTCGATTAAAATCTGCTGATAAAATCGAGGGACATAAATGATAGTCCATGTGATTAATATCTCCTTTTCTCTTTCAATTCTTCATATAAACTCAAATAATCTTCATATCTTAATCTGCTGATTTCTTCAGATTCAAGAGCTTCCTTCACCCGGCATCCCGGCTCATGGATATGTCTGCATCCCAAAAACCGGCATTGTCCTTCATATTTCTGAAATTCCGGGAAATAATCTTTAAGCTCCTGTTCTTCCATATCTGTAAGATATAGGGAAGAAAATCCTGGTGTATCCATAAGATATGTGTGTTCCCCTATGGGAATCACCTGTGAATGGCGGGTAGTATGTTTTCCGCGTTTTAATTTTCTACTGATCTCTCCGGTTTCCATCTGGACTTCCTTCTGAAGAAGATTTGTCAAAGATGATTTTCCTACACCGGACGGACCTGCAACCACTGTTGTCTTTCCTTTCAGGATACTTCTTATTTCTTCTATTCCTTCGTTATGAAGCGCACTGGAAAGAAGCACCTGATATCCACATCCTTTATAGATATCATAAAGTTCTCTGACTTCTTTTTCTTCTGCCAGATCTTTCTTGTTAAAACAGATTACAGCAGGTACTCCTGCCTGTTCCATCATGATCAGGAATCTGTCAAGAAGCATAAAATTTGGTTTCGGATCCTCCATTGCAAAGATTACAAATGCCTGATCCACATTAGCCACAGCCGGACGGATCAGGGAATTTTTTCTGGGAAGTATCTTCACCAGATTCCCTTCTTTTTTTTCCTGATCCAGCACTGTGATCTCCACATTATCTCCTACCAGCGGTTTCTGGTTCTCCTTTCGGAAAATCCCCTTTGCCCTGCATTCATAAACCTCTCCGTCTTCTCCATATATATAATAGAAGCCGGCGATACCTTTTATGATCTTACCTTCCATAGGTTATTGCGCCTTTTCAAAAGTAAGAGGATAAGAACCAAGCTGCTGATATTCTCCGTTGACCATTTCATAAACACAAAGGGTTCCCTGGCTTACGCCCGGTACTCCTGTGATGTCAAGCTTGTACGGGAACGTAAGTGCCTGTCCCTCTGATACAGTTGTTGCCTGTGATACACCGGCATTATCCTGTATCAATTCCAGACGAAGCGCTCCTCCATTGTATCCCTGAGGAGTATTCAGACTTTGTGTACATTTCCACACTTCACCGTTTGCAGCTGCCTGCTGCTGTGCTGCATTTGAAACGCCCTCTGTTTGTGTGGAACTGCCTGTTTCTGATTCAGATGACTGGCTGCTGCCGCTTATAACAAGACTTATCGGCTGATCCGGATCTGCCGCCTCACCAGCCTCCAGACTCTGAGAAATCACCTGTCCTTCCGGTACGTCTGCACTCTGTTCCTTTGTGATCTGGATATCCATCCATTTTCCCAGCAGGGTTACTGCCTCCTCTTCTGTCTTTCCAACTACATCTGGAACAAGAGCACTGTCTCCACGGTCAAGTCCACGGCTGACTGTCATTGTAATCGTATCTCCTGCCTTTACAACTGTACCTTCTTCCGGAAAGATTGCAATTACATATCCAGGTTCTACTACAGGATAATCTGTACCATCATCTTCACTATATTCTTTCTGAACATTTATACTCAGACCTTTTTCTTCCAGAGATTTCTGGATTGCATAAGCAGTCTGTCCATCTACAGAAGGAATGGTAACTTCTTCCTGACCTTTACTGATATAGTATCTTAATGTAGTATAGGCTTCTACCTGAGTTCCGGCCGGGATATCCTGAGATGAAATACGTCCCTTTTCCTGAGTAGATGCTTCCTCGCCTACCATCTGAGTACCGATCTGAAGGCCGTCCATAAGCGCTTTTGCCTCTGCCTCTGTCTTTCCAACAAGATCCGGAACTGTTACCATAGCATCTTTATTGTTGTCCACAGACTGCTGCTGTACCTGTCCGTTTTCTTCTTTTTTATCAAAAACACCTGTCTTTTTCACCACAAAGAAAATAACGCCGGCAAGTACTACAGCTCCTACCAGAAAACCTAAAATCGTAATGATCCTGCTCTGAGATTTACGTTTTTTCTTCTTTCTTTCCCTGGCTGCTGCCCGCCTGCGCTGATATTCTTCTTCATCATCGCCATCATCGTAATCAGTCTCGTACTCTTCATCCTCGAGCTGAGCCACTTCCGGTTTTCTCTGAGCAGAACGGTTCTTCTGGGTATGTTTGATTTCTCCCAGTTCTTCATCAGAAATCACAACTGTCTTGGCATCTGTATCCACATCGCTGTGTTTTACAAAATCCCCCTGGGGATCAATAAGAGAATGCTTCAGGTCTGCAATCACATCTTCCATTTTTTCATATCTGCGCCCTACACTCTTCTGGGTACATTTAAAAATAATCTGTTCCAGACTATATGGAAGATTTTCTGTATAAACACTTGGCGGAACCATTTCCTCCTGAAGATGTTTAATGGCAATGGCAACTGTTGTATCACCGTCAAATGGAACTCTTCCTGTTACCATCTCATACAAAGTGATACCAAGGGAATAAATATCAGACTTTTCGTCACTATATCCGCCACGTACCTGCTCCGGAGAGCTGTAATGAACGGATCCCATTACATTTGAACTGATCGTATTGGATGAAGCAGCTCTTGCAATACCAAAATCTGTTACTTTTACCTTTCCGTCTGTAGAAATAATAATATTCTGCGGTTTCACATCACGATGGACAATTCCATGATTATGTGCCGCTTCCAGTCCCATAGAAACCTGGATTGCAATACTGGTCGCTTCTTTAATGGAAAGTTTTCCTTTTTTGGCGATATATTCTTTCAGAGTGATGCCTTCAATCAACTCCATAACAATATAATAAACGCCTTCATCATCGCCTACATCGAATACATTGACAATATTCGGATGTGTCAGTCCGGCTGCTGCCTGTGCCTCGCTTCGGAATTTGCGGATAAAAGTCTTATCCTCTCTGAATTCCGGTTTCAGCACTTTTACCGCTACAAAACGGTTCAGCTTATGATCTTTTGCTTTGTACACATCAGCCATGCCGCCTGTGCCAATTTTCCCTAAAACTTCATAGCGTTCTGCTAT
>OHHV01000756.1_pt1 | contig 10948 bp, 10 predicted proteins | sample 1568141 | NCBI WGS metagenome assembly OHHV01 (sample SAMEA3879589, study PRJEB24766) | human gut metagenome | biome: human-associated habitat; feature: feces | place: USA | collected 1985/1987
CGCCTGCCAAAAAACGACAGGCCAGTAATGCTGTAAAAAATGGTGCTGTGGCCGTAATAACTCCCACGTTAGACGCAGGAGCATACACAAGCGCAATATTTTCAAACAGATAATACAAAGTAATACCGCTTAATCCGGCACCGGCAAAGATCCATTCCTGTTTTTTATCAGTCACCTTCAACCGATATGGATAGATCAGAAACAAAACTATCAGCCCCATAATAAAGCGGAAAAACAAAATCTCTATCGGAGTAAAGCTGCGCAGCAATACTTTAGTTGAAATGAATGTCGTACCCCAGAGCAAGATCGTTACAAGAGCAAAAAGATGCCCCATCAAAATTTTATTCTGCATAGCTTCTCCTATTGTTTTACTCTAAAAATATTACGGTATTGCCCTGGTGTCAGGCCAATGACCTCTTTGAAAAATTTACTGAAATGGCTTTGATCACTAAAACCGGTCATCAATGCAACCTCAGCAGGTTCCAGGTCCTGAGCAAGCAGTTCCTTAGCTTTGCCGATCCTTATTGTTTCCAGGTAACGATAAGGCGTGATACCTTCCGTTTTCGTAAACGATAGAGGTTTTACTGATACCGGCAGCAACAAGCTGTTCCAGCAAAAAATAAAAAGTTTCTTCCTTCGCCAGGTCTTCCCGTTCCTGCATAATCATTTGATGCAGTTCACGCAGGAGTGATCCAGACAATTCGTCACCGCGTAAAACAGGGCTGGCAAACAGCGGCACTTCCTCACTGCCTGTCAATTCCTGCATAAACTGACTCATAATCTCCGGTTTAATATTCAGGCAGCGCAGATCAAGCAGATCATTATCCATTGGTTCGCAGTTATGCGGCACGCAGGGATTGAACAGCAGCACATCACCGGCAGTTATATAATAATCCACATTATCGTAGCACATATGACGCAGGCCACTCTTCTCAACAAACCCGAGCACATAATATTCGTGAAAATGCTGCGGGAATTTCTGCAGGATTCCCTGAAACCAATAGGCTTCTATCTGCAGTTCTTTATCATATTTTACAAAACGTTTTTCATTTTTCACAGCAGGCTCCTTTTTCTTATCCTACCAAAAATCTACCGTGCCATCTTGTATAATATTGACTGCAATTATAAAAGAACCTGCGTAAAACGCAGGTTCTGGCAATCAACGCATATTTTCGATAAAATCTTCAAAATTATTGATGAGAATCGGATGACCTACGACCTTTAAATCACGCAGGTGCGTACCATAAGATTCATAAATATTTTCAGCAAGCTCCATTTTCAGACCTTCTTTAACATATTCTTCCATCATTTTAACGATAAAGCGGTTGATCTCTCCTGTTTCCGGTTTAACATTGAGCGGAATGATACGTTCTTCGGGTTCGTAGCTTTCGACAGTCACATCCCAGCCTCCGGGAATAGGCGGCAGCCGTTTTGCCAAAATCATATACTCAGGCGAAAACCCTACATACGCATCTAATTTATTTTGTAATTTTGCTTTCGTAACAGGATAACCGTTAGCATTGCCCCATTTAACTATTTCATCACAAACTTCGTTGTTGTGAATAACACTGGAAAATGTAGTTTTTGCTAAAACTTCAGCCATAATCATACCTCCCATATGGTAAAATTCTAACTTCTATTGTACTTTATCTTGCCGATAAATTCAACTCATTCGCTTTTACCTCTGTAAATCTAGTAACGTGGTCAAAGAAAAAGCACTGGCCAAAGGCCAGTGCCTGAAAATACTGCTGATTAAATCTGTCCCAGTGCCTTCAAGATAGTCTGCGCAATAATCGCGCTGCCGATATAAGTGCCTGTAAAAACTACACAGGCAACTACAACGATCCGCCAGCCGCTCTTGGCAAAAGCATCAAGGTCTTTGCCGATAGCGATACCGGCATAAGCGAGAATCGGAGTACAAAGCTGTAAAAAGCCTACTTTTTTAACAGCTTCATTGATCACGTCACTGCCGGGCATAGTCGGATAAGTCAGGATACAGCCCAAAGTTACGATATAAGCAACAGCAGGGATACGTCCCGGCAAATATTTTGCCAGAACAACACCGGCAATTGCCAAAAATATTAAAAATAGCAGACCGGGAATTGCTTCCACGATAGTATATTTGGTGCCAATAGCGTTGGCGACAAGAGACATGGCGCCGACAATAAATAATACGATCAGTGTATCTTTGATTTTCATTTTGCAGCATCCTTTCCTGTCGGTTCAACACCGTATTTGAAGCGGTAGATTTTCTTATACAGCCACTCTGTCAGCGGCAAAGCCATCCAGATGCACATATACAGGCCGTCAAGACCGGAGAGCATATTGCTGGCTGCACCAAAGGCAGCGATCTGATCCGCCATCTGCGGATACATAACGCTTAAAGAACCTACAGCAGCAGTCATCATACTGGCAGAGCCGACGCCGGCTGCCATTGCCAGCGCATAAGGATGGAAAGGCAGGTACGCAGCTGCAAAACTGGCCATAACACCAAAGAAAATAGTCCCAAAAACCGTACCGGCAATATACACTCCCATAACTCCGCGCCCTTCAGCAGAGTCAAGACCATAACGCTCGCCGATCAAAGCTACGTTAGGTTCACGGGCAATGGAGTGAGCCGCACCGATAGTTTCACGTTTGAGGCCCAAATAAATAGCCACAGGCACACCGATGAAAACAGTGCCCAGATTACCAAACTCCTGCAGTATCAAAGCCGGAGAAGCCGCCAGAATTTTAGGCAGCGTCGGCCCAACCAAAGTACCGTAACGTGCCATCAGCAGCATCAGTGTAATGCCGATCAGCGAGCTTGCATCCAGCATATCCTTTTGATTAACTACCTTTAAGAATTTAGGTGCCATAAAAATACCCATAATCAGGGCATACAGCATCGGCAGCAGTACAATAGTACCTACGCCGATCTTGAAAGAAACGTTACCAATCATTTCCGCAATGATGATCAATGCTAAAACGATGGCATGAACTTTAATGTTTTTCACAAAATCCACCTTCCCTTTTCCATCATTTTCCTGTTACAGCTTATAATTACTGAAAATATTTATCAAGCTTGGCGATGTATTCTTCTTTTGTCAGCAGCGGGTGGTGCTCCGCTTTGATCTGACGCGCCAATTCGGCATCGTCGGCCAGCAAATCAACGATCATCATCGCAAAAGCCTTAGCAGGCAACAATACAGCATGCTTAAAATCGACTACATGAAAATCTGCCGTATGCAAAAAGCCGTCGACCCCGCCAATAAAGGGATGAATAACCGGCAGTAAATGCGATACGTCACCCATATCAGTTGAAGCACTGAAATGTCCGGCGTCTTTAACTGCTACATTGGGTTCGGCAATTTTAGCATTGGTTACGAACAACTCATTCAGTCTGTTATTGCAGGCCAAAGGCAACTGCCCCGGCATCGTGGCAATAACCGTCTGTGCTCCTACGGCATCGCCGCCGGCTTTCAATGCAGTATCCACCTTTTTATGAGTCGCTTCGATCGCTTCCATGGTTTTAGCGCGTACATAGGTCTCGATCCTGACATCGGCAGGAACAGAGTTTACTAAGTCGCCGCCTTTAGTAATGATCGGATGAACACGAACAACGTCTGCTTCACGAAAAGTTTCACGCAAAGCGTTGATTCCCATCAGTCCCAGCATAGCCGCATTGAGAGCATTAATACCTTGATCAGGCGCATCGGCTGCATGAGCTGTTTTACCTACATACTGAATTGTTTTACCAATAAAGCCGTTGCTGCTTTCACCAATGGATACAGTTGCTGCCGGCATATTTTTATCAGCATGCATCTGCATCGCCATATCGATATCGTCAAAAGCACCTTCATAAATAAGTTGCCCCTTGCCGGTAAGAAAATGCAGTTTGCCTTCTTTGATCAATTTGTTGCGGTAAGCAAGTTCTACATATTCTTCAGCAGGAACGCCAAAAAATACGGCATCGCCTGATAATTCACTCAAAACACCAGACTGCGTAATCCCGCAGGCTACAGCAGCCATTGTTGCAACCTGTAAATTATGGCCGCAGGCATGCGCCGCACCGGTCAGAGGATCTGCTTTACAACTGTCCGGACACCCTATCGCATCCAGTTCGCCCAACACTGCCACAGTAGGTCCGGGACGTCCGCTTACAACGCGGGCTTTGACACCCGTCAGGGCCAAACCAGTCTGAGGTGTCAAACCTAATTGCTGTAAAAAAGCAGTGACTTTAGCTGCTGTTTTAGTTTCTTTAAAGCCAAGTTCCGGTTCCCTTTCGATATCCTGCGCTAAAGCTTCGACTTTAGCGGCCCAGGCATCAATAGCGGCGCATACTTTTGCTTTCATCACATCTTTGTCCGTAATAAACACCTCGCTTTGAAATAGTATACACTTTATTCTTGTAAATCGTTTTTAATTATAGCATAAATACTATCAGTGGTACAGGTTTAATTCTAAGCATTTTGTTTGATTATGAACTTTTATTTCTTTAAACTTTACCACAACTTACAAAATTTTACAATTCCATTATATTTTGTATACTTTATTCATATTTTTAACTTTCTGCGATAATGTCTGTCATTGCAATAATTTGCATTGGAAAATACCCTGTGCTAAAATATATAAGTTAAGAAGTCACTTTAAAACTGTTTACGAAAGGAGTCTGTCATGTTAGACCAAATTAAAACCGACATTGATGCAGTTATGCACCGCGATCCTGCAGCCAAAACCAGGCTGGAGGCAGCACTTTGTTATCCCGGTCTGCATGCTATCTGGCTCCACCGTTTAGCGCATAAATTATACTTAAAAGGCTGGGTACTGATTCCCCGGCTGCTTAATACATTTTCCAGATTTCTGACCGGTATCGATATCCACCCCGGAGCAACTCTTGGACCCGGACTTTTTATCGACCATGGTATGGGCCTTGTTATTGGCGAAACCGCAGAACTTGGTTCTAATGTCACGCTCTATCAGGGAGTAACCCTCGGTGGTACCGGCAAGGAAAAAGGCAAACGTCATCCTACGATCGGCGATAACGTAGTCGTTTCCAGCGGTGCTAAAGTACTGGGATCCTTTACAGTCGGCTCCAATTCCAAGATCGGCGCCGGTTCGGTAGTATTAAAGGAAGTACCGCCAAACTCGGTAGTAGTAGGTGTTCCCGGCCGTATCGTTACCAAAGATGGAGTCCGCATTGCCGCCAGCGATATGAGCAGCCCTGACAGCATGATCGATCTGAACCATAACCAGCTTCCCGATCCAGTTGCCGATTACGAAGACCGTCTGGCAGATTATATGGTACGTATGGACAGCAGACTGGAAGAACTGGAAGAAATCATCAAAAAACATCGCGAGCAAAATGAAAAGCGAGGTAACAACGAATGAGCAGAACAATGACCATGTCGGAAGCTATCAATGAAGCGCGCCGCTGTTTGAATTGTGCACGTCCCACCTGCCGCACCGGCTGCCCGATAGCCAACAATATCCCGCAGTTTATCCGCGCACTCAGTGAAGGCAATATCGGTCTGGCCTACGAAACAATTGCCGAACGCAGCAACCTGCCCGCTATCTGCGGACGTGTATGCCCGCATGAACGTCAATGCGAAGCTCACTGCGTTTTAACTAAAAATAAACACGGAATCGAAATCGGCAGTTTAGAAATGTTTATCGCTGATTTCGCTCACGAAAATAATCTGAAGCCACTTCCTCCTTCTACCGGCAAACGCGGAAAAGTTGCCGTTATCGGCAGCGGACCTGCAGGTCTGACGGTGGCAGGCGATCTAGCTAAAATGAATTTCGCCGTCACTATTCTTGAGGGACAATCAGAACCTGGTGGCATTCTGCTGTTCGGCATCCCGGAATTTCGTCTGCAAAAAGACGTTGTCCGCCGCGAGATCACTGAACTGCTGCATTTAGGCGTAGAAATCAAGACCAACATGCTGGTCGGGCCGGACTTTACAGTTGATGATTTATTCGAACAGGGCTATGATGCTGTTTTTATGGGTACAGGCACTTCTCTGCCACGTACTTTAGATATCCCAGGTAAAGAACTGTCCGGCATTCTGACTGCCACATATTTTCTGCGTATGGTAGTACTTTCAGATTCCGGAAAATTAGACGAAAGTGAAACCCTGCTGCATGACGGCGATAACGTAGTAGTTATCGGTGCCGGCAATGTGGCTATGGACGCCGCTCGTACGGCAATACGCCGCGGTGCAGAAAACGTGACTATCGTCTATCATAAAACCGAAGCCGAAATTTCCAGCTTCCCGTCTGAATACGAAGCGGCAGTTAAAGAAGGCGTACAATTCAATTTTCTGAAGCAGCCCATTGCTTATCTGAACAAAAAGCAGATGCGTGCTTTAAACAATATCCGCCGCAAACCGGCAGAATCTGACGAAACAGATCTGGCTGGACTTTTAGTACAAAACATCACCAAAACTGATGACGGTCAGTTCGTAACCGAAGGCGGTCAGGAAGTCATTCCCTGTGATTGTGTTATCCTGGCTATCGGACAGCGACCTGCAGCCCGTATCGTTTCTACTACCAAAGGTATCCAGGTCGACGACCGTGGTTTTGTTATTACCCGTGAACGCCCTTACGGTATGACTACCAGAGCCGGAGTTTTCAGCAGCGGTGATGTAGTACACGGCCCTGCAACCGTAGTTTTGGCAATGAAGGAATCTAAAAAAGTAGCGGCAGGTATTGCTCAATATATCGATGCAAAAAAACTGCTGGAAGACTGCTGTGAAGATTAACAAATAACTAAAGCCCCTGCTTAAATAAGCAGGGGCTTTACTTTTTTCACAAAAAACTTCTGCCGCAATAGGCGGCAGGAGTTTAATTTTAATATTCTACTTTTGGCAGCGTAGCAAAGCCTTTTTCCAAATCTTCATCAGTAGGAACATAATCTACCATAGTTCCCTGATTATAAGCCTGATAAGCGGCTAAATCAAAATAGCCAGTACCGGTCAAACCAAAAACAATAACTTTTTTCTCGCCGGTCTCACGACATTTAATTGCTTCGTCCATCGCTACACGAATAGCATGTGAACTTTCAGGAGCAGGCAATGTACCTTCACAGCGGCAGAACATCGTAGCTGCTTCAAACACTTTTGTCTGTTCCACGCTGCGCGCTTCCATCATCCCATCATGATAAAGTTTAGAGACGATCGGCGACATACCATGATAACGGAGTCCACCGGAATGGTTAGGTGAAGGCATAAATCCACTGCCTAAAGTATACATCCGCATCAGCGGTGTAGTTTGTCCGGTATCACCGAAATCAAAAGCATATCTGCCGCGGGTCAAGGAAGGGCAGGAAGCCGGTTCAACGGCAATAAAATGAATATTATTTTTTCCTTCAAGCTTATCTGCCATAAACGGCGTAATCAACCCGCCAAGGTTCGAACCGCCACCGGCACAGCCGATGACTATATCCGGCTGAACACCGTATTTATCAAGTCCGAGCTTAGTTTCCAGGCCGATAATACTTTGGTGCAGCACTACATGATTAAGTACACTGCCTAATACATAGCGGCAGTTATCTGTTTTCATCGATACTTCCATTGCTTCTGAGATAGCACAGCCCAAGGACCCGCCTGTACCGGGGTTTTCTGCCAAAATCCTGCGTCCTACTTCAGTAGTATCCGAAGGTATAACTCTGGCACCATAAGTTTCCATAACGGCCTTACGATAAGGTTTTTGCTCGGCTGAAACCTTAACCATATATACGGAAAGATCAATGCCAAAATAACCGCAGGCCATCGAAAGAGCAGTCCCCCATTGTCCGGCACCTGTTTCCGTAGTCAGGTGAGTCAGCCCCTGCTGCTTAGCATAATAAACCTGAGCAACAGCAGAATTGAGTTTATGCGAACCGGAAGTATTAGTGCCTTCGAATTTGTAGTAAATTTCTGCCGGCGTACCCAACGCTTTTTCCAAATTATAGGCTCTGGTCAATGGTGATGGACGATACATTTTATAAAAATCACGGATTTCTTCCGGAATTTCAATAAATTTATTGGTATTATCCAGCTCCTGCTCAATCAGCTCGTCACAGAAAACAGGGCGCAGATCATCAGCAGTACAAGGCTTAAAGGTCACCGGATTGATAAACGGGTCCGGAGCCTCCTGCATATAAGGGCGAATATTCTGCCAATATTTCGGCAGCTCATCTTCAGATAAATTGATTTTATATGGTATTTTTGTCATAAGTCACCGTCCTTTCTATTCTGCTTTAGCGGCCTTCAGCGCCGCATATGCTTCTTTGAGCAGTAAAACAGTCAGTATCAGCAAAACAGTAGAAATTCCTGATACGATATAGTTATTCAAATTAGCGGCAATCATCTGTACCAAAGCCACAATAGTAGTTACCAGCATAAAAGCCATCGGGTACATAATGAATCCGGCGCTTTTTTTCAGAGAACGAATTACCCAAACACCCATTGCCAAAAGCGCAATCGCAGCAACCAGCTGGTTAGTAGCGCCGAAAACAGGCCAGATCATCTGCCATGCAGCAACTTTACCGGTCTTAACAAAAATAAGAGCTAAGGCCACACCAACACTGATAGCTGTAGCAAGATATTTGTTCAAGCTCATGCCTGTAAATTCCTGCAGCTGATAACGCGCCAAACGGGTAGCCGTATCAAGCGAGGTAAGAATAAAGGAGTTGAGAGCCAGTAAGCCAAGTGCAGTACCAACGCGCGGAGAAATACCCAGCAGCGAAGCAAACTGGCCTAAGCCGTTGCCATACACAACAGTCGGACCGCCTTGCAGCATTTCGCCGCTCATCATAATCGTACCCAACGCAATAACGCCAACAACACCTTCCAGCAGCATAGCACCATAACCAACAGGAACAGCATCAGTTTCGCGCTTCAGCTGTTTGGACGTAGTGCCGGAAGCAACCAGAGAATGGAATCCTGAAATAGCACCGCAGGCTACTGTAATAAACAGCAGCGGCCAGAGCCAGTCTCCGGAAGCAGTAACAAACCCCTTAAATGCAGGTAATTTTACTTCATAGCTGGCACCGCCAAAAATCATGCCCACACCGCCGATAAACACGGAAAAATATAACATATACGAGGCCAGATAATCGCGAGGCTGCAGAAGCAGCCAAACAGGCAATACTGAAGCGGCAAAGATATACACGATCAAAGCCATACGCCAGGTATCAAGGCTCAGAGCAAAGGTTGACTGCACCCAGGAGCTTTCTATACCAAATATCAGCGAACCGAATAAAATCGGCAGCATAATAATCGTACTGACTTTTAAAGATATACCATAGTGATAAATAGCGACACCAAAAACCATCGCCAGAAAAATATACAGGGTCGCTGTGAAAGCGACAGCGGGGTCAGCAGCAAAGGTCTGTGCTGCTAATTCCAAAAATACAGCAATTACCAGTGTTAAACTGAGCCAGGTAAAAGCAAGAAATAACTTGTGGCCGCGGGCACCGATCCATTGACGGACAACTTCGCCGATCGACATACCTTTATGACGAATAGACGCAACCAAAGCACCCATGTCGTGTACGCCACCAAAAAAAATACAACCGATAATAATCCAAAGTAATGTTGGCAGCCAGCCAAGTGCTGCCGCTGCCGCAATGGGACCTACAACAGGGCCGGCACCAGCAATCGAGGCAAAATGATGCCCCATCAAAACCGCCGGATGAGCAGGGCAATAATCAATATCGTCCTGTAATTCAGTAGCCGGAGTTTTACGATTTGGGTCTAAATCGTAAAAACGGCTTTGAAAGCCGCCATAAAATTTGTAAGCGACAGCAAAACAAAGAATCGTAATTACAAAAATGGTCAGTAACATAAAATATCCCCTTCGCGAACTTATTGCAGAATTATTCTGCCGCAGCGCCGTTGCTGCGCTAAATAGATCAAATCATCAAAACGCTTTTCCGCATCCCCCTCCTTATACTGCAATATTTCCAACCAGCCGCGTATACCAAGCCAAAAAACTTTTTTTGTCAATCTGGTCTCATGGCAGTCCAACAGCAGAAACCTGTGCGTCATAACGTCTTCCCTGCTCTGCCAATGTTCCCGCAGCCAATTTACTGATCTATCGCCTTCATGACGGATCACTATATAATCATCCGCATAATAGCGGGCAATTTCACCTGCCAGACAATCCTTGACAAATGCAGTCTGACGATACCATCCCTGCATCCCGCCAGCTGACCAGGGCACAAAGCCATAACCTTTTAAAAAATCTTCCCACTCTTTCATACAGCGCTCCTGTCTACAAGTTTGCTTTACGCCAGGCGTTCAACGCGCCGCAGAAATCTTCCCACAACTGGGGCAGCATTTCTACCGCCGCCTCTGCTTTAGCGCGTTCCCATCCGGCAAACAGCCCTGCCTCATAGCGCAGCTGCACATTACCAGCATCCTCGAGAAAACACTGCACTAACTTAGCGTTGATAAAATCATCATGTAAAAAGCCCAGCATATCCTGCAGTCTTTTCAACCGCCGCAGCAGATTACTGTCGCGCGGTACTTCCGGCAAAGTCTGCAGCGCATAACGAAAACGTTTGATCTTAATCCTGATCTGGTGCAGTTCCAGCATATTATGAAAATCCGGATATTTTCTATCAATAGTTTCCAGTTTTTCACTCCACTCATTCAAACGTCTGCTGATAAATTTCCTGATTTTTTTATCAGCCAGATTTGAAGCCAGTGGCCTCTCATGCAACCAAATACTGAACTGCGCCAGCGTTTTGGTCATGATGCTAAGGTCCGCCTTCTGCAGACATGCTGCAGTTTCCTCCACACGCAGCTTCTGCAGGAGCTCTTCCACCTGAGTTGGTACTGTCAGCTTACCGCCTGAAGCGGCTGCCTGCAACTTTATTTTTTCACAGGTCATTAAAGCCACATCCAGCTCACGCAGCCGTGACAGTATTTCACCCTGCTGCCGCAGGGTATTTTGCCAGGCAACTGTACTGTTTTTTTGC
>OHHV01000757.1_pt1 | contig 10945 bp, 8 predicted proteins | sample 1568141 | NCBI WGS metagenome assembly OHHV01 (sample SAMEA3879589, study PRJEB24766) | human gut metagenome | biome: human-associated habitat; feature: feces | place: USA | collected 1985/1987
TTATTTATAAATTATATTGCTTTTACAATCATTTTTATTTTATATTTTTATTTGCCATTGGTAATTTGCATAAAAATTTAATATTAGTACATTTTTTATGCTCTTTTTTACCATTCAAGGTTGCTGCCACCGGCCTCCTTAAACCCAAAAAATAACGCGGCAGGAATCCTGTCCCCGGACTCCTGCCGCGTCTGCCGGCTATTTATTTTGCCGTTTTTTTATTTTGTTGTCTTTTTCCGTTTTAACTGTCAATATACAGAATCTTTTCCGCTTCCTCCGGGGTCAGGGCGGGCAGACGGACTGTAACCGTGGTTCCCTTTCCCACCTGGCTTTCATAGGAAACTCCATATTCTTCCCCATAGCACAGCTTAATCCTGAAGTTCACGTTCTTGGCTCCGTAGCCATGGCTCACTTCGCACGTATTTTCTTCAAAAATATGCGCTACCTGTTCCGCCGTCATGCCAAGCCCGTTGTCGGTGATACAAAAAACGAGATCCTTTCCTTCGGTCACCGCGGATATACGGATTCTGCATTCCACCATGTCAGGCGCCCTGGCAATGCTGTACATAATCGCATTTTCCACAAAGGGCTGAAGGATGATGTTGATGCAGGACAGCTCCTCCACGCCCTCCTGCGCATCAATCTCAAGGCTGATGGCATTATCAAAATGGTAATTTTCTATCCTGACATAGGCACGTACATGGTTCAGCTCCTCCCGCACCCTGACGATCTGCCTTCCCTTATTCAGGCTGATCCGATAGAACTGAGCCAGATTCTGCGCAAGCTCCATGATTTCCGGCGCATTGTAATCCATGGCCTCCCAGTTGATCAAATCCAGGGTATTATACAGAAAGTGCGGATTGATCTGCGCCTGCAGCGCGCGCAGCTCTGCCGATTTCACATTTTTACCCAGCCGGTACTGCTCCAGCATCAGCTTGCGCAGCTCCTTGGTCATATAACTGAAGCTGCGGAACAGCTCGCCGATTTCATCGCTTTCCTCCTCCGGTATTTCCAAAGAAAGCTGCCCGTCCTGTACCTGTTTCATCTTCGTATTCAGCGTTACCAGACGCTTTGAGTAATATTTTCCCAGCAGCCAGGAAATCAGAAAGATGGAAAGCACAATCAGCACGGAAAAAAAGATGAGCGTCATTCCCATTAAATAAGTCTGCCTGTAAAAATCCTGTCTGGGAATGATGGAAACCAGCGTCCATTCCGCCTGCTCCAGCTTTCTCTGACGGTAAAGATAGGCGCTTCCTCCCATCCGCAGCTCCTGCCATGAGGAATTCCTGCCATGGCCGGGAAGGCTTCCTTTTCCGGACAGCTCATCCAGATTTTCCTGGCTGGATGCCGCCAGAATTTCCCCTCTCTGATTAATGAGGTAACTGATTCCCTTCTGCGTAACATCCGAATTCGCCACAATCCGTTCCAGTTCATCACTGGAAACACTCACCCTTGCGATACAGGAGCTGCCGCTTCCCGCCTCTCCGTATATTTTCTTCAGCATTGCCACACGCAGCTGCTTCTCTCCCACCAGCTCCGGGCCGCTTCTTTCAAGCCCTGTGAAATACAACAGCCCCTGATTGATTCGGCCGCACATTTCCTCATAATATGGTTTCTTCTGTAAATCGGATTCCGGGAAAAAATGGTATCTGTTATAGGCGTAAACAAGGCTGTCAGGCACATAAATTCCACATTGGTACATTTTGTCGGAAAACTCCAGCGAGGTCATAATATCATTGATCCTCCAGTAATCCCTCCACTGATCGCCCGCTTCCTGTCTAGTAAGGTAATTTCCCTCCTCCAGCATGTCCTGCAGCTCCCGATCCGCACCCACAAGCTCCAAAATATAATTCATATTCTGCAGATGGCTCTCCAGAAAGTTGACCGCCTGTTCAAAGGATTGATCTGCGGAATAGATAATCTGCGCTTCGTATCTTTTCTCAATCAGCATATAGCTGCAGGAAAGCAGCAGAATAAAAATCAGGATCATAGGGCCGGAAAAGGATACGGTAAGCTTAATCCGCATGGGCAGGCGTTTGAAATAATTTTTCATCCGGGACCATATTTTTTTCACAGGTTCTTGTTCTCCTTATATTCTGAGGGCGTCATTCCTGTCTGCGCCTTGAAAATCCTGGCAAAATAGGCGGCATCCTCATAGCCCACAAGATCCGCCACATGATACAGCTTCAGGCTGTTGTCACGCAGCAGCTTCTTGGCCTGGTCAATCCGCATGTTGGTCAAATACTGGTTGATGGTGGTTCCGGTCCTCCTTTTAAAAAGACCGGACAGATAGGAGGGCGTGAGGTATACGGCATCCGCCAGATCCTTAATACACAGGCTTTTGTCTGAATACCGCTGCTTCATCACTTCAATTACCTGGAAAATCACCGCATTTCCTCCGGTACCTTCCCTTTCCCTTGCTTCAATAGCTTCCATGGCCCGGGCGGCAACAAAGGTGTGCAGTTCTTCCAGTGTCTGCGCGTTGTCCCAGAAACGTCCGGATTCCCGGCGTTCCCTTCCTTCTCCTGTCAACAGTTCCTTTTCCAGCTGTTGGATATGGCTGTAAAGCAGGAAATACATATTTTTTACCGAGCTGTTCAACGCGGCCTTTTCTGTTATAAGCTGTGCATAAATCTGCTCCAGAATACGGATGGCTTCCTCCTTCTCCCGCCTGGAAAGCGCGCCCACAAAGGCCTCCTCCTGTTCCTTTCCCACCTCAAAATACCGATCGGCCGGCGCTTCCCCACAAAATGCAAAGGAGGCAAAGCCCTTATAGGAAAGGCATCCTGCCGACTGGCAGGCGGACCGGGTTCCTCCACCATAGCTCCCACAGCAAGGAAATGACGGTATTCCCCTTTGGATTCCACGGCCAGTACGCAGAGGGCACGAATCAGTTCCCCATCCCTGTCCAGCATGGACTTCGTGCCGGTTGCCAGCAAAATCAGCGTTCTGTTGTCGTGGAAATCCATATTACAATAGAATTGTTCTTCAGCCATAAATATCTGCAGTTTTTCCCGGTAGAAGCGGACAAACTCCCCGGTGTCGTCCACCGTTCCCGCCAGCTTTACAATCCCGATGCGCATCCGGGTATCCCCGCTGTCCCAAAGGCCGCTCCGGCGCAGCTGACATTCCAGCTTTTTTACATCCTCCGGCGTGGAAAGCAGGGAAAACAAAGCCTCCCTCTTCAAAAAATCCATGCTCTCCGTATAGCTGTCCTGCAACGCCTTCTGCTTTTTAATCTGAGCAATTCTTTCGATGCCTTTTTCCACCGCCCCGATTAATTCCTCCAAAACCACGGGCTTTTCCACGTACTGTATCGCCCCCAGCTCAATAGCGGCCTTCAGATACTCCTTGTAGGAATAGCTGCTGACAAAAATAATCTGGCAGTCCGGCAAAAGGCTGCGCAGCTGTCTGCACATCTCGATACCATCCATGCCCCTCATCTTAATATCGGAAAGCACAATCTGGCGCATATCCCGAAAGCTTCATCTGCATTTTCCGCCGTTTCCACGGCATCCACGCCTATTTTTTTCCACGGGACATGCCGCATCAGGCCGCGCCTGGTTATCAGCTCATCCTCTACGATAAGCAGCTTTATCATGTATTTTTCCTCCCCTGTGCGCTGTCCGCCGACGGCGGCAGCTGCGTTCCTGCCAGCAATGTATCCCCGGAAAACCGGGACCAATCATTTTCATACGATGTAAAAATGTATGAATTTCTCTGGATATTATAGCATAAGGAATATGGGGTGACCAATATATTTCGCGGATGTGGAACTGCGTGATATGGAACTGTACACGGAACGAAATACGGGACGGGAAGGGAATGTATATGAGAATAGTTTTATTGAGGGGACAGGTATGGCAAAAAAATAAGAAGCCAAAACAGTCTGCATTTTGGCTTCTTATAATTATTATGATCCTGTCGGGTCAATATTGTCCAGTTCAGTCAATCGCATGATCAATCTGTACGTGGCCGCCGCTCCACACTTTTCGGGAGGTCCAGTCCGCATCTTCATCGGCCCAGAACGGGTCAGAGACGGGAAGGCCCAGCGGCAGGAATACGGCGCTGCACAGGTACAGGCTTCCCACATTGATATAGCCCTCCGCCAGTTCGGGCTGGCATCCGCAGACTCCCGGCCGCAGCCAGCCGTTTTGATCAAACATTTCCTGGTTTTCCATACATCTGCGGATAACCGCGGTCAATGCACAGCGGACCTGGGCAGGCTTCAGAGAGCCCTCCAGACGATGTTCCAGCACGGCCTGGGACAGCATCTGAAAAGCGCCGAAACGATAGCAGATGGAACGTCCAAGGATTGGATAGCTTCCGTCAGGCGCGATCATCCGTTCCAGAACGGAGGCATAACGTGCGGCCCGGGCGGCTACCCTTTTTTCCAGTTCCCGGAATTCTTCCCCCAGATTTACGAACATTTCCGCCAGATCCAAATACATGGGCTGGATAACAAAGCTGTTATAATAATCCCAGTGGAACATTTCGCCATCGCCATAGACGCCGTCCCCTTTATACCAGCCGTCAAATACCCTGAGGGCGTATGCAATGCGCATTTTATCATAATCTTTTTCACCCAGCACATACAATCCGGCTTCCACCATAGCGGAGAAAAAAATCCAGTTAGAATTGCAGGCCACAATCTGCCTGGAGCTTCTCAGGGCCGCCGCCAGATTCCTGTGCACTCTCTCCGGCAGTCTGCCTGCCAGCTGTCTGGGGGCGCGTACCAGCGCATGGCACAGGAATGCCGTATCCACCAGGGGCTGGCCGCCTTCGTTAAAAATCATAAAGTCCGCGGATTTCGGATCCGTCGCTTTGTCTATGCAGCGTACTGCCAGGCTGCGGTAGGTTTCCTGAAGTTCCTTTTCCTCTCCTTCAAGTCCCTCCGCCTCCAGCCAGGGCGCCAGGCCGAGCATGCTCCTTCCGAAAGCCTCCAAAGGCGCAAAGGGCGCTCTTTCTCCATGAAAATCCAGCGGCATGGTCTTTTTCAGTTCTTCTTTTTCCAAAGCCCGCAGCACCGGAGTTACGATGTGCAGCATGGAATCCAGCCATATTTTTCTTGTATTGTTTTCCATAATCTCTCCTGTCCGCGCGCATAGCACGCCTTTTTATAAATATACTACCAGAGGAAGCAGTCCTTGTGAAGCAGACGCAGGATCGCTTCTATGAAGAAATAGTCACCGTAAATAATCGCTTCCTGTCCGGCATCGCTGTGGTAAGCTGCTTTTCCCATTTCCAGGATAGCATCCTCTTCAGGGTTCCAGTTAGCAAAATTCTCTTCCATGGCGCGCAGGATACGGTATGCACCTTCCTCATACAGCCTCTTTTCATGTTCAGGCACAAAGGAGGCTATTTCCAGGAGGCCGCAGGCAGCACAGGCTCCTGCCGTGGAATCATAATATACCGGTTCCTGGGGCGAACGGAAATCACAGAGCGGCAGATAATCGGTCATAGCCACGTTAGCTAAAAAATAATGCGCCACTTTTTTCGCCGCGTCCAGATATCTGGCCTCACCGGTGTGATGGTAGCTGAGGGCAAAGCCGTAAACCGCCCAGGACTGGCCTCTGCTCCAGGCGCTGTTTTCACCGTAGCCCTGGCCTCCGGGCGCTTCCAGGAGTTCTCCTGTCAGCGGATCAAGGATGCCGATGTGATTGCAGGAGCCGTCAGGTCTTAACAGCTTGTCAATGGCCGTATCCGCATGGATTTTTGCAATTGCAGCGAATCGGGGATCCTTGCTTTCCTCGCTCATCCAGTAGAGGATGGGAAGATTCATAAGGCAGTCGATAATGATCCAGCCCACCTGGTTATCGCCGTTCCAGGCGCGGATAAAATTGCCCAGCGGATTGAATCTGGCTGCCAGAACATTGGCCGCATTTACACCTCGTTTTTTGGCTTCCTCGCTGCCGGTGAGACGGTAATCCGCAACTGCGGTATGCAGCCACATAAATCCCACATCATGATACAGCTTTCCGATATCGGCCAATGCGGTATCCATCCTCTTTTCCACGCCTTCGGCAGCTTTCCGGTATTTCTCATCCCCTGTGGCATGGTACATCTGCCAGAGCATTCCTCCCCAGAAACCATTGGTCCACCAGAATATGTCTTTTTCACCCCAGTCTGTTGTATATCTGCCGTTTTCCGGCACATACGGGATTTTGTCGCCGACTCTGTCGCATTCGGCGCTCATTTTGGCACAGATTTTGCCGTATACCTCCTCCAGCCATTTCTGTCTTTCTTCTTTACTTTCCTGTCTTGCCATGGTTTGTACTCCTTTATGTATTATTATTGTAACAGTTCTGGCAGGTTTGCGCATTCACTGCGCAAGCCGTGAGAAAATGTGGTGGCAGCAGGCATCCGCCCCTCGCCGAAGGCGACTATTAATGAGCGGATGCAGTAACAGTTTGGCCGAAGGCTGAACTGTTACTTATTTTTTGTTTATTTGCAATTAGATGAGCCGGGCAGCGGGCGTCAGATACAATTGCAGAGAGACTGGCAGCGGTTTGCTGCTCTCCTGCTGTATACCCGGAGAGCGGCAGCCTTACATTTATTTATTTTTATAACAGCACTATACAAATCTGTAAAAGGCTGTAAAATATAACTGACAGGAATGCTGCGGATATCAGGGAAACTGCTCTTTTATCCAGATGTCCGGCAGGGCTGTCATTTTAACCTGAAAGGATATGTATCTGCCATGATTACTGTCGGCCACTGCGGTTATGATTCCAGGCACCGGACCAGGCTGGAAATGCGCCGTCCGGGAGGAACGCCTGACTATACTCTTCTGCTTATAAAAACGGAGGCTTTTTTCCGGATAGATGGAAAAACTCTGCAGACTCCGCCGGGGACGGTTATTCTGTATGAACCGTCGGTTCCTGTCCATTACGGCAGCGTAGGCGCCTCCTATAATGATGACTGGATTCATTTTCTGCCTGAGGACTGCGACTTACCATTCCTGCAGGAGCTGAAGCTTCCCTGCAATACGCCATGCACGCTTTCCTTTACCGGACAGCTCTCCGAATATGCCCGTATGATCGTCCTGGAAAAAAATTCGGAGCATCCCTACCGGGAACAGATTCTAGATTCCCTCATGCGGACTTTGCTGTATTCACTGGCCTCCCAGCTTTTGTCTTCTCCTGACGAAGCCATGGAAAACAAATATTATTCCGCAATGAATGAGCTGCGGATGTCCATTTTAAACACGCCTCATAAAAAATGGACAATTGAGGCGATGGCTGAGTTAGTGCATATCAGCCCTTCCTATCTGCAGCATCTTTACCGGGAGCTGTTTGGTGTTTCCTGCATTCAGGATGTGATTCAGGCACGCCTGAAATCCGCCCGTTTTTACCTGCGGACCACGGAAATGTCCATCCAGTCCATTGCAGAGCTTTGCGGGTATGAAAATGAGCTTCATTTCATGAGGCAGTTTAAGAAATTTACCAATATGACGCCCAGCCAGTACCGCAGTCATTATCTTTGTGAACAGCAGAAATGATGGGTGATGGGTGATGTTTGCAAAGATAACAGAAGTTGCTTGAAAAAGCCTCCGCACCGTGTTTCTGTCGGTGCAGAGGCTTTTATAAGCTTCTGAATTCAGTTTCTCCGGCAGAAGAAGCTGCATCCGGAATTCTTTCAGCTGTTTCGCTGCTTTGGGGCCGCGTCCCATTCGTTCCGGCTGGCTCTTCTTCTTTATACCTTATTTAGGTTCTGTGCGCAATGAACTATTCCCTGTTGAACTGACATATCCTGCTTTTTTGTTCAGCGCTGTTTTATCTGGTTACGCAGTCCACTGCGGTATAGCCGGCATCCTCCACGGCTTTCTTCAGGATGTCATCCGCTACGTCCGCAGACAGCTTAACTGTGGCTTTTTTTGCTTCCAGATCCACATTCGCTTCCTGCACACCTTCCACGGCTGCAAGGGCTTTCTGCACATGCATCTGGCAGTGTGCGCACATCATTCCTTCTACTGTGATTACTTTTTCCATTTCTGATTCTCCTTTTCCGGACAGTTCTTCCTGTCCATTCCTTTCTTTTTCTGGTTTTATTGTGTCCTGGCTGGAGGGGTCTTCCTGAGTAACGGATTCCTCCTGTGCAGCGGTCAATAGCTGTTTTTTGACGGCAGATGGCTGCTGTGATTCCGGCGCAGAAATTGCTTCCGGCTGGTCAAAGGCAGTAATGTCTGTTGTTTTCCCTTTGAAGAAGCGCAGACGGAGGGCATTGGTTACAACACATACGGAGCTCAAACTCATGGCTGCCGAACCAATCATGGGACTTAAGCGCAGGCCGAAGGCCGGATACAGAACGCCTGCCGCCACGGGAATTCCCAAAATGTTATAAAAGAATGCCCAGAACAGGTTCATGCGGATATTGCGTATAACCGACTTGCTCAAATCTATGGCAGTCGCCACGTCGACGAGGGAATCCTTCATAAGGACCACATCCGCCGAATCGATGGCAATATCCGTTCCTGCACCGATAGCGATTCCCACATCCGCCCTGGTGAGTGCGGGAGCATCGTTGATGCCGTCGCCTACCATAGCTACCTTATGTCCTTTTTCCTGAAGCTGCCTGATAACGGATTCCTTCTGGGTGGGCATAACCTCTGATATGGCTTCTTCAATATCTAATTTTTTACGGATTGCTTCTGCCGTAATCCGGTTATCGCCGGTCAGCATTACCACCTTCAGGCCGGCTTCCTTAAACTGCTTCAGGGCAGATCTGCTGGAATCCCTGACGGTATCCGCCACAGCTATGATGCCCTCAAGTTCGCCGTCTTTTGCAAAAAGCAGAGGGGTCTTTCCTTCATTGGCAAGGCTTTCCAGTTTCTGTTTGGCTGTTTTTTGCATGTCTTCTTTTTTAAGAAGGCCGTTTTCCTGTAAAAAGGCGAGGTTCCCGGCCAGATATTTTTTCCCTTCCACAACGGCGCTGACACCCCGGCCTGCGCGGGCGTCGAAGCTTTCCGCCTGGGGAACCGGAAGCTTTTTCTCTTTGGCTTTTTCTACCACAGCCATAGCCAGGGGGTGTTCGCTTCCGGATTCCACCGCTGCTGCTTCTGCCAGGAAGGTGTCCTGGGTTATATTTTTGTTAAAAATAATCACATCGGTTACCGAAGGGTGTCCGGAGGTGATGGTTCCTGTTTTATCCAGCACAATGGTGTCGATGGAATGCAATGTTTCCAGGCTTTCCGCTGATTTTATCAGGATGCCGTATTCTGCCGCTTTTCCGGTTCCCACCATAATGGCTACGGGAGTTGCAAGGCCCAGGGCGCAGGGACAGGAAATTACCAGCACTGCGATAGCATTGGAAAGGGCAAACTCAAAGGTATGGCCGGTGGCTATCCAGGCAATTGCAGTCAGAACAGCAATAACGATAACCGTGGGGACAAAGATTCCGCTGACACGGTCCGCCAGGCGGGCAATGGGAGCCTTGGTGTTGCCGGCCTCATCTACCAGACGGATGATCTGTGCCAGGGTGGTGTCATCCCCCACTCTTGATGCACGGAAACGGAAGGTGCCGTTTTTATTGATAGTAGCGGAAATCACTTCGTCTCCGGGGTCTTTTTCCACGGGGATACTTTCTCCGGTGATGGCGGCCTGGTCCACATAGCCGTGGCCTTCTGTAACCACTCCGTCTACGGGGATGCTTCCGCCGGGTTTGATAACAACGATATCACCGGCAATGACGTTTTCCGCCGGGATCGTCTGTTCCTGTCCGTCGCGGAAAACCACGGCGGTTTTGGGGGCGAGATCCACGAGTTTGCGGAGGGCATCGGAGGTCTTGGCTTTGGAGCGAGCTTCCAGGTACTTTCCTACGGTAATCAGTGTGAGGATCATAGCGCAGGATTCGAAATAGAGTTCATGGGCATATTGATGGATGATGTCCATATTGCCGTGTCCGAAGCCATAGGACATTTTATACATGGAAAATACGCCGTATAGGAAGGCGGCAGCGGAACCGATTGCCACCAGGGAGTCCATATTGGGGGCCTTTTTTATCAGGGCCTTGAAGCCGGACTGATAGAAATGGCGGTTGATGATCATAATGGGGATAGTAAGCAAAAGCTGGGTCAGGGCTGATATCAGGGCATTTTCCATACCGTTTAGAATACCCGGTACGGGTAATCCCATCATGGGGCCCATGGCTACGTACATGAGGGGAATCAGTATGGCTACGGAGGTTATCAGGCGGGTTTTCATGCCTTTCTGGTTTTCCTCGGTAAGTTCACGGCGGTTTTCCCATTCTCTGCTTATTGTACTCTCTTTATTTTCATTTTGTATCGGGCAGGAAGCGCCGTAGCCGATGCCTGTTACGGTGTCAATTATTTTGGCTGTGTCGGCCTGGGTTTCGTCATAGGTTACGGTCATCTGGTTGGCCAGGAGGCTGACGTTGACGTTTTGGACGCCGGGCAGCTTGCTGACGTTCCGGGTGATGTTGGCCTGGCAGGCGGCGCAGGTCATGCCGGTGATGTTGAATTTTTGGGTTTGCATGGGGGGATCACCTCTTTCTTTATTACTATCCTTATTTCTGCGGTGGGAAGCTGGCAAATGAGTTGGTGGGGGACATTGGGACTTTTGGGACTTGGTATGCGGTTAGAACTGGGATTTTTGGAAAACCCGGAGGAGCTTTCATTCATTTGGCGGCTGTCGCATTGTGAAGATTGTAATTAGGGTTATTGTCTGAATTATTTTAGTTTTTTAATCAGATCTATGGCTTCTTCTAAAATTTCTGTGTTACCGTTTTGGATTTCTTCCACGACGCAGGTTTCCAGGTGGTCCTGGAGAATGATATAGCCGAAGCTTTGGAGGGCGCTTTCTACGGCTGCTATCTGGGTGAGGATGTCGCCGCAGTAGCGGTTGTCGTCCAGCATTTTTTTGATGCCGTTTAGCTGGCCTATCATGCGGTTTAGGCGGTTTTGGAGCTGGTGGGTAGCTTCGGGGGT
>OHHV01000760.1_pt1 | contig 10873 bp, 6 predicted proteins | sample 1568141 | NCBI WGS metagenome assembly OHHV01 (sample SAMEA3879589, study PRJEB24766) | human gut metagenome | biome: human-associated habitat; feature: feces | place: USA | collected 1985/1987
CATATATGGAAGCATTGACATTTCATGGGCGGAGGCGGCGGTTACAATGTAATCGGATGCCGGGAAATACACGTTAAGCTGCTGAATCAGTGCGTTGGATACCTGCAGCATTTTCAGATCCCCGGACAAATAGTGCCTGTCCAGCGCCGGCGTGGAATCCACGGCACATTTGCCGTGGGCAAGCATATTGATGTAAGAATTCAGCTGAAGGTGATTGGACAGATTTATGGCATCGTAAAATGCGGAGTCAATCTGTTCTTTTGAATTTTCAAGGATAAGGTGCTGGTTGGAAAGCGTACGCTGTTCCACCAGGTTATAGCTGTGAAAATAGTAAAATGAACAGATAAGTATGGGCATGAGAAGCACGCTTGTATAAGACAGGATCCACTGCCACATCAGTCCGGAAGGCTTAGATTTACTTTTGTTTTGAAGGCTGTGTTTATAATGCATCGTCATTATTCCCCCGTCAGAATATATTTTCCTTATTTATAACATGCCATATATCTTAATAAAAACCAATCAAATATTTATAAAATGATCCGATATTTCGGCTTGTTAAAAAAATCCCGCTCTATAAGATGATTTTCGTTTTAATTGATTTACAAAAAAAACAGGAGGCTGCTATAGTAAGGGTGTGAACCGACAACAGGCGCGCTGATGGTTGGTAAGAAATTATTATAACAGGAACAAAAGGAAAGAGTTAACAGAATTCTTAGAAGAAAGGTAAGATAAATGAAAAGAAACTATATAAAATATGGGAAAAAGATATTGGCTTTATCACTGGCAGCAGTTTTAGGAGCAGCGTCCTTGACTACAGGCTGCGGCCAGAGCAGTTCAACGGAAGCTTCTAATAAGGAAAACAGCAGCAGTGAAGCTGCTGAAGCAGGAACAGAGGCCACGGCTCCTGTCCTGACGGTTTGGTCGGACTGGGGAATCAGTGATTATTTTAAGGATCAGGGAGACGCCTATTACTGGAAAGCAATAGAGGAAGCAACCGGAGTGGATCTGCAGTTTATTGACAGCTCAGGCGGAAAGGACGCACTGTCTATTCTGGTTGGTACCGATGATTTGCCGGATATCATAATAGAATATGATGGAACACTGCCCGGAGGCGTCCAGAAAATGCTTGCAGACGGTTCTATCGTCCCTTTGAATGACCTGATGGATGCAGGAAAACTGCCTAATTTTAAAGCCTACCTGGATTCCGATCCGGAGGCTGATAAGCTGTGTAAGAACGATGACGGCTTATATGCCTGGGCGCCGATGATCCGTAAACCCGATTCCCCGCTGGTATTTAACGGGAATATGATCCGCCAGGACTGGCTGGATGAGCTTGGGCTTCAGATGCCGGAAACCATCCAGGAGATGGAAGATACGCTTCTTATATTTAAAGAAAAGAAAGGATGCGACGCAGGCTTTTCCTTTGCCTATAAGAACTATGATCGTATCGTCAACGCCTATGGGATTTGCGAAGGAATGTATATAGGAAAAGATAATAAAGTCCATTTTGGAGCCATTGAAAGCGAATATCTTGACTTTTTGACCCTTTTTAACCGCTGGATGGAGATGGGAATTCTGGATCCTGATGGATTTACGCAGGAGATAGACGCCTTTTATGCAAAAATAGCCAGCGGAAGAACAGGACTTGTCTGGGGAAATACCGGGGGAGAGCTTGGAAAAATTGAAACAATGAAATCTGAGAATCCGGAAATGGATTTCCAGCCGGCGCCGAATCCTGTATTGAATAAGGGGGATGTTTTCCCGGTTGATCAAAGTAATTACCGTGTAAACAGCATTGGTTATATGATATCTTCCACCTGTGCGGATATGGATGCGGCGGCCAGGGTAATTGACTATGTTTATGGTGAAGAAGGAAATATGAGAGCCAATTTCGGAGAAGAAGGCGTTACCTATGAAATGAAAGACGGAAAACCTGTATTTACTGACCTGGTACTTAATAATCCGGAAGGCCTCAGCATTCAGAAAGCGCTTTCTCTTTATGCCGGAAATAACAATAAGCCGTTTCTTGTGGAAAAGGACATGATGCTTGGGAACTATGCTCTTGAGGTACAGAAAAAGTCGCTGGAGGTATGGGCTACCCCTGATGCGCCGGTGAAGAAAATGCCTCCTTTGACCATGACTGCTGAGGAAGCCCAGGAATATAATTCATTAATGACGGATATCCAGACATATCTGGATGAGTTTAAGCTGAAGTTTATTATGGGGACGGAATCCCTTGAAAATTATCCTCATTTTGTGGAAAACATTCAGAAAATGAACATAGACAGAGCAATTGAAATCCAACAGGCTGCATATGAAAGATACCTGGCAAGATAAGAGATAAGCAACTTGATTTTCCAGAAAATGGGCCGGGAGAAGCCGGAAGGCTTTTGCCCGGCCCGCAGTCTACAGGAGGTATACTGTGAAGAAAACGGGATTTTTACCAAGCTTATGGGAAGATTTGAGAAAACATAAAGGATTGTATCTGATGCTGCTTCCCATTGTAATTTTTTACCTTGTCTTTTGCTATTATCCGATGTATGGAGCCCAGATCGCTTTCCGGGATTTTTCTCCAAAGCTGGGGACCGTGGGAAGTCCATGGGTAGGGCTGAAGCATTTTAAGGAATTTTTCAACAGCGTTTATTTTGGAAGGTTAATCCGGAATACGCTGGGAATTAATCTGAAAAATTTAGTTTTTGGTTTCCCTGCGCCGATTCTGCTGGCGCTTATGCTGAATGAGGTCAGATCGGATAAATTCAAGAAAACGGTCCAGACGGTGAGCTATCTGCCGCATTTTATTTCTACGGTTGTAATAGCCGGCATGATACTGCAGTTCACATCGACGGACGGCTTCATAACACAGCTTATGACTTTGTTTGGATTTCCAAAACAGAATATGATGATGAATCCGGATTTTTTTCAGCCGGTGTATGTAATATCCGATATCTGGCAGGGAATTGGCTGGGGATCGATTATTTATATTGCAGCGATCTCGGGAATCAGCGCGGAATTATATGAAGCTGCAAGGATTGACGGGGCCGGGTGGAAGCAGGCGCTGCATGTTACGATACCGGGAATCCTTCCCACCATTATTACAATGCTGATACTCCGGATTGGCAATATGATGAGCCTGGGGTTTGAAAAAATTATTCTTTTATATAATTCATCAATCTATGAAACCGCGGACGTCATTTCCACATATGTGTACCGAAAGGGACTGCTGGATCAGAGCTACAGTTTTTCAACGGCAGTCGGGCTTTTTAACTCCATGATCAATCTGTTGCTGCTGGTTGCGGCAAACAGGATCTGTAAACGGGTGACGGAACACAGCTTATGGTAAAGTGATTTACAGGCCCGGTTTGGCGGGCGGATGGGAGCAGAAAATGATAAAGAGAAGTATGGGAGAAAAAGCTTATGGATTGTGCAATGGCGCCATATTAGTCCTGCTGGCGCTGGTTACGCTGTATCCATTTCTTTATGTGGTATTCGCATCCGTAAGCGATCCCGTTAAATTGCTGGGAAATACCAATATGCTTCTGTGGCCGGCAGGCTTTACCCTGAATGCCTATAAAAAGGTATTTTCCAACGCGGCAATTTACACAGGCTATATGAATACGATATTTTATGTGGTGGCAGGCACCTCGATCAATATAGTGGCCACCTGCATGGCGGCATATGTATTATCCAGAAAGCAGCTTAAGCTGCGGCGTTTTTTTACGCTGTTATTTATATTTACCATGTATTTTAACGGAGGACTGATACCGAACTATCTTCTGATTAAGGACCTGGGAATGATTAACAGCAGACTGGCGCTGATTATCCCCGGCGCGGTCAGCACGTTTAACCTGATGATCATGATTACCGGTTTTGAGGGCATACCGCAGGCGTTGGAGGAATCGGCAAGAATTGACGGTGCGAATGACTGGGTTATCCTTTTTAAAATCATCATGCCCCTTGCAAAGCCGACCATTATGGTAATTATGTTGTATTACGCGGTGGGACACTGGAATTCCTGGTTTAATGCCATGATATATATCAGGGATGCGGATAAAATGCCACTGCAGATGTTTCTGAGGGATATTCTGACGAGAAGCCAGCTGGGAGCGATGGCCGGGCAGATGGAAGTGGAGGATGTGGGACAAACGATCAAATATGCCACGATTATTGTTTCTACAGTCCCTATTTTATGTGTTTATCCTTTTATACAGAAACATTTTGTAAAAGGGGTCATGGTCGGGGCGGTAAAAGAATAAGTGCGCTTAAGGGAGGAATATACGGAATGGAGAGACTTTTTAAGACACATGAAATAAGAAAGCAGCGGGAGCTGAGCGGTTTATGGGATTTTTATAAGGAAGGCGCGCAGGAGGATACAAGGAAGGTAATTGTTCCCAGCTGTTTTGAGACCTACCCGGGACTGGAAAACTATACTGGTGTGGGCTGCTACGAATATAAGACCTTTTTGCAGGGAAACATCCGCCTTTGCTTCAAGGGTGTCAGCCATACGGCTAAGGTATATCTGGACGGCAATCCTGTTATAGAACATTACAATGCCTATACCCCTTTTTCCGTGGTACTGAAAGGGGTGGAAAAAGGGATACATACACTGAAGGTAACCGCTGATAATTCGTGTCATGAGGAATCGGCGCTTCATGTTATTAACGACTATTATAATTATGGGGGGATCAGCAGGCCTGTAATTGCAGAGAATATCGGGGACATATTTATTGAATGGCTGCATTTCACACCCTGTTTTGAGGAAAATACCTGGAAAGGGGAAGCAGCCCTGTGCATTCATAATCTGTCACAGGGCAGAAGGGTAAAAATAAAATATTATCTGAATGATACCCTGCTGGGAGAAGCGCCGGAAGAGGTAAAAGGAGGAAGCAATGTTGTGAAGATGCAGTTCAGCTTCCCCGAGGTAACAGCATATCAGCCGGAAAACCCCGTGCTGTATTATCTGAAGGCAGTGCTTGAAGTCGATGGGCGGGAAGAAGATGATTTGATCGAACGCATCGGGTTCCGGGAGATTACGGTGAAGGACGGAAGGATTTTATGGAATGGCCGCGCTATTTGCGTTAAAGGCTTTAACCGGCATGAAGATCACGGTTTATTCGGCTGTGCCATACCTGTGGAGGCCATGGATTATGATCTGCGCCTGATAAAAGAGAGCGGGGCGAATGCAGTGAGAACCTGCCATTATCCGAATGATGAAAGGTTCCTGGATCTGTGTGATGAAATGGGGATTATGGTATGGGAAGAGAGCCATGCCCGCGGACTGAGTGAAAAACAGATGAGGCATAAAAATTTCCGGAGCCAGAGTCTGTCCTGTATTGATGAGATGGTGCGGGAGCATTTTAACCATCCCTGTATTTTCACATGGGGTATCCTGAATGAATGTGCAAGCGATACGGAATATGGACGGGAAGTATATCAGGAACAGTATAACCGGCTGAGAGAGCTGGATCAAAGCCGGCCGCTGACTTCTGCCACCTGCAAGCATTTCTGCGATATCTGCCTGGATCTTCCTGATATAGTGTCGGTCAATATCTATCCCTTGTGGTATAACGATGAACCGGTCGATGAATGCCTGGAAAAAGAATATGAATGGATTCAGTCCGCTGGAGGGAAAGGAAAACCCGTATTGGTCAGTGAAATCGGCGCAGGCGCGATAGCCGGGGTTCATTCTTCCTGCAGGCAGAAATGGTCGGAGGAAAGGCAGGCGGATATTTTAAGGGAGCAGCTGGCCGGCGTACTGTCCCATCCCGAATACAGCGGTGTTTTCCTATGGCAGTTCAGTGACGGGAGGGTTCCTGATGAATGCTTTTACGCCAGGCCCCGATGCATGAATAACAAAGGTGTTGTTGATGAATACAGAAGGAAAAAACTGGGGTTCGAGGCGGTAAAGGAGGCTTTTGGAAAGTAATGCCCGCTCATTTGCCAATACGAAACATACCTTTAAATCACGATAAAATCAATACAAAGTTCAGGACATAAAAAGGGCATAAAGGGAGACTGATGAATTGTAAAGTTCAGCAGTCTCTTTTTTAAAAATAATTTTTGAGGAAAAACTCATTTATCAATATTGAACACATCCGGGGATTGTGATAAAATAGACCGGAGTCCGTGACATAAGAAAAGAGCTTAAAAAGGAGACTGTCGGATTAAAGAAGTTCAGCAGTCTCCTTCTTTTTGCATAAATGATAGGATATTGCGGCAGAGCATGGCGGGAAGCCATGGTGACGGGCACGGCCGGGCGTCCGCACTGTATTGGAGGTTAAGCTTTGAGAAATAAGAAAAGCAGTGAAATAAATAAGCGAAAGTACCGAAGGTATTTTATAATGGCGCTGTCCCTTGCAATATGTCTGAGTGCGGTTTCGGCGATTGCGACAAAAGCGATATCTGATCTGGCTGTCAGCAGCTGTTTCAGGGAATTACAGGATTCTACGGTTCAATATGCCGCAGATATCCGCACGGATATAGAATATGACCTGAAGCTGTTGGAAGTCATAGCGGATAATATGACGAAACAAAATACGTTGCTTCCCGGGGAGAAAAAGGAATTATTTACTTTGTCAAAAGCAGGGATTTTGCTTGATGAAATAGTACTGATACTTCCTGACGGCCGGATGTATGCGGACGATGAAGCCTGCCTGGAACAACTGAAAGCTGTTTCCTATACGGAAGAGGCGGCGGCCGGGGCACATGTTTCCGGCAGAATTGAAGACCGGGAGAAGCCGGGGAAGTTTTATCTGTATTATTTTGTACCGGTTGTAAAAGATGGAGAAACAAAGGGGCTTCTGTGCGGTATTATTGATTTGGATACGCTGAAACAAAGGTATACGGGACAGCTGGCTGAGGAAACCTCGTTCCAGCTGCTGGAGGGCGGAAGCGGCGCTTTTTTAATCGATTCCATACATTCTGAGCTGGGAAATAAGGTGAACTTCAGAAACCGTACCGCCAAAAAAGGTTATGGCATGGAACAGGTTATGGAGGATATAGAGGGGGGAAATCCGGGTAAAACGGCGTTCTTTTCCAGGTCAAAGCAGGAATATATTTATTGTGTGTATGAACCTGTCGGAATCAATGACTGGATGATTATGCTGGGACAGCCGGAGAATATTGTTTTGGGCGATGCGGAAAATATCCGTTTTATATTAAGACATTTTATTATATTTGAAACAACTGTATTTTTACTTTATCTTCTGTTTGTGTTTTGGGAAATAAGAAAGACTTTTCGTGAAAGGGAAAAGGAACTGGGCCGTGTTCAATACATATTAAAAATAGAAGAGATACTTTTTAATGCTGCCAGGAGCACGGAACGGATTGGGGAAGCTTTAAGCATAATTGCAAAAAAGCATTCAGCCCAATATGCATTTTTCATTATTTATAATGAAAATGGGACTGAAAAAATGTACACCTGGGGAGGAACGGCGCAGGATGTGAAGGATCCGTACAGCAAAGAGGATTTCCCGGTGCTTTGTTCCAGGCTTCTTTGCCAGGGCAGAATTATCTATTATGATAAGAAGGAAATGGACGCAGAAGGCGTGGCAGAATATCAGAAGCTCAGGCAGCTTGGGATTTCAAGCCTGATGAGCATTCCGGTGGACGATCCGGATCATGCCCATATCGGGACGCTTGGCGTTGCCAATATGGGGCAGCGTTTTTCTTCCACTGAATTACTGGATTGCGTTATGCTCAGCTTCTCCATGGCTGTAAAAAATATTATCTCATTCCGGGAAGCGGAGGAAATGGGAATCCGGGATAAGCTGACGGGGCTGAAAAACCGGAACAGCTACCAGAGTGCGCTGGAAAGCTATGAAAATAACACCGACAGCAATTTCTTCTGCATTTATGTGGATGCCGATGGCCTGCACGACATAAATAACCAGTACGGCCATGAAGCGGGAGATAATCTGCTGAAAACAGTGGCAAAGGTAATAAAGGAAGAATTCGGGGATGAGGATACCTACCGCATCGGCGGAGATGAGTTTGTAGCGTTCTGTTATGCCCCTGCTTCCGGGCAGGTAAAGCAGAAAATACGGAATGCAAAGAAGCGTATAGAAGAAAAAGGGTATCATATTTCCGTCGGCATGGAAAGCATGAAAAACAAGCCGTTCATTTATGAAATGGTAAAACAGGCCGAAAGGAATATGTTTGAAGCAAAACGCAGCTATCACGAGGATACGGGAGATATACAGAATATACGCGGTATGAACAGAAAACTGGAAAAGACGCTCATGGAAAAAAGGGATCTGGACGTTTTCCGGTCGGTTCTTTCCTCCAAATATCTGGGTGTTTATATTGTGGATTTAAAAATCGATACCTTCCGTTATATTTATATCCCTTCATACTTTGACGCCGCGGCGGAACAATCCGGAGGAAAGTTCAGCGAAGCTGTAAAAATCTATGTGGAGACTTTCGTACTGGAGGAATACCGTCAGCCATTTCTGAAGCTGCTGGATTATGACAACGTTGAAAAACGGCTGAATGGCGGCGAAGAACCGGAGCTGCTTTACAGACGGCCGGACGGAGTGGAAATTATGCTGAAAATATATCTGTCGCCGGAATATGGGGAGGACTGCTGGGAAAGTATATGGACTTTTGAAAAGGTTTAAAAGTGATTTATAGACGCCTCCCCTGCTTACGGTACTGCATTGGCGTGATTCCATATTTTTTCTTAAATACATTTTGAAAATAGGCCTGGCTGGAGAAACAGAGATAACTGCTGATTTCAGCCAGGCTTTTATTGCTGTGGGTCAGCAGGCTTTTTGCCTCCTCAAGCCTGCAGCGTGTGATGAAAGCGCCCACATTAATGCCAAGCTCCGTTTTAAACCGTTTGGTGATATAGGAAATACTGCGGCCGATCTGTGCGGCTACATCCTCCAGGCTGATGGGCTCATTGGTGTGGCTGCGAATATAATTCATGCAGACATAGACTTCTGAGGAGATACCCTCCGGGATACGGGATTCTCCGGCCCGGCGGCAGAAATCCATCAGCATGGAATACTGCAGGGCATGTATTGCCTCAATTCGGGAAAGCTGTTCGCATTCCTGTATGTAAAGATCGATAAGCTGATAGGCTTTTTCAATATCCATTCCGCCGGGGATTGCACCCAGCATACCCGCTTTGACGGCTGCGCTGATAAAAAGGTTTTTTGCATGGCGCAGCGGGGTGCTTGCCATTTTCCCTTCTTTCGGCGTTGTCCTGTCTGCGGAAAGGAACTCCTTCAGCCTTTCTTCGCTGCCATCCCGTATATACTGATATAATTCCATTTCAAAATAGTAGCTGTTATGCAGATTTTCATTTTCCTGGTTGTCCAGAAGCTGCTGTAAATGCTGCTCTTCCCTGCCTGCCAGAAGGGTCGTATCCTGTTTATAAAGATCATCTGCGTTGGTAACCTTATGGTTTAAGCACAGGTGGATCAGGTTCAGGTGCCTTGCTAACTGCCTGTGGCTGATGAGGGGGATTGTATAGAGATACTCCGCCATTATCTCCCGGCACTCCAGGGAAAGCGCCTGTTCACGCATATATTCCCGCAGCACCTCTTCTGTCAGCGGGAGGTTAAAGGCGGGGCCGAGAATTACCTCATAGTCCGTATTTTCCACGGTAACCCGCCCGTATTCGATATCGGGAGAAAGGTAACAGAATTCCGGGTTCTGCTCAGAAGGCCACATCTGCCAGAAGGTCTGCGGCTCGATGGACAGGTGCTCGGCAATGGAGGAGTAGGCGACATAGCCGCTTTTTAAAAGGCTGACCGGTATTTTTGTCACATCAAAATAATTTCTGCAAAAAGCGATATAGTCCATATGCTGTTCCTCCTCTGCTATTTTAATTATCCGGATGCATGGACAGGAATTTCATGCCCTGATATTTTCAGTATAAGCGGTGTAAATTGGAAGTTCAATACCAAATATTATAATTACAAACTTTATTTTGTAATAACTCTTCCAATCCCTGTGATATGATCCCCTAAGAACAGCAAAGTCTGTCCGGCGGTGTCATTGCTGCCGGTTTCAGGAAGCTTTACAGGAAAGGGAGCGGAAGGTATGAAGCAAAGAATCAGGATTCATAAGGCAGAGCCGAACACAGGGGCGCTCAATTTTTCCCATCTGCTGGATGCCCCGGCAGGGAAACATGGTTTCGTCCGGGTAAAAGACAGCCATTTCTATTTTGAGGATGGGACGAGGGCAAGATTTTTGGGATTTAATGTGGCGGCGCGGTCAAATACGCCGGATCATGAAACTGCGGATAAACTGGCTGAGCGCTTTGCAAGCATGGGGGTTAACGTAATCCGTCTGCATGCGGCGGATGCGCCTGTGGGAGAGGAGGCGCGCACCTGGACAAGCTGTAAGGAAGCGCCTTTGATAGATTATGCCAAAGGAAACACCAGGAATTTTTGCGAAGAAGGCCTGGATCGCTTTGATTATTTTTTTGCAAAATTAAAAGAAAAAGGGATTTATCTTCATATTGATTTGCTGGTTGCAAGAGATTTCCAGGAGGGCGATGGTTTAGACTATCCCGGGGGCATGCCGCTGTGTACAAAATGCTTTCCGGTTTTCAATGACCGCCTGATTGAACTGCAGAAAGAATATGCACAAAAGCTGCTTACCCATGTGAATCCTTATACGGGCCTTTCCATGAAGGACGATCCTGCGGTGATCACCGTACAGATGACAAATGAAGAATCTGCCATTAAGGGAACTGCGGAATGCAAAGAGATAGAAACTCTGAAGCCCTACCGGGATGAGGTTCAGAGGAAATTCAATCATTTTCTTCTTATGAAATATGATACCCGGGAAAAACTCAAAAAGGCATGGACACTGAATGGCTGCTGCGCGCTGGCTGAGGATGAGGATCCGGGGCTTGGAACGG
>OHHV01000766.1_pt1 | contig 10837 bp, 7 predicted proteins | sample 1568141 | NCBI WGS metagenome assembly OHHV01 (sample SAMEA3879589, study PRJEB24766) | human gut metagenome | biome: human-associated habitat; feature: feces | place: USA | collected 1985/1987
AGAAGGAATTACAGGCATTACGGGAATAGATACAAGAGCGCTTACCAGACTTCTCAGAAAAAAAGGAACCATGAACGGGATGATCACTACAGATGTGGATTATTGCATGAGTGATGTGATCATGAAACTTCATACTTACAAGATGGGAAATGTTGTCAGAGAGACTTCCTGCAAAGAGAGCTATGTGTTAAAGGGAGATGGTCCAAGGATTGCACTCCTTGATCTGGGAGCGAAGGCGAATATTGCAGCTTCCCTGAATAGAAGAGGGTGTGAGGTGACGGTATATCCGGCAGATACCTCTGCGGAAACGATCTTGCGAGCCAATCCGGACGGCATCATGTTATCGAACGGTCCCGGCGATCCGTCCACCTGTACGGAGATCATTTCACAGGTTCGCAAGTTATATGAGAGCGACCTTCCGATTTTTGCTATTTGTCTCGGTCACCAGTTGATGGCGCTTGCCAACGGGGCGAAAACATATAAATTGACTTATGGACATCGAGGGGGAAATCATCCGGTGAAAGATCTGACGGATGGGAAAGTCTATATTTCTTCTCAAAATCACGGATACGCCGTGGATGCCGGCAGTATGGAACAGGGGATAGCAGAAGAATTGTTTGTCAATGTCAATGATGGAACGAACGAGGGACTTCGCTATAAAAACAAAAAGATTATGACGGTACAGTTTCATCCGGAAGCAAACCCCGGACCTCAGGATACAGCGTGGCTCTTTGATAAGTTTATAGAAATGGTGAAGGAGGATAGTTATGCCTAGAAATAAAACGATCAGAAAAGTGCTGGTAATCGGTTCCGGTCCGATCGTGATCGGTCAGGCGGCAGAGTTTGATTATGCCGGAACACAGGCATGTCGTTCCCTGAAAGAAGAAGGAGTACAAGTGGTACTTCTGAATTCGAATCCGGCGACGATTATGACAGATAAAAAGATTGCGGATCATGTGTATATTGAGCCTCTGACGATAGAGACTGCCAAGCGGCTGATCATCAAGGAGCAGCCGGACAGTGTGCTTCCTACACTGGGCGGTCAGGCAGGACTTAATCTTGCTATGGAATTGGAAGAAAGTGGGTTCCTAAAAGAACATCATGTTCGATTGATCGGTACGACTGCGGAGACGATTAAAAAGGCGGAGGACCGTCTGGAATTTAAGAAGACAATGGAGAAGATCGGCGAACCGTGTGCCCCGTCTCTCGTAGTCGAGTCGGTGGAAGATGGTTTGGCATTTGCAAAAGAGATCGGTTATCCGGTCGTTTTAAGACCGGCATACACGCTGGGCGGAAGCGGCGGAGGAATCGCTCAGGATGAGAAGGAATGTGAGGAAATTCTAGGAAACGGACTTCGTCTGTCCAGAACGCATCAGGTGCTGGTTGAGCGTTGTATTGCCGGATGGAAGGAAATAGAGTATGAAGTGATGCGGGATGGGAATGATACCTGTATCACGGTATGTAATATGGAGAATGTGGACCCGGTGGGTGTTCATACCGGAGACAGTATTGTGACAGCGCCTTCCCAGACGTTAAGTGATAAAGAATATCAGATGCTGCGTACCTCTGCGATTAAGATTATCCGGGAGCTTCAGATCACTGGAGGGTGTAATGTACAGTTTGCCTTACACCCGGAATCTTATGAATACTGTGTGATTGAGGTCAATCCGAGAGTGAGCAGATCGTCCGCTCTTGCCTCGAAGGCAACGGGATATCCAATTGCAAGAGTGGCGGCAAAAATAGCGCTCGGATATCAATTGGATGAGATCTTTAATGAAGTGACAGGGAAAACTTACGCAAGCTTTGAACCGGTCTTGGATTATTGTGTTGTAAAGATTCCGAGACTTCCCTTCGATAAATTCATTACAGCCAAGCATCGTTTGACAACTCAGATGAAAGCGACCGGAGAGGTGATGAGTATCTGTCAGAACTTTGAAGGCGCATTGATGAAGGCTCTGCGGTCGCTGGAACAGCACGTGGACAGTCTTCTCTCTTATGATTATTCGAAGATCAGCAGGGAAGAGCTGATCGAGAAGATAAAAGAAGTGGATGACAGGAGAATTTACAAGATTGCAGAAGCGTTTCGACGGGGGATAGACATGGAAACTATCCACGAGATTACAAGGATTGATAACTGGTTTTTATCTAGGATCGGGAAGCTTGTGAAGATGGAGGCAAAGCTTGCCAGAGAGCCGTTGACCAGAGAAGTACTGTTGGAAGCTAAGAAAATGGAATTTCCGGACAGTGTCATTGCAAAACTGACAAAGCTTACCGAGGAAAAAGTAAGACAGATGCGATATGCTTATGGAATCCGTCCGGCGTATCAGATTGTTGATACGTGTGCTGCGGAATTTGATGCGGAGACACCATATTATTATTCCGTATACGGAAGCGAAAATGAGGCGGAGATTTCGAAAGGACGAAAAAAGGTATTGATTCTTGGCTCCGGACCAATCCGAATCGGACAGGGCATTGAATTTGATTTCTGTAGCGTTCATTCTGCATGGGCATTTAAAAAGGAAGGATATGAGACGATCATTGTCAACAATAATCCGGAGACGGTAAGCACAGATTTTGATATTGCAGATAAACTGTATTTTGAACCTCTGACTGCCGAAGATGTGCGCGGAATTGTGGAATTGGAACATCCTGATGGCGCGGTGGTACAGTTTGGAGGTCAGACAGCGATCAAACTTGCGAAGGATTTGATGGAGATGGGAGTTCCAATCCTCGGAACTGCGCAGAAGGATGTGGATGCGGCAGAAGACAGGGAGCTCTTTGATAAGATTCTGGAGGAGTGTGAAATCCCCAGACCAAAAGGGAAAACCGTATATACTTCGAAGGAAGCCAAGGAGGCAGCGCAGGAACTCGGCTATCCGGTGCTTGTGCGACCGTCCTATGTTCTGGGCGGACAAGGGATGCAGATCGCAGTGAATGATCAGGATATTGAAGAGTTTATGGGAATCATTAATCAGATCGCGCAGGAACATCCGATTCTGATTGATAAATATCTCCAGGGGAAAGAGGTAGAAGTGGATGCTGTGTGTGACGGGGAGGAGATTCTCATTCCCGGGATCATGGAGCATATAGAACGGTCGGGGATTCACTCCGGAGACAGTGTGTCGGTGTACCCGGCAAAAAGCCTTACAACGGATCTGCAGGCTGTGATCACCGATTATACAAGAAGACTTGCAAGGGCACTTCATGTGCGGGGACTTATCAATATTCAGTTTATTGTATGTGAAGGACGTGTCTATGTAATTGAAGTCAATCCGCGCTCCAGCAGGACGGTGCCGTATATAAGTAAAGTGACGGGAATTCCGATCATTGAACTGGCTGTAAAGGTTATGAATGGAGCCAGATTGTCACAGCTTGGCTGTGGAGTGGGGCTTGCACCTGCCGGAAAATATTATGCAGTAAAAATGCCGGTCTTTTCCTTTGAAAAAATCCGGGGAGCTGAAATAAGCCTTGGTCCGGAGATGAAATCGACAGGGGAGTGCCTCGGAATCGCAGGAGATTTTGTAGAGGCGCTCTATAAAGCATTTCTTGGGGCGGGGGTAAGGCTTCCGAAATATAAGAAAATGATTCTCTCTGTACGGGATCAGGACAAAGAAGAGGCGGTGGAGATTGGAAGACGATTCTCAAGGCTTGGCTACCAGATCTATGCTACCCAAGGGACACATCAGGCGCTTGAAGAGGCCGGTGTTATGTCGCAGAAAGTTGGGAAGATGGAGGAGGGATCTCCGAATATCCTTGATTTGATTCTTGACCATGAGATCGATCTGATCATTGACACACCGCAGGAAGGGGCTGAACATGCAAAGGATGGCTTTGTCATTCGAAGAAATGCGATTGAGACCGGGGTGAATGTGCTGACGGCCATTGATACTGCAAGAGCGTTAGCGGACAGTCTCCAGTACAGAAATAAAGACCGGCTCAGTCTGATAGATATCGCAAAAGATGTTTAGAGGAGGAAAAAGGATGGCAGTAAAATATGTATTTGTGACCGGAGGGGTTGTCTCCGGTCTAGGAAAAGGAATTACGGCGGCATCACTTGGCAGACTTCTGAAGGCGAGAGGATATCAGGTGACCATGCAGAAGTTTGATCCGTATATTAATGTGGACCCGGGAACGATGAATCCGGTACAGCATGGAGAAGTGTTTGTTACGGATGATGGAACAGAGACCGATCTTGATCTGGGACATTATGAGCGTTTTATTGATGAATGTCTGGACAAAAATTCCAATGTGACCACGGGGAAGATCTATTGGTCGGTCTTGCAGAAAGAACGTCGTGGAGACTATGGCGGAGGCACCGTGCAGGTGATTCCGCACATTACGAATGAAATTAAGAGTCGTTTTTTTCATGGTGGAGAAGAAGAGAACCGGATTGCGATCATTGAAATCGGAGGTACGGTGGGAGACATTGAAAGTCAGCCGTTTCTGGAGGCGATTCGTCAGTTTCAGCATGAGGCAGGACATGAAAATGCAGTGCTGATCCACGTGACACTGATTCCGTATCTTGGCGCATCAGGAGAACTGAAAAGTAAACCTACGCAGCAGAGTGTCAAGGAGCTTCAGTCAATGGGACTATGGCCGGATATCTTAGTGTGCAGAAGTGAACATCCTTTGCCGGAAGAATTAAAGAAGAAAATCGCACTGTTCTGTAATGTGCCTGAGAATCATGTGCTTCAGAATCTGGATGTGGAATATCTGTATGAAGCTCCCCTTGCAATGGAGAAAGAACATCTGGCACAGGTAGTCTGTGAATCGCTTCATCTGGAATGCCCGGAACCGGACCTTAAGGAATGGAAAGAGATGGTATATAACCTGAAGCATCCAAAAGGGAAAGTAGAGATTGCAATCGTAGGAAAATATATTCAGCTTCACGATGCTTATCTAAGTGTAGTGGAAGCGTTAAAGCATGGCGGAATTGCAGCGCGGGCAAGTGTTAAGATCCGATGGGTGGATGCAGAAGAAGTGGAAGAAAAAGGTGCGCGCCCGCTACTTGCCGGAGTGGATGGAATCTTAGTTCCGGGCGGATTTGGAACGAGGGGAACCGAAGGAAAGATTGCGGCTATTCAATATGCAAGAGAACAGAAGCTTCCGTTCCTTGGAATATGTCTTGGCATGCAGGCAGCCATTATCGAGTATACAAGACATGTGATTGGTTATGAAGACGCAAATAGTGTGGAGCTTGATCCGGATACTGCACATCCGGTTATTGCACTTATGCCGGAGCAGAATCAGGTGACAGATCTGGGAGGGACTTTAAGACTGGGCGCTTATCCTTGTGTACTGGAAGAAGGAAGTCTTGCGCGGAGCCTTTATGGAACGGATGTGATCAGTGAGCGTCATCGTCATCGGTATGAAGTAAATAATGAGTACAGAGAAGAATTGACGAGTCATGGAATGAGGCTCTGCGGACGCTCGCCGGATCAGCGAATCGTAGAAATGATGGAGCTTCCGGACCATCCTTATTTCATAGCAACGCAGGGGCACCCGGAATTAAAATCAAGACCCAACAAAGCGCATCCGTTGTTTTATGGGCTGATCAGGTCATCTCTTGACAGACAGCAGGAGCATTGCTAAAATTTAATTATTTATTACTGTAATTCGAAAAAGCAAAGGAGAAGTCTGTATGGAGAGATATAATAAAGCTGAGATTTTAAGAAGAGTAGAAGAAGAAGACGTAGAATTTATCCGTCTGCAATTCACCGATATGTTTGGAATGATTAAAAATATTGCAGTTCCGTCAAGCCGTCTTGTGAAAGTGATGGAAAATCGTTACAGCATTGATCTTGCTTCTTTAGACGAGATTGCGCGGGAAGGAGAAGAAGAACTGTATTTAAAGCCGGATCTTGATACGTTCACCATCCTTCCGTGGAGACCGCAGCATGGCAAAGTGGCGCGGTTTCTGTGTGATGTGTGCCGAGAAGACGGCTCTGAATATGAAGCAAGCCCAAGACGTGTCCTGAAGCGTGCAGTGGAACATGCTGCCACAATGGGGTATACATTTCAGGTGAACCCGGAATGTGAATTTTTCTTATTTCATACGGATGAAAACGGAATGCCGACAACATTGACGCATGAAAAAGCGGGATACTTAGATACATCACCGATTGATCTTGGCGAAAATACAAGGCGCGATATTATTCTTACGTTAGAAGAGATGGGCTATGAGATTGATTCTTCCCACCATGAGATCGCTTCTGCGCAGCATGAGATTGATTTTACATTTGAAGATGCGCTTGCAGCAGCTGATAAGGTGACTACATTTAAGATGGTTGTGCGGACGATCGCAAAACGTTACGGACTTCACGCCACATTTATGCCCAAGCCGCTTCAAGAGATGAATGGTTCAGGAATGCATTTGAATATGCAGCTGTATAAGGATGGACGAAATGTATTTGAGGGTGAGGATGGCAATCTGAGCCGGGAGGGTGAAGCCTTCCTGGCCGGAATCTGTGAGCATATTGACGGAATCACTGCTATCTTAAATCCATTGGTCAATTCTTACAAACGTCTTGTTCCGGGATTTGCGGCACCATCGAATGTTGACTGGTCAAAGAAACATAAAAATACGCTTCTTCGTGTAGCAAAAAGAAAGTTTCAATCTATGACAATGGAACTTCGAAGTCCGGATGCGGCATCGAATCCTTATCTTGTATTTGCGCTTTGTCTGGAAGCAGGTCTTGACGGAATACAAAGAGAGTTAAAAGCTCCGGAGGAATTTTCTCAAGATATCAGAGGAATCCGAACACTTCCGAGAAATCTCGGAGAAGCGCTGGATAAAATGAAAAAAGAACCGTTGGCAGCGGAGGTGCTGGGAGAGGTATATATAGAAGCTTATCAAAAAGCCAAGGAAAAAGAGTGGACAAAGTACCAAAGCCAGATTACAAAGTGGGAGATTGAAAACTATCTGTATTTGATCTAAACAAGTGATGCAGGAAGAAGAAGGAGGAACGTGGATGAGTGTCATTATCATTGTATTGCCGAAATTAGATAATGCCCAAAATATCAAAAGAATCTTACTCACCCACGGATTCCAGAGTGCGTTTGCCTGTTCTTCCGGGGCATCAGCGTTACAGATGGCAGGACAGTATGAGTGTGGGATTGTGCTGAGTGGCTATCATTTAAGTGACATGTATTATGTAGAACTGATGGAGAATCTTCCGGAGAGTTATGAACTGATACTTCTTGGCTCACCGGAGAAGGTTGCGGATGCCGGATCGGGGATGCTTGCGCTTACCACACCTTTGAAGGCGTATGATTTGTTAAATACAGTGGAGATGGTGCTTGGTCAGATTGAGCATCGCTATCGGAAGAAGAAAGTAATAAAAAAAAGAAGCGCAAAAGAGGAAAATTATATCCTCAATGCGAAATACTTGTTGATGGAGAGAAATCATCTTACGGAGCAGGAAGCTTACCGTTATTTACAGAAATCAAGCATGGACAATGGCACGAATATGGTGGAAACGGCGCAGATGGTTTTGATGCTGATGTTTGACGAAATATAGAAATCTAAAATAGATTGTGAGGAATAAATATGCCAAAATTAAATGAAAATTATCGAAAATTAAAAGACAGCTATCTTTTTGCCGAGATTGCGCACCGCACGGCCGCATATATGGAGAAGCACCCGGATCAGTCATTGATCCGTCTTGGAATCGGAGATGTTACAAGACCTCTTTGTCACTGTGCTGTACAGGCGCTCCATGAAGGCGCTGATGAGATGGGGAGAGCGGAAACTTTCAAAGGATATGGCCCGGAGCAGGGCTATGAAGAGACGAGAAGGGCAATCGCAGGTTATTATAAGAAAAATGGTGTTGAACTAAATCTTGCAGATATTTTTATTTCAGATGGAGCCAAAAGTGATACAGGAAATATTACAGAATTGTTTGGCAAAGGAAATGTCATTCTCATTCCTGATCCTGTGTATCCGGTATATGTAGATTCCAATCTGATGTGCGGAAATGAAGTGACGTATATTTCCGGAAATGCAGAAAATGATTTTCTTCCGCTTCCAAATGAGAATCAACATGCCGATATCATTTATATCTGTTCCCCAAATAATCCGACAGGAGCATGTTACAACCGAGAACAGTTGAAGATCTGGGTGGACTATGCCAGAAAGCATGAAGCAGTTATTTTATTTGACGCGGCATACGAAGCGTTTATTTCGGACCCGTCACTTCCGAGAAGTATCTATGAGATTGAGGGAGCGAAGCAGTGTGCCATTGAGTTTTGTTCGTTATCTAAGACGGCGGGATTCACCGGAACAAGATGCGGGTATACGATTGTGCCGGAAGAACTTGTATTTCCCGATTCGACAGGAGAAGAGATGTCTTTGAATGCTATGTGGAACCGCAGGCAGAGCACAAAATACAACGGAACGTCCTATATTGTGCAGAAGGCTGCGGCGGCAGTATTCAGTGAAGAAGGGCAAAAAGAATGTGAAGAGAATCTTTCCTATTATAAGAAGAATGCAAAAGTGATCGCAGATACCCTTCGTGATCTTCATATCCCGTTTTACGGCGGTATCCATTCCCCATATATATGGTTTGAATGCCCAAGAGGGATGGATTCATGGGAGTGCTTTGACTATCTGTTACAAGAGATTCAGGTAGTGGGAACACCGGGAGCAGGATTCGGTGAAAACGGTCGAAATTATTTTCGGCTTACTTCCTTCGGGACTTATGAAAAGACGGTGGAAGCAATGAACCGGTTCCGAAGCTTATTTGCATAAATGTGAGGCGCGAAAATAAGCCCTTTTCTATGCTTGCAAGAGCACAGAAAAGGGCTTATAATGTAATGTATTGCAGAAAAATGCGAAAAGAAAAGGAAATCAGAGAAAAGGAGCTTATCATATGCTTGAGGTAAAAAATCTGACATTCAAAGTAGAAGAAAACGGAGTGAAAAGAAGCATTGTCAAGGACGTAAGCTTTCAGGTAGAGGACGGAGAGATGTTAGTCATCACCGGACCGAATGGAGGCGGAAAGTCTTCGCTTGCAAAAGTGCTTATGGGAATCGCCAAAGAAGATTCAGGGCAGATTATCTTAGATGGAGAAGACATTACTTCTTACGATATCAATCATAGAGCAAATGCGGGAATCGGATTTGCATTTCAACAGCCGCCGAGATTTAAAGGGATGACAGTAAAGAGACTGCTCAGTCTGGCGGCGGGCAGAGAGCTGACGCATCCTGAGATCTGTAAGATGTTAAGTTCAGTAGGACTTTGCGCGCAGGAATATATTGAGCGTGAAGTGGACGGAACGTTGTCCGGTGGAGAGATGAAGCGTCTGGAGATTGCAACCGTTCTTGCGAAACCTCATAAACTTTGCATTTTTGATGAACCGGAGGCAGGAATCGACCTTTGGAGTTTCTCCATGTTGATTCAGCAGTTTGAGAAAATCCACAGTGAGAAAAAGGAAAGTTTGGTTTTAATCTCACATCAGGAAAGGATTATTCAGATGGCAGACCGGATCATGGTCATTGAAGATGGAAAGATTGCGGCACTGGGAGAGACAAAAGAAATCCTTCCGACACTGCTTACGAAAGACAGTTGTGCCTGCTTAAACAAAGCGTAAGAAAGAGGTGGATGTAAATGGCAGAATTAGATAGAGTTACAGAACAGATCTTAGATCAGATCAGCGGCGAGTTTAAACAGGAAGGCGCTTACAATCTTCGTCAGAACGGAGTTTCCATCTGTCATGGGGACAGTGAACATGTGAAGATTAAGAGAAAAGAAGACCGACAGGGTATCGACATTTATATTGATGGTGAGACAAAGGGAGAAACCGTCAGCATTCCGGTCGTTGTCAATGCTTCCGGCATGGACGATCAGGTGTATAACGATTTCTATATTGCAGACGGAGCCGATGTAGTGATCATTGCAGGCTGCGGAATCCACAACAGTGGCTGTAATGACAGCCGTCATAACGGAATTCATTCCTTCCATGTAGGAAAGAATGCAAATGTCCGCTATGAGGAGAAGCATTACGGAGAAGGAGAAGGTACGGGAGCCCGTATTTTAGATCCGGTGACAAAGATCTATATTGGTGAAGACAGTGTATTTACACTGGATACAGCTCAGATCAAGGGTGTTGATTCTACAAAGCGTGAGACAGAAGTAGAACTGGATGCAGGAGCAAAGCTGTATGTCATTGAGAAATTAATGACACACGGAAGTCAATTTGCAGAGTCCAATATGGAAGTGAGATTGAATGGAGAAGGAAGCTCCGCGCAGATTATTTCCAGATCGGTTGCGAAAGGGACATCCAGACAGGTATTCCATCCGAAGGCCGTGGGAAATGCGAAATGTCAGGCACACGTACAATGTGATTCTATTATTATGGATCACGCAGAGGTTGCTTCGATCCCGGAGATTAATGCAAGACACTTAGATGCTGCAATCATTCATGAAGCGGCAATCGGAAGAATTAATGATGAACAGCTTATCAAGCTTCGTACGCTTGGTATGACGGAAGAAGAGGCTGAGGGAATCATCATTGACAATTTCCTAAATTAGATAAGGAGAACTATGAAGTTACAACTGAAGAAAAGATGGAAAGTAATGAAGGCTGCGCTTCACATGGAGTTAAGAGAGCATAAAAGCTCGTTTATCGTGTATATGACACTCCGAATTCTGGTCATATTGATGATGATTCTGCAGTTTTTTAATAAGAATTATGAAAATGTTTTCTTGTGCATTCTCACCTTGCTGTTGTTGATTGTTCCAAGCCTTATACAGATCAATCTGAAGATCGAGCTTCCGACAGCATTGGAAATTACGATTTTGATCTTTATTTTTACGATTACTTTCATCATTACTTGC
>OHHV01000777.1_pt1 | contig 10709 bp, 10 predicted proteins | sample 1568141 | NCBI WGS metagenome assembly OHHV01 (sample SAMEA3879589, study PRJEB24766) | human gut metagenome | biome: human-associated habitat; feature: feces | place: USA | collected 1985/1987
CAAATGTGATGATGTTGGACACGCCCATGCTTACTAACTCTTCAAGTGCCATTGCGCAGTCTAAAGACTCTCTGTGAGTACGTTTGTGCTGACGGCTCTCGTAGAGAAATGGCATAATGACGTTAATACGCTTTGCTTTGCCGGTTGCAGCGGAGATGATTCGTTTCAGGTCCTGGAAATGATCATCAGGAGACATATGGTTTACCTGACCGCTGAGGGAGTAGGTGAGACTGTAATTACATACGTCTACCAGAATGTACAGATCGTCTCCGCGAACAGATTCCAGAATAATGCCCTTCGCTTCTCCGGAACCGAAACGCGGCAGCTCTGATTTAACCAGATAAGTGTCTCTTTCGTAGCCTTCAAAGGCAATCGCAGAGTGCTGCTGCGTTAATTTGCCTTTGCGCCACTGTACGAGATAGTTGTCCACTTTGGCGCCCAGTTCAGCACAGCTGTAGGGAGAGAGAATACCCAGACGTCCAACGGGGAGTTTTTGTAAATCTTTTGTGTCTTTATGAGTCATATTAGTGTCCTCCTAATAATTTTTTCTGAATACGGATATCGTTGCCTATCAGTTTGATCATCGTATAATTGCTGGAAACTCTGGAAAAAACCCTTTCAGAATAGCGCTCCATAAAATTTCCCAGCGAAAGATTGGTGGAGATGATCGTGGATTTTTTTCTCAGGATTCTTTCGTTAATACAAAGGAAAAACTGAGAAGCCACAAAACGGTTGGTGAGTTCTGTTCCCAGATCGTCGATAATGAGAAGATCACAGTCCAGAATATAATCATTTTTTCCCTGAGACTCTTCCGAATTAGAAAATGTCTTTTCGGCAAGCGCATCAAAGAGATCAAAAGCGGAATAGTAAATTACGCTGTGGGTGGTATCCAGAAGCTCTTTTGCCACGCAGCAGGATAAAAAGGTTTTTCCCACGCCGGTATCTCCGTACAAAAAAAGATTCTGAAAGGTATGATCAAAATCCCGGACAAAATCCTGGGTCTGCTGGAGAGCTTTTGCTGCTGTTTCCCGGGCAGTCATTCCCGTAGCTTCGTTGGTGAGATCATTGGAATAGTAATCCAGTGAAAAATTTTTGAAACTTGTAGTATTTAATAATTCCCGAATATTGGACTGGGTATACAGATGTTCGCTGATTGCTTTTTTGAAACAGATACACTTTTCATTTTCCACATAACCGGTGTCATGGCAGAGCTGACAGGCGTACTGCATTTTCAGGTAATCAGCCGGAAATCCGTGAGAGAGAAGCAGAACCTGTCGTTCTTCGGAAAGCTGCTGAATCGTTTCTGCCAGATCAAAATCCTGCCCTTCGCTCTCTCCCAGAAGAAGGCGGGCTTTTTTCATACTCAGAGAAGCGATCTCCCGGTCAATTTCGGCAAGTCGGGGAATTTTAGCGTAAGCTTTAGCGATTCGTTCATCCTGATCATGCTTGTTGCGAAGCTGTAATTTCTGATAATAACGCATGAGCGCGTCGTATTGGCTGTTTCGCAGTGACACGGTGTACCTCCTTTATTTTAGAAGCTGATTTTCCAGTTCGGCATAATTATAATCCCGCTGCTGGAAATTGTTGAAATTATTAGAGGAAGAGGCGGTTTTTCTGGAATTTTGGGCTTCGCGGTCAGCTTGCAGCTGGCGATGAAGCGTGTCCAGAGCCTGAATATCCGTTAAATGGCGCACCCCTTTTTCTTTCCAACCGGCCAGAATCTTATCTGCATATCGAAAATTCGCTTTTCCGGTAGCCGCAATGGTGCGGGCACAGGCTTCGGTGAGGATATCCATAGAAAAACCATAATCTTTCATCCAGTGGTTAATTGTATTTACCTCAGAAGGCACAGGATTTCGATTGGAGATACCGAAAGCTTTCAGGATCGTAAAATAATTCCGATGGTATGTAGTGGTTTCCTGCTTTGCTTTTGTTACGGTATCAATTCCATTTTCGTACCAGCTGAAAGCTACTTTCTTAATGTAATGGATATCTCCGCTTCCTTTGGATACACAGTATTCGATCAGATAGTCAATGAGATCTACAGAAAAATGCAAACCTTCATAAATATAGAGCAGTTCATCCGTAACAGTCCGGGAAAGCGTGGTTCCCAGATATTGTTCGGCGATAAAAAGCATCTGCCGTACTTCTTCATTTTCCTTCAGTTCCCGGAGACGGTCGGCGCTGGGCTTCGATACTTTTTCGGGAGAAGCGGCTTCGCTGTCAGGGGCAGAAGCAGGCGAAGGCTCCAGAGCAGGAGCGGCTTCCGGCATAGAAGGAGAGACAGTCTCTTTTTTAGGGACGGAAACAGCAGGCGAACGTTCTGCCAGAGGAACAGATGCGCCCACCGGAATCATGGGCTCCAGAAAATCAATGGAGGTTTGACTGTTCTTTCCGGAGAGAACCAGGAGCTTCTGGCTTTCCCAGTAACGCAGCGTACGCAAAATATCAGTTTCCGTACAGTTGAAAACATCTGCTATAGACGCCAGATCCAGATGGGTCTGTCCACCCTTCAGACAGCGCAGCAGATAAAGATAGATCTTAACAAATTCCCCATTGGACTGGGGCATGTAGTAATCAATAAAAATGTTTGAGATTATGGTAACTCCGCTGGAGCTTCCGTTGTGTAAAGATAATTGCATGATACACCTGCTTTTTTGATTAAGAAATTTACTGTGCTCATTATAGCATATCCAAAAAAGAAAGCAAATAGGGATTTTCCGGGAAGAGCAAAGGGGAAAAGTATTACGAAAAATGTGGACAATGTGGAGGATAAATTTTACATAAAATCTTTGTAAACCAAATCTTGTCGATATATGGGGAAAAAACGCGTATTATGAAAGAAAAGAGGAAAATTTTATGTAAACAGGTTTATGCACAAAAAAATCCACACGTTTTTTCACAAATAATGTGTATAAACGTGTGGATAATGTGGATAACTTATTTTCCCAGAAGGTTTTCGCCTATTTTTACCACGTCTCCGGCGCCCATAGTTATCAACAAATCGCCGGGGATACAATTTTCTAATAAATAATTTTCAATTTCGTCAAAGGTAGGAAAATACTCGCAGGGAGTTCCCAATTTCAGGATGCATTCCTGAAGATCTCGGGAAGAGATTCCGATCGTATTTTTCTCACGGGCAGCGTAGATGTCGGCAAGAACTACATGATCCGCCATGGTCAGAGCTTCTGCAAAATCATGTAGCAGAGCCTTGGTGCGAGTATAAGTATGAGGCTGGAATACGCACCAGGTTTTCTCGTGAGGATATTTTTTCGCTGCGGTGAGAGTGGCTTTGATCTCGGTGGGATGGTGTGCGTAATCGTCTATGATCGTCACGTCGCCAATCTTTCCTTTGTACTGGAATCGCCGGTCCGTTCCCGTAAACTGTAAAATTCCTTTTTGAATATCTTCCAGATTCATATTTAACTTGATTCCCAGAGCGATAACAGCCAAAGCGTTGGATACATTGTGGATTCCCGGTACGCTGAGAGAGAACTGTCCGATGACCTTTCCATTTCTTTTACAGACAAAAGAGGGATGTCCTAGTTCGTTATATGTGATATCTTCTGCCTGATACTGGGCGGAAGATTTCAGTCCATATGTAATGACTTCACAGGGCAGATCACGGATGATTTCTTCATAAGAAGGCGTGTCGCTGTTGATGATTAAAGTTCCGTCTGCGGGAAGCTTTTGGGCAAACAAGCGGAAAGAATGGCGGATATCATCGATATCCTTGAAAAAATCAAGATGATCTGCATCGATATTTAAAATGATGCTGATCTTAGGGAAAAAGCTCAGGAAACTGTTGGTATATTCACAGGCTTCCGTGATAAAAGTTTCGGAATTTCCTACCCGGAGATTTCCTCCGATGGCAGGAAGAATACCGCCTACGGTGATTGTGGGATCAAAATTTCCTTCCATCAGGATATGGGAAGCCATGGAAGTCGTAGTTGTTTTTCCGTGAGTTCCGGCTACTGCAATGGGAGTCTGATAATTTTTCATGATCTGTCCCAGCAGATCTGCTCGGGTCATGGTTGGAATACCTTTTTCTACGGCGCAGGAAAACTCCGGGTTGTCCGGGTGAATGGCAGCGGTATAAACCACCAGATCAATGCCTTCTATAATATTAGAAGCCCGCTGACCATAAAAAATCTGAGCGCCTTTGGCTGTAAGGTGATCGGTGAGGGGGCTTTCTTTGGAATCAGAGCCGGAAACCGTGAAACCTTCCTGAAGAAGAATTTCAGCCAGACCGCTCATACTGATACCGCCGATACCGATAAAGTGAATGTGGATTGGTTTATTAAAATTAATGGTATACATAAAAATCTGCTCCTCAATATCGTATTATTATCACAACTTTATTATATTCCGAAAAGGACAAAATGAAAAGGATTTTTTGGGAATCTCTATGGAGGAAGAGGAGGAGAGAATTAGAAAATGTGCTGAAAAACGGGAAGAAAACAGGAGGAGGAAAAAGGGAAAAGCAAAAAAAATGTTGTCGGATATTGGGGGTGAAAGAAGAATTCTAAGAAAATAGAAAGAAAAAATGCGAAAAAAGCCAGATTGAAGTTGTATAAATGTGATAAAAAGATGAAAATTTATGATAAAAATATGTAAAAGATGTTCACTATTCTTGAGAAGTATGTTATAATTTTTAATCATATATGACAAGAGGTGATAGCATGATTAAGAAAGAAATGATTGCGATGCTATTAGCAGGTGGACAGGGAAGCCGTTTGGGCGTCCTCACTGAGAAGGTGGCGAAGCCGGCAGTAGCATTCGGTGGAAAGTATCGGATTATCGATTTTCCTCTGAGTAACTGTATTAATTCGGGAATTGACACGGTGGGCGTTTTGACTCAGTATCAGCCCCTGCGTCTGAATACTCATATCGGAATTGGTATTCCGTGGGATTTGGACAGAAATGTGGGCGGTGTTACCGTACTTCCCCCCTATGAAAAAAGCGGTAACAGCGACTGGTATACGGGTACAGCGAACGCTATTTTCCAGAATATGGCGTATATGGAAACGTATAATCCAGATTATGTACTGATCCTTTCGGGAGATCATATTTATAAGATGGATTACGAAGTTATGCTGGATTACCATAAGGCAAATAAGGCAGACGTGACCATCGCCTGTATGCCGGTTCCGATTGAAGAGGCAAGCCGTTTTGGCGTTATGATCACCGACGGTAATGGACGGATCACAGAGTTTGAAGAAAAACCGGAGCATCCGCGGAGCAATTTGGCTTCTATGGGTATCTATATTTTCTCCTGGTCGGCGCTGAAAGAATCTTTGCTGGCGCTGAAAGATCAGCCAAACTGTGATTTCGGTAAACATATTTTGCCTTATTGCAGAGATAACGGAAAAGCTCTGTATGCGTATGAATTTAATGGCTACTGGAAAGATGTAGGAACCCTTGGGTCTTATTGGGAAGCCAATATGGAACTCATTGACATTATTCCAGAATTTAACCTGTATGAAGAGTTCTGGAAGATTTACACCAAAGGGGATATTATCAGACCCCAGTATATAGCAAGCGAAGCCACCATTGACCGCAGTATTATCAGTGACGGTGCTGAGATTTATGGTGAAGTACATAATTCAGTTATTGGCGCAGGTGTTACGGTGAAGAAGGGAGCGGTGATCCACGATTCCATCATTATGAAGGAAACGGTGATCGGAGAAAATGCTCACATTGATAAGTCAATTATCGCAGAGAACGTTATTGTGGGTGACAATGTGGTGATGGGCGTGGGAGAAGAAGCCCCGAACGTATTGAAACCGGCGGTTTATGGTTTTGGTCTTGTTACGATCGCGGAAAATACAGTGATTCCGTCCAATGTGAAAATTGGAAAAAATACAGCCATCAGCGGCGAGACTACACTGGAAGATTATCCGGATGGAGAACTTGTCAGCGGCAGCGCTATTGTAAAGAAGGACGGTGAATAGAATGAGAGCATTGGGAATTATTTTAGCTGGCGGCAATAACAACAAAATGAGAGAATTATCACATAAAAGAGCTATCGCAGCCATGCCTGTTGCAGGAAGCTTCAGAAGTATCGACTTTGCTTTGAGCAACATGGCCAACTCTCATATTTCAAAAGTCGCTGTCTTGACACAGTATAACGCAAGATCTCTGAATGAGCATCTGAGTTCATCCAAATGGTGGGATTTCGGAAGAAAACAGGGAGGGCTTTTCATTTTCACTCCTACGATCACTCCGGATAACAGTTTCTGGTATCAGGGAACAGCGGATGCGATCTATCAGAATCTTGACTTTTTGAAGAAAAGTCATGAGCCGTATGTGGTGATCGCTTCTGGCGATGGCGTTTACAAACTGGATTATAATAAAGTTCTGGAATACCATATTGCAAAACGGGCAGACGTGACTATTGTTTGCAAGGATATGGAAGAAGGAGAAGAGGTTACCCGGTTTGGAGTCTTGAAAATGAATGAGGATCACCGCATTGAAGAGTTTGAAGAAAAGCCTATGGTTTCCACCTCTCATACGGTGTCTACGGGTATTTATGTGATCCGCCGCCGCCAGCTGATTGAAATGATCGAGCGGTGTGCGCAGGAAGACCGTCATGATTTTGTAAAGGACATTTTGATTCGTTATAAGAATCTGAAAAGAATTTATGGTTACAAGATTGACGAATACTGGAGCAATATTTCTACTGTAGAGTCTTATTACAAGACAAATATGGATTTTCTGAAACCGGAAGTTCGGGATTATTTCTTCCATCAGTATCCGTCCATCCAGTCTAAGATCGATGATCTGCCTCCGGCAAAATACAATCCGGGAAGCGAGGTTAAGAACAGCCTTGTAGCCAGCGGATGTATCATTAACGGTCAGGTAGAAAATTCTATCCTGTTTAAGAAAGTCTATGTGGGTAATAATTGTGTGATTAAAAATTCCATCATTCTGAATGATGTATATCTGGGAGACAATACTCATATAGAGAACTGCATCGTAGAAAGCCGTGATACCATTCGAGCAAATTCCTATCACTGCGGTGAGGATGAGATCAAAGTGGTCGTTGAGAAAAATGAGCGTTATGCTCTCTAATGCCGACACCAGGTTACTTTAAAGGAAGGCATATGAAAGGGGCAATATTATGAATATTACAGACGTAAGGGTAAGAAAAGTAGCAAAAGAAGGTAAAATGAAAGCTGTTGTATCTATTACGATTGACGAGGAATTCGTGGTACATGATATTAAAGTGATCGAGGGCGAAAAAGGTTTGTTTATTGCTATGCCCAGCAGAAAAGCAACAGATGGAGAATACAGAGATATCGCTCATCCGATTAATTCTGATACACGGGAGCGTATCCAGAGTATTATCCTGGAAAAATACGAGGAAGTAATGGCAGAAGATGCCGTTGCAGAAGAAGCGTAGCCAAATGTCATATATGGGGTAACGTGGAAAAGCGGTGGCTGGGGGGTCACCGCTTTTAAATAACAAATCAGGGCGTATCTGCCAAAATTCTCAGCATATTTCAAGATAAAACAAAATATATTTCTGGTTTTACAAACGTTGCAAAGAAGTGAATTGCAAAGTATAATAAAAGGAAGAGATAGACAGGAGGTATATGAAACAAAAAGATATATTTACTGGATATACAAAGATTTCCTCATATAGAATGTTTTCAGAATTTAAGAGAGGATGCTTACGATGTGATACAGGCATATGGGAATATACCGATTTTAAAGAAGGTAAAAGAGAACTATAAAACAGAGTTGGGAGGGTATAATATGTGTCAGGCGTGGGATGAAATGATGGCGGAAGAGCGATTGATGGGTGAAAAAATAGGAGAAAAACGTGGCAAAAAAGAAGGAGAAGAAAGAATGGCTCGGTTGATAGAAGTTCTGACAGAGAAAAATCAGATGGATCAGGTCAAAAAGGTCATAAAAAATAGAACATACAGAAAGAAAATGTACAAGGAGCTGGGAATTTAGTGTGATAGGAGAAAGTTGGCATAAGAGCGGATCTGTGCTATGATAGGACAGAAAAAAATACCGGGAGGAAATTATGGGTCAGGAATTACCGAAAGTGTTTGAGGAAAGAATGAAAGATATGCTGGGAGATGAATTTGCAGCATATTTGGCAAGTTATGAGAATGTGCGTCAATATGGTCTGAGAATTAATCCTCTGAAAATATCGGGGAAAGAATTGGAAGAAACGGGATATTTTCATCTACAACAGATTCCCTGGGTGCGGGATGGATTTTTTTATCAGGAGGAGGATCAGCCGGCGCGCCATCCTTTTTATGCGGCAGGTTTATATTATCTTCAGGAACCCAGCGCCATGACACCGGCTTCCCGTTTGAAGATAGAACCGGGAGAGCGAGTTCTGGATCTGTGCGCAGCTCCAGGAGGGAAGGCAACTGCTCTGGGAGCGGCGCTTCAGGGAAAAGGAGTATTGGTGGCGAACGATATCAGTAATGCCCGGGCAAAGGCGCTGTTAAAAAATCTGGAGATTTTTGGAATTGCTAACGCTTTTGTGACGAATGAGATTCCCGGAAAACTGGCAGAAAATTTTGAAGGATTTTTTGATAAAGTATTAGTGGACGCCCCATGTTCAGGAGAAGGAATGTTTCGAAAGGATCCAGCGGTAATGAAAACATGGAACCCGGAAAGACCGGAATATTTTGCAAAACTGCAAAGAGATATTTTGAAAAATGCAGTGCGCATGCTTCGACCAGGTGGACTGTTGCTATATTCTACCTGTACATTTGCTCCTGTAGAAAATGAGGGAAGTGTTTCCTGGCTGCTGGAAAATTATCCCGAAATGGAGTTGTTGGAGATAGAGCCATATGAGGGATTTTCCCGGGGAAATCCTGTCTGGGGAAATGGGGATATCCGGTTGGAAAAATGTGTACGAATCTGGCCCCATAAGATGAAAGGTGAGGGACATTTTCTGGCTCTTTTGCACAAATCAGAAGATGCAGAAAGGGTAGAAGTGAAGCTGGGAAGCAGTGCAAAATTGGACAAAAAGAGTCGGCGGATATTGGAAGAGTTTTTTGAGGAATGTAATTGGAAACCAGATTGGGAAAGAACCGAGATTCGAGGCGGAAAAGTCTATCTGGTGCCAGAACTGCCGGAAAAACTGGGAGGCATTCATTTTCTCAGAAATGGTTTATATATGGGAGAAATGAAGAAAGAACGATTTGAGCCTTCTCAGCAGTTGGCTATGGCGCTGTTAGGCAGGGATTATCCTGGGAGATTATCTTTGCGGGCAGAGGATGAGCGTATAGGGCGTTACCTGAAAGGGGAGACGATTCTGGTGGAAGAAGGAGAGGCTACGCAGGAGAATGGATGGCTGCTGGTGTGCGTAGAGGGATATCCTTTGGGCTGGGGGAAATTGGTTCGAGGAGTGCTGAAAAATAAATATGCCGCCGGGTGGAGAAGACAGGGGTGAAGTATAAATTTTCAATAATTTCCTCGGAAATATTACGCAAGTATTACGAGTTGTTAAAAAAATTCTTCACATATGGAGGTTTCTATGGTATAATAAAAAATACCTGAGAAATGAGAGGGATTTTATAATGAGAAAAAGAGCTATTATGAGCATTCTGCTTTCCGTCTTTTTGTTTACCGGAAGTGTGGTTTCTCATGGGGCTACCACCCAGGAGAAAATCTCAGATGCAAAGGAGAAACAGCAGGAGAATCAGACAAGCCTGCAGCAGACTCAGGAGAAAATTGAAGAGCTGGAAAGTAAAAAGGGAGAGTCAGAAAGCTATCTGCAGGATTTGAATCATCAGCTTCAAGATCTGAAAGAAAGTCTGGAACAGCTTCAGAAAGATTATGATGAAAAACAGGAAGAGCTGACGGAACTTCAGGGAGATTTGGAAGAAGCCAGAAAAGACGAAGAAGAGCAGTATGAGGATATGAAGCTTCGTATCCGTTATATGTACGAGAACTCTGCGAATGATTATGCAACGATGCTGTTTGAGTCAGACAGTATTGTGGATTTTTTGAATCAGGCAGAAAATATTTCCAAGATCACAGAATACGATCGGGAGCAGTTGGAAAACTATAAAAAAACAAAAGAAGAGATAGAGACAAAAGAACGGGAAGTAGCGCAGGAAAAAGAAGCAATCGCTAAGGTTCAGCAGGAGAGTGCAGACAAGCAGGCGGCTGTGGAAGAACTGGTGGAAGCTACATATAATCAGATTCGTGAATATCAGGCGGATATTCAGGATCAGGAATCTGAGGAAAATAATCTTCTGGCTCAGATTTCTCAGCAGGAGGATGCAATCAATGATCTGCTGAGACAGGCGAAGGAAGAAGAAGCAGCAGCTCGGCTGGCGGCTCAAAAAGCTGCAGAAGAGGCAGCGGCAAGAGAGGCGGCGGAGAAGGCGGCAGCAGAGAAAGCAGCGGCGGAAAAAGAAGCTGCCAAGAAGGAAGAAGCGGAGAAACAGGAGGCTCAGAAGCCACAAAAACCGCAGAAACCATCGCAGGAGAGCAACAGCGGACAATCTTCTGAACAGAATAATAATAATTCATCTTCATCTGAAGATGAAGAACAGGAACCATCAATAGATTCATCTCAGGGAAAATATTTAGGAAGATTTAAACTGACAGCTTATTGTACTTGTTCCATTTGCTGTGGAAAATGGGCAGGAGGCGGTACGGCCAGCGGAGCAGCGCCGACGCCGGGAAGAACGGTTGCTATGGGCGGTGTTCCCTTTGGAACAAAA
>OHHV01000783.1_pt1 | contig 10656 bp, 14 predicted proteins | sample 1568141 | NCBI WGS metagenome assembly OHHV01 (sample SAMEA3879589, study PRJEB24766) | human gut metagenome | biome: human-associated habitat; feature: feces | place: USA | collected 1985/1987
TATTGATGATTTCTTCTTTAGATGCTTTCTTGCTAACAACGACATTATTTTTGGCCGCTATCTCCATTAACTGACCAACCGATTTTCTCCCCAATACGTCTTTGTACTTGGCAGAGATACTCTCTGTCAGATAATTATAGAATGCATCAGTCGTATTGCTCTCGGACAAATAAGTTTTCTCTTCTGCAATGTGCTTTTTAATAACATCAACATCACCAATATTGGTAACATCAATGTCTGGATCGAGAATATCATCAACGGTGTATGATTTGAGGTCAAATTTATCCTCGATAAACTCTCGTAATATTTTTGGATAGCCACATTTGTTATCCAGCTGTGTATACAATATGATTACCGGGACTCTACTATTAACAACCATATCCGCGATGCACAATACATCAGTGAATATATCAATGCTAGTCAATTGATTGTCATACGCCTGTTCAAACTTGTCAATGTTTGAAGGGGCTGGGTCATACCGATAATTCATCGCCGCAGACGATGGTGCCAGGTATGGGGCAAAATCAATATTGTCATACTTACTGGTAAAGGTAGTAACGTCACATCTAACCTTCTGGTCATCGGTGATTATATCTCTGCTGGCGATTATAATCTCAAACTGCTTGAGCGTATAATCCCTAGCCACATACTTAATCAACTCCATTATATCCATAAATAACAGAGCTGGCGTATCTGTCATATCTGATGGCATCATTTGTCTACAATCTCCTTATCGTCTACGAATACTTTACCTGTATTACCATTCATCGCACTAAGCTTATCGGCAATGACTGATAATCCTCCTCTGACAGGGACGTGGAACTCGCCACCAATTTCAGGTTCGTTACAAAACTCTCCAGACCCCCGCTTCTTGTCAAGTAAGTCGATGATATCTTCAATGGAATCAATATTTACATCTGAACCATCGCGAACTTCTTCTACCGTATCATCTACGTTGGTATTCTCCATTTCTGCACTCTCCTTTTCGTCTCTTGCTTTTCTATCTTCGTATTCTTCCCATGTTTCTCCAAACATCATATCGGCTGGTTTTGCCTTTATTGGTCTGGATATAGCCTCTTGGTAATCATCTGCAAATACATAATTACGTGGTGGTCTACATTTCTCAGATGGCTCAATCATTGTATCTATCATAAGCTTAGCGCCTTCTGGGTCAGTGTTAATTTTACTTGCAATGTCGATGATTGTTCGCATATCGAGTTCATCATCATAATCAACATGTGCCATATTTTCCTCCTCTTTAAATTTCATTAATTCATACTCATTGTGAATCACAACGGTATTATTGTCCAATAATGTTGAACCGGAGACATTGTTTATGGTCTGGGTAACTGTGTCTCCAGACATTATTATTGACTGATTCTTGCATTCTTCAATCATATTCAAATCAACTTCGTCTCCTTGAATACGTTTTCTTTCGTTATAAGTGAATCTGGCCTGGCATACAGTTCTATTGTTACACATAAGGAAGTCATAAGATTGATCGTATGTTAAGATTCCCTCACCACATACTTCACATGTAAACAAATTCTCTGTTGCCCTATGACAGTATGCATAGTCAAGTATGACCACTTCATCATCATCTGTTATTCCCCAGTTAGTTTTATTCTTTTCCAAATAACCGACATCACCAAGTAAATAATCGTGAGAGAGGGAATCAAGTATTCTTAATATATCTCCCTTATGTCGACCCCATTCTTCATCAGTCATAAGACGAACGCACTGGGCAACCAACACATATCCATTTGTCTCATATGACTTTGACACATGGTGTAGTTCCTTACAAATTGAAAACTCCATAAAATTATCTTTATACCCCTGGGTATCGATGGCTATTTTAAAAGCATATCCATTGATTTGCACAACCAATCTATTGGTAGCACCACCTAGTATTGAAAATGTCAAATTTGCTTGCTTTAATATCTTAGCACAAATAATCATCTTCTCAACATTAGAGGGAATCTTTTTTGTATCGCACAGTGACGCCAATCTATCCAGAACTTCTGGACTCATCATGGTCTTTATCTTGCTCGTAATATTCATTTTCTAGTAACTCCCTCCAACCCCGAGTATATTTTTAAGCTCGTTTAACACATTCTCTTCACCATCTCCCATTTCACTGTATGTGTCATAGTTACCTTCTATATAAGCCGCTCGTTTAGCAGCCGTTTCTGGAGTGACTTTGTTACGAATTTTCATCCTCTTCTGCTCTTTTCTAGCCAACTGTCGACGTTCATATTGAGTACCGACGTTTAACATACCCATCAAATCGAGTTCGTTCCATCCACATTTTCCCAAATCTCTTATCAGATGTCTTTTGCTCATTTCCAGTCTCGACATAGGTCTACCTGATACATCATCGTAAACTAGTTCATTCCAATTGACATGACTTTCCCCATCATAGAACGGGTCTAATGCGAGTCGATGTACTTCATCACTTGTTGTGAGGCCAAAAGCATGTTTGAAATACCTTTCTCTGATAACATTTGGGGTTTTACTAAAAAGTCGGTCTGCTAAATCATTCGACCCATCGTTATCATCGTGATACCATGAATTTATTATATCTCTGACCTCTTGAGCAGCATTTTTAACTACCCTACCATTACTCCGTTCTTCTTCAACGGCCACAAGGTCCTCACAACACTCTATGACAGATAAATTAGTTTCTACATCAGAATATATACCATCTCCTGGATTTTTACCTAAATCCACATCTTCTACATCTTTGGCCATATAATCAAACACAGCTTGAATGTCCTCTTCACTTGGTTCTTCCCATAAAGACTCCAAGCGGAACATAGACAGTACATCAAATGGTCTCTCGTTAGATGATTTTACAGAATAGATTGGTATTGGTGGTATATAGTATTCTGGGTTACTTGAATTCACCATAATCATAAACATATTTTCGTCACCGTTAAACTTTTCATCTAGTAGCCATTTCATGTATGCCTCTCGTAACATATTCGCCTGATAATACGACCTGAAATCTTTATATATTCGTCGCATCCTATGAACTTCTGTTACTATTTCATTTTCGTCTTCTCCGTCCATATAAAATTTGTCATAGAATGACATGTCCGACTGCATATAGACAGTGTGTGGGTCGTTTCGATGTCTAGCCCTGGTCTCTTCATCCGTCAATGGCTCAAGTTCATCAACATCTATCTTGAATCTTGTATTAACTTTACTAACATTATTGGAGTTAGGTTTATCGTCTTCAGTGACGCTCATCTCAATCCCTTGCTTTTTGAGATACTCTTTTTCGTCATCTGTTGTACCAAAGAATATTCCTGGCATTGGATTCTCCTCCTTTCTTAGGTATAATGGATTTATAATATCATTGCCGATATCCTGTAAATAATATATAAATGAATTGAATTTAGATGATTTCTGAGATTAATGATTTAGTGTTATCCAACAACCATGATATTTCATTCAACTCACGTATGTTATTTTCAAAATATATTGACGTTGAAAACAATGGGTATGGTTGTGATTTCCTATAATCTCTCGTCACACATATATCATCGTAAGCTGCCATGTTTGAAGTATAATAGAATGTAGTCTTTCTGTATTCCGATACTATTGGAAAATATATTTCCATGTATGTTTCAGTGAAATGAACTGCCAGTTTGGTGTTTGTTTGAAGTAAGTCAGATACGGTCTTGCAATTAAACCAGTCATTCTTCTCCTCTATTGGATGAACGCCCATATCGTGTAAGAATTCACAGAGGTACTTAAGCTGGCTGACATCAAACCTATAGAGTCTAAAATACTTACCGAAACAGTATAGCATTGATGAAAACATCAGCATATAAAACATTTCAGCATCCCCGGAGTCAATACAATAATTCAAATCCGCCTGTTCTAAATATACCAATTGTCCCCACTGAAAATGTACTTCCTCAGCATGAACTATATTCATCCCAACAACTACATTATTTCCCTCCATGTTGGTTATCAATGGGTGAAATCGTATAGGTAGCACATTTTTCATGAGCATAGTACCACGACTGCCTTGAGCTACTGGGTTGCTATCCAATATTAAATTATGAAGTTCATCAAGTGCCATTATCTTAAATTTCTCATCAAACGATTTTTTATTTATCGTTATAGTTAAAACTGAATTGTGTGATGTCTCCATTATTTAAAATTCTCCTTTCATCTTATTGTCAATCATACTTTTAAATAATATATATTCGACATACAAACAAAAAATAAGAAGGGATACCACCTAAGGCATTCCCCTCTTATATTCTTTATACTGCAACCTTGACCATATCAGATACACCATCACTTCTAACATCAACATCTATAACATCTGCGTCGGATAAAGATTGTACATCTGGTAATTTTACCCCATCTGTATCGGAATAAATGTAGCATGTGTTGAGTATTGATAGGTCATCAGGTTTCAGATTCTTTGTTAATTCGATGTTTTCATTTAGCATCGCCATTAAATCATCATCTATAAACTCATAATATTTCTGAGTAAACTCGACAAACCTACCATAAACGCAATTCAACGGAACAATCAACTTCCCGTCGTGAACCAACTGATGCACTGTTACCGATAATGGTATTAGACCAATCAGACCTTGATAATGACAACGCATTACTTCTTTTGCAATCATCATTTCATTCACAACATCATCGTGTTCTTTCTCATATTTCTTCATCAAGATTGACACCAATGAGTACAGGTCGAATGGAGCATGATGTATTTCAATAGAGCCTCGTTTCTTTCCCCTTATATTGGGCAGAAATTCACACTGGTTCATATCCATATTGGTTCTGAGAAATTTGATTAGGTCTCTATATTCCATAGAAGACCTACATTTCTTTTCGATTCTCGTTGTGCATTTATCACGTTGACGTTCATTTGTCAACACTGGATGTCGTGGGATGATTATTGGCGCACTATACGTTACCCTTTTTATTGCACTGCTGTTACTAAAGCGGTCAATTTTAGGTACTCTCATTTTTATCACCTCTCTTTAAAGAGGTGTTTGTGATAGGGATTATTCAAACATCGTATAGAACTCACTTATTTCTTTTAAATAATTATTATATTTTTCGATTAAATAAATCTTCCATTGAATCGGCAAAATCTGAAATTGGGTTAGTTGTATACTTGTTGATTGTCATGTTATCAAACTGAATAAAATCACATAAGAACTCAATGAAATCCTTAATTTCATTATCAGTCAAATTCTCTTTGTTTCTTAGCAAAAGTTGATTGTCCACTACAGATGTAATGTACTTAATGATCACGTGGGCAAATTCATGCTTAACAATATGATTCCTGGTCTTATCATTTATATCAGGACTCTTGTCTCCTACCACAATTGCAGCATACTCTCTGAACGATGTTGGCTGAACTTGTGTATCATTATCGGACTTCTTTGGTTCAACATATTCGGCATTAATCATTATATTTGATACGGCTGCCGGATGGTCGAATCCAGGTACCCTATCACCAAGCTCATTATTGTTAATAAACACATAGTGTATCACGATGTCGTCAATAATGATACGATGGTATCTCAAATTATCTCCATCTCTAACGACATTAGTTAAAAATTTCCGCATTTCGTCGGGAAGTTCATACACATCGACAGATGAAACTTCATCAATGAATGTCTCATAATTAATTGGATGAGTGGACGTTGAGACGATACCGCTTATGAATAATCGCTGATACTGTTCGTACATCTTAGTCATACCGTTCTCTCTAAGGTCCCTAAATAGCGTTAATAGTGTTTTTTCTGACATTGTCATTTTCTCCTTTTAAGTAGTTGATTTTTCTATCTTTACTAAATCAACACAAATGATTGTGATGATATAGTATTCTAATTTACCGGCCAAATTCTTTTCAACTCGACCAATGCTTCTGATACGAGGAATAAGTTCCTCATTGTTGCCTGGAGTGTACTTAGCTTTTGATGCCGAACTCATATCGATTCGCATCTCACCAGTTTCATCATCAAACAACACAATTTTCGTAGCTGGCATTTTGTCAACTACATCAACTTTATAATAGTTACTGGTACCTGAAATCTTTGATCTATAATAATCCATCGTAGGGTTATATATGACATAACTACTACCATACATCATATATTGCCTCATGGCAGCCCCGAGAGAACTTTTATTTATGTCCGTTTTGGCCTTTTCGCCATTTAATGTGACCGTTATAGGGTCTAATATTAAGTTAGTCTTAAGTAAATTACCATAGGTTGGTTCAATCACTATTTGCATATAATTTCTCCTCTCAGTCATCTCATCTAATTGGTATTTGTTGCATAGTATTTATAAATTGCGAAAGGGTCTACTAAACTAGTCAATGAATAGACCTCTTTCACATTGTTGCTACTCATAAAAATCTTATGAAAGTTAGCATACTTATTAAATTACGCCTATAATCATCGCAATATGCCTCTACATCTTCTATTCCCAAAGTAATGTCGTCAACCTCAAATTGAGTCAATACAACATGGTCCCGTTTATTTTTCAGCAACTTAAATATTAATTTGTATGCATTTAAATCCACCCGCAACCTATCACATGTTTCATTTTTATAAAATTGGTTGGATATCGCACGGGCTAAATCATCTATATCTTTAACATCATATTCATATATCCCAAAATCACTAATATCTTCTTCATCAAACTGTCTGATGTAAAGATGAATCAAATTGATATCGTTGGACCAAGCAATAATTGTTTCATTATCATATTCGTCTCCCTGTCTATAATGGTCAAGTATTACATAGTAATGCATGTATACCTCCTGCTGCCGAACTTTCAGATATGGCATATTTGACAAATTTGACCACGTCCAACATTTCATCGTTTCCTGTATATCTTATCCCGGCGCTTCTGTAAATAGCCAAACTATATGACATGATTAATTTAAACAGTTCTTGTTGGTTTTGGTTAAATTCAAAATTTGTAATGTGCGAAAATGTCGTAAATAATGAGGTTGATATAAAAAGTAGCTCCTTAGTAAATCTATCAAGAAACATGGCTCTATTGACACCGTCGCTGAATGTTGTCGCCACAATATAGTCAAATAATGTCTTGGACATCACGACATCCTCATCCATATCACGACTCTGATATAATCTCAATTTGTCATTTTTGGTAAGAGAATATTTGCTCAATAGTTCTGATTCTAAAGAATTTATTTCTTCTATCCGAATAGATTTTTCACTCACTCCAATATTAGACACTAAGAAATCATTATATCGTTTTGTTAAATATAGATTATCGGAATAGACACAAAATATTTTTGACGTGTCATCAATATACATGGTATTTCCCATATCATGTATATCGGGTAATGCATATAGCATAGATGCTACATTTTTAGGTTGACCAGTAAAGATGTAGTAATTCCGTGTTATAGTATTGCTGCTCAAGGTCAATCACCTCCACAATATTCTTATTGGCAAATCTGCTTAGGTCTATCTCATTGCCCAAGCCTCTTGTCATATTGAGTAATGAGTATGAATATTCTAAATCACCTATTGCATCCACATCGTTCAATGCTGCAACCAGATTGGCGTAAAACATCGCAATTCTAATAAATTTATGGATAATCTTTTTCTGTTCTTCGGATATGTTGAATAGTTTGACTGTTGGTACAAGTTTATCCAACACACTCATTACGTCTCTTCTGAAAAGTAGTACATTAATGCAATAATCATATTCGTCAAGCCTTTGTTGTCTCTGCACATACATAGTACTAGGACATTTTATATCCAACGTGACTAGCCTGTCATCATACAAATCTACATCAATATTATATTTTCGTTTAATATAATCCCTAAATTCTCCATCATTCTTACAATGGCACTCAGACACAATACTATCATCAAATGCTAATTCGACCTCCTCACGTAAATACATATTAAACTCGTATGGGTTTAACGTGTATGCGAACTTATTTAAAGGAGGATTTGTGAATGAGTAGATTACGAAATAGTATTTGCTCATCAGTCTCATCGACCTCCTTATCATCACCAAACGGTAATAACTCATTGATGTCATTCATACATTGTCTTATAATATAATAATTGTCCGTATTTAGTTTATCGCTGTCATTGCATAAATAGAATGACAATAAATCAAACATAGATTTTATGCAATCATAATTTGACCGTTGTAAATCCATGTATTTGTCAATAAACTTTTTTATACCTCTCATTCCATCATATGCAAGTGCTATGTTACTCACAACGATGTTTTCCCAATCTACAAAAACCTCAAACTCCAATGATGTAATTGTAATCAGTTTGGTGTTAGTTACATCATAATATGATTGTATTTCATTATCATATGACATATATGAGTCTGTCTTCATTTCTATATCTTTAAACATCATATATACATCTTCTAAATCATTTCCACGACCATCGAATGTGCCAAATTTAAGGGTATTCATATCTTGATATTTCTCAATAAGATTTTTTCTCTGTGCTATAAATAAACAGAACTCGCTGAAATCAGAAGAAAATGCATTTGATACATTTTCAACAGAAAATACAATCCAGTAATACTGTTTCATGAATCTCGACCTTCCCATTTAGGAGATATTAGAGTTTTTTCGGAAACATTACAAACATCCAGTTCCCGTTTAATGATTTCCCAGCTCTTCTCTGCTTCGTCCAAATCTACATATTTTGATATTTCCCTGACAGTTTCGGCATTTTGTAACTCCTCATCCAGGTCTATCAATGTCGCCATTCCATTTTCAAATATTGCTTTATCTTCTTCAGATAGTGGAATTATTATAGATAGCGCTTGCTTAAGAAACATGACACGTTTGTGAAATTCTTTTTTGAAATCTTCCATTAAAGCTTCTTGTCGTAATGACATAATTTCTCCTCCTTTTCTTCTTATCATAGACAAAAAAATAATATATATGTGACCTATAAGTAGGATATACACTCGTGGGTATATCCTACTTATATCAGTCAGTCTGATTCATCTAATATTTTATAATTCTGGTTCCACACACATATGATGATAGGTAAGCCTTTGATATCATCTCTGGCTTTTCCCCCACCCTACACCGTGCGTGCGATTTTCACCGCACACGGCGTGCCATCAAGTTAAAAACTTCACTTGACTAGGGGCTGTTCCTCCGCTACTCATTACAAGTACATCAACGGTCGCGCCCCCGCTCTCACAAAGATAAATTGTATTACTACAAACCATTTGCGTCACAACACGCATATTACAATGTCCTTTGATTTCCACGTTCAAATAACTCTAGCTTACTATAATTCCCTTGGGTTGTCCCTTTCGTCATATCTCATATAAGAGATAATTCTAACCATATGGAATATAGAAATCTTAACTTAGGTCACTCGTATAGCCCTGATAGCTGAAATACAGCCTGTAACTGTATTAGGTATTTCCTAACATTGATTTGTACTTTACCTTACTATCGAATGTGATTTCATTCATATGCCGTTAGGCATACCATCTGTTTAGAGCCTTTCATTCCGAGTTTCGTCAGTGGTTTTACCCATATCCTAACCATATTAAGATTATAGCCACCCGGCCTATCACCCACGTTCATTTCTGACTCGTTTTTGCCATGACAGTTATCGTAGCAGGCGTTCGGGCCGACTTCACCTAGCTTCATACCTACTCTATATTGTGTAGAGTACGCATGTAGGAGTATCAGTGAGGGTGTTTCAAGGCGTTACCCTATCATTCCATCCCTTCAAGTTATTCGTTATGATTACAATAATTAAATAAGATTTAATAACCTTTTAAACAATGTTTTAAGGCTAGGTTAAATCCCTTTCTTACGCCTTAATGATTCTTTTAAATGGTACAGGGCCCAGATGTCTCGAACAAACATCTCTGGGTTCTGTATCCCATTTATTTTCTGATATTCCAGTCTATCCATAATGGGGCGCTGGTTAGGTATTTCAAACCCATGTCTATCAGTCATTGCTTTTACCTCCTCTTTACTAGTATTACCAATTTCATGAATTGCCTATTTTGATTAGTAATCCTTATTAGGATTCTTCTCTATAATAAGAGGAAGGTTATTAAATTAATCTTATTCTTTTTCTTGCAACCTTCGCATTTCCCTTAACAGTTTTTATGCCGCTAAAGTTGTAGCGAAACGTGTCGCACCAATATCAGATTCTCCAGGACCCATGGTATTGTTGTACAAATTCATCTCAAACATCACCTCCTTTTACCACTGATTTTCCTTATGCTTGTTGATAATATATATTTCAAACGTTCAAATAACCGGATTTTTGGTTTAGTGAACAATGTCGGATTATCATCTATTATGTAATCGATGATTTTTCGTTGCAAATTACCATCTTCAATGTCCATCAAATACTCATATTTCTTCTTATTAACAATGATATCATACAAAGATTCCACAGACAATATTTCATCGATGGATGTTCGTTTGCTATTTTCTTCTATGACCCTTCCTTTAAAATTAAACCTGATATAGTTGTCGGTATTACATATTATAGAAACAATATCCAATTCCGTAAAACTAGTCACGGGTATATGCTCGACAAATTTATGGTTAAATCTCTGAGATGACATCACCCTTGATACAGTCACTGGATTAAATTTAATTACTTC
>OHHV01000785.1_pt1 | contig 10630 bp, 8 predicted proteins | sample 1568141 | NCBI WGS metagenome assembly OHHV01 (sample SAMEA3879589, study PRJEB24766) | human gut metagenome | biome: human-associated habitat; feature: feces | place: USA | collected 1985/1987
GTGCATCATTTGTTGCAGTTTGGCCGAAGGCTGAACTGTAACTATGTTTGAAAGCCATGGGCAGGCTGTACAGAATGGGCCGGTGCAGTCTGCCTATAACCGAGGTTTATAACATATATTCGTATTATATATTTGTATTATAACAGGGCCGATGCTATAATGTAAATACATAATTTTTAGGAGGGAATCAAATCATGGGAATGACAATGACTCAGAAGATCCTGGCAGCGCATGCAGGTCTGGATCATGTAGAAGCAGGACAGCTTATAGAGGCACAGCTTGACCTTGTTCTTGGAAACGATATCACTTCTCCGGTAGCTATCCATGAGATGGATAAGATGACAGTAGATACCGTATTTGACAAAGATAAAATTGCACTGGTAATGGATCACTTTATTCCGAATAAGGATATTAAGTCTGCTGAGCACTGTAAATGTGTTCGTGAATTTGCCTGTCGCCACGATATCACCAATTATTTTGATGTAGGACAGATGGGAATTGAGCATGCGCTCCTTCCGGAAAAGGGTCTTACAGTTGCAGGCGATGTGATTATCGGAGCTGATTCACACACCTGTACATATGGAGCTCTTGGAGCTTTTTCCACTGGTGTCGGAAGTACTGATATGGCAGCTGGCATGGCTACAGGAAAAGCATGGTTTAAGGTACCGTCTGCCATTAAATTTAACATCGTTGGCAAACCGAAAAAATGGGTAAGCGGTAAGGATGTGATCTTACATATCATTGGAATGATCGGCGTGGACGGAGCTCTTTATAAATCTATGGAGTTCGTGGGAGAGGGAATTAAAAACCTGTCTATGGACGACCGTTTTACTATTGCTAATATGGCAATTGAGGCTGGCGGAAAGAATGGAATTTTCCCGGTTGATGATCTTGCAATCGAATATATGAAGGAGCATTCCAAGCGCCCGTATACAGCATACGAGGCTGATGAGGACGCTGTTTATGAAGCTGAGTACACAATTGATCTTAGCACATTGGAATCAACTGTTGCGTTCCCTCATTTACCAGAGAACACTAAGACCATTTCTGAGATTGGAGAACCGGTTGTTGTAGACCAGTCTGTAATCGGATCCTGTACGAATGGCCGTATTGACGACCTTCGTGTTGCAGCCCGGATTCTGAAGGGACGCAAGGTTAAGAAAGGGCTTCGCTGTATTGTGATTCCTGCGACTCAGGCAATTTATCTGCAGGCAATGGAAGAGGGACTTCTTAAGATTTTCATTGAGGCTGGAGCAGTTGTAAGTACACCTACCTGTGGACCGTGCCTTGGTGGATACATGGGTATTCTGGCCGCTGGTGAGCGCTGCATTTCTACTACTAACCGCAACTTTGTAGGACGTATGGGACATGTGGAGTCTGAAGTTTACCTGGCAAGCCCGGCAGTAGCTGCAGCAAGTGCAGTAACCGGTTATATTTGTGCACCGGAAGAATTAGGATTATAAGGAGGAGTACTTATCATGCAGGCAAAAGGCAGAGCTTTTAAATATGGAGATAATGTTGATACAGATGTTATTATTCCGGCACGTTATCTGAATTCTTCAGACCCGGCAGAACTGGCAACTCATTGCATGGAGGATATTGATAATACTTTTGTAAAAAGAGTACAGAAGGGTGATATTATTGTAGCAACTAAGAATTTTGGCTGCGGTTCTTCCCGTGAACATGCGCCGATCGCTATTAAGGCAGCTGGTGTCAGCTGTGTTATCGCAGAGACATTTGCCAGAATTTTTTACAGAAATGCAATCAACATTGGACTTCCGATCATTGAGTGCCCGGAAGCAAGCAAGGGCATTGATGAGGGGGATGAGGTAGAGGTGGATTTTGATTCTGGCATGATCTACAATCGCACCAAAGGAACTGAATTTAAGGGGCAGGCCTTCCCGGAATTTATGCAGAAGATCATTAAGGCGGAAGGACTTGTTAATTATATTAATGCACAGCATTAATATAATTGTTAACAGGCAAAGTAAAATATCCTGTTAAAGGGCAAATCGCCCAATCAATAGAAATTTGTCCAAGCATAAAAACTGACCTTGATGGACTGGGAAAACCAGCTGTCAAGGTCTTTTGGTATATGGGCGAAAACCTTGATTTCTGTGATTTTTCTCAATAAAATTGCAGTTTTACCTACGTTCAAGGTTCTTTTATAATTGGATAGGAGAGTTATACATGGGTTACCCGTCTATTCCGTTCACAGTAACACTTACAGACGATTTTAATTTGTTTTTTGAAAAAACTGTTGATTTTTATTATAACATTTGATACAATATCAACTGTTCGCGGGGTATGGCGTAGCTTGGTAGCGCGCACGGCTGGGGGCCGTGAGGTCGCAGGTTCAAATCCTGTTGCCCCGATTAATGCAGTAAAATCAAGGGTTTGCGGACTTTCTGTTTTAATGAAAAATAGAAAGGTAATCAAAAAGGCAATCAAAAGTAAAAAAAGGTAATCATTTCTTATAAGTGACAAAATATATTTATAGGAGGATGAGCCTGCAAATGTGGTAAATTTAATAAGATTTCACAGAAAATTCACAAAATCACAGAGATTTTATCTGTGGTTATTTTTTTTGTTTAAAATTAAATATGAATACCTGAATAAGTCCATGAGTTTTTGATGTGTTACTCGTGGGCTTATTTTAGTGTTCATTTATGAGCACAAATATGTGTCATCCTCTTTTATTAGCCTATGCACAGTAAATAACGCTGTGTATGGGCTAAATTTCGTTTATTTCATTTCAGACAACAATTTCCCTACTATTAGAATTAAAATCGAAATTTGAGCCGTATAATGCGTTTTAAAGCATTGCTATAGAGCGAAATGTAAAATCGTGATTTTATGGGACAATTTCAGAAAGGAATAAGACCAGATATGGATAAAAATGTAATACGCCGGGGCGAAATCGTATCAGACTCTGGTAAGCTGTATTCTGTGATTGGTGTACTGGGAACAGTGATGTACATTCAAGAGACAGATGCAGGAAATAAAAAGGTGGACTATCAGCTGAAAGAGATAGAGCCACTGTTTAGAAAAATTGAATATGTGAAAAAGGCTTAGAGGGGTCTTTATTTTGGAGATACCTTACAAAGGGTGTCGAGGAAATAGACTTCCTTGTAATGCAAGAAATCGCAAGCCCTTAATTGGGGTATGTGTTTTTATATTATGTATCAGTGCCACCTGGCAGCACTCATAAATAAAGTCAGGGCAGAAGGGCAGTCAAGATATGACTGTCTTTTTTGCTTAGAACGAAAGGAGACTTATGTTAGATGATAAGACAGTTACAGAACATAATATTGAAGATAAGAGCGTACAGGAGGTTACAGCAGAAGCTACTAAGGTTTGCTGCCAGTGTGGGAAAGAATTACCTTTAAGCAGATTCCGTATGGAGATCAGACCAAATGGTAAGAAAGCATACAGATCAAAGTGTAAGTATTGTACTTGGTTGGATCACAGGGAGAAGAAATTACAGAAGAAAACAGTAACAGATACCTTTGATCCCAATATGGTTATATTACAGAAACGGCAGTATAAGCAGATTAAGCCTGAAAGAATTCTTGATTTATCTCAGACTGGGCTTGATATTGAATTACTGGGCGAGAATGAAATATTTGTAAAATTACTGAATTGTAAGGACACCTGGCTTTCCTACTATGGAAGAATGATACGAAAAAGTAAAGGTAAGTATAATTTGCTTAATGGTATCACGTATAAAAGAAGTAAAGATGGTGGTTTGGTATATTCTTTCAGCAAGAACATATTCAAAGACGGTAAATGGCAATTTCAACAAGTATTTATAGGTGCAGAACGTCTGATTGTTGATACTTTTATAGAAAATCCTGATTGCGTGAACAATACTTATATTTGGCATAGGGGCAATGATAAGTCAAATCTTTATTATAAAGACCTTTATCCACTTACCAGAGAGCAGAATGCACAGGTACGAGATCATTATAAAAGAACAGGTGATGATTCGGAAGAGTATATTGTACAGGTAATGAACGATATTCGATATAAAAATAAGGAATGGTCTGCTAAAAGGTATAAGCCGACTGTATGTGGAGTTGGTTATTGGGGCTGTGAAGATGTGGACACGGATTCTACAGCATATAATAAATGGCATGGTATGTTACACCGTTGCTATAGCACTAAAGTACATGAAAAATATCCTGAATATATAGGATGCATAGTTTCAGAAGAGTGGAAAAACTTCAGTAATTTTAGGTACTGGTATGAGAAGAATAATTATGGAGGCAGTAATCTGAATCTTGATAAGGATATTCTTTATAAAGGTAATAAGATATACAGCCCTGATACTTGTTGCTTGGTTCCAGGATTTATCAATACACTGTTTACGAATAGAAAAGCGAACAGAGGTGAACTTCCTTTAGGAGTATATAAAGAAGAAAAGAATGGAAAGACTTGTTATCGAGCAGGTATGGAGGTAAATGGACAGAGTATTAAACTTGGTACTTTCAAAACACCGGAAGAAGCATTCCAGAAGTATAAAGAGTACAAGGAACAATATATCAAGGACACTGCAAAGAGATACAAGGACAAGATTCCATACAGTGTGTATGAAGCTATGATGAACTGGAAAGTTGAGATAACAGATTGAGAGGGAGATATTATGGAACAAAATGATGAATTACAGGGCTGTGTATTTGCAGTACCGTCCAAGACACCCTGGATTACAAGTAAGCCACTTGTACATAAGAAAAATCAACATTCTGAAGAGTATTTGCGGATGAAACGAATTTTTAGAGAAAATGACTTTTCTGTGTATACCGATCCGGAAACAGGAGAAATTGTTTGCAAGGTGATTCCTAAAGACATGGATGCAGAGCGGAAGAAAGCCGAACGTGCAGCGCAGCTTACAGCTCTTGCAGATCTTATGGATTCTAACGGTTACACAATTGAAGAGCTGAAGGAGCTTATGTCCACTCCGAAGCCAACTGTAGAAGAGTAACACACTATAAAAGCCTGGGCGAGTGCCTGGGCTTTTGTTATAGCCCAAAACTGGTAGTAGCGGATCTGGTAGATGTGGAGTATAATATAAGTGATGAAAGACGCGAAAAGCCTTGATTTTATTGAGGTTATATAGATTTTATTGAAATGGTGGATTGACTGATTGGGAAGAGTATGGTATGGTATAGAAGCTATAAATATATTAAACTTTAGAAAGACTTTCTTGTCTCCGGACGGAAAGTCAGCTTGGCTGAAGAAGCTTGCGTGAGTGATACCAAATGCAAGTGGAGGTCTTCACGTTGGTTTAGGCATTGAGCCAACAGTATCTTACTCATTTATGAGGAAATAGCGAAAATGCCTATAAGTCGCCCTTAGCATTGCTAGGGGTCATTTATTAGATATAGCCGGGGCGATAAATGTCTCGGCTATATTTTTAACTTATAGCTTATTGTACTTATATGTATTGGAAAGAAATATAAATGAATACAATCAGAAAAATTTTCGAAGATTATGAAAAGTTAATTAAAACCAAGATTAAAATTCCAGTAGATAATGGAGATATAATTCAATTTGAATTTCGAAAACAGGATTTACCTCATTTACTTGGTTTGCAACATTTGGATGATATTCAAATTCTCTTTGAATACAAAGAAAAACGAATTAGTGCGAGTGAATTATATGATCGAGTGAACGGAACACTTGAACCAGTAATTGATCCAGAAGAATTTAAGAATAGCTCTAGTTACGATGAACTATATAAAAATAGAATACAATATTTCAGTAGTGATATTATTTTAGACATAATTCATGCAAATCAAATAGTTAAATTTGAAGTAAATAAAATGAGTGATTTTGCGTCAAGGCTTAATAAAGTAGATTACATATTTTGGAAACAATTTCAAAATAAAGAGGGTAGAATTGGATATTTTGGAATTGGATTTATGTCTACTGGTAAAATTTCTGATATAGAATATCCCAATACCTTTTTCTTTAGATTTGATGATGCGTATATTAAAAATCAGAAAACCGTATTACCATTATCTATAATGCGAACAGATAAAACTGGAAAAAGATATTTTACAATTCATTGGGCTGAAGTATGGAAGAGTCTTGAAAAAACTAAACATTACAAGAAGATTAAACGGTTTTGTGAGTCTCAATCTATAGAATTAAATGCAGAAAATATTGAAATTGTTTCTTTAGAAATTACTAACGAGGATATTACTAAAGAGTACAGACTATTACAATTAGATGCTTTAGACAAGATATATCGTCCATATATGAAAACACGATTCACTTGGAATAATGAAGAAAAAAGATTTATATTTGACAAAATACAAGAAACAAAGAAAAATTATTTTCCAGGAGAAATTATACAGATGTTGAACGATTATAGAAGAAGCTATAAACATAAAATTGTAGCAACAACTGAGCAAGCAACCACAGACAAGTCATCATCCGATCAAAACTAATATACTTAATACATAACCCACAAAAGATAGTCAGGCTCATGCGGCTTGGCTTTTTACATTTCAATCTCACACAAAATCCACAAAATAGAGTTTACATATGCTTGAATTGGAAGCTTTTGAATTAGAAGCTTCAAATGTTTTTTGTATACTTCTCTTGGCTCAAGACTATATGCGCACTCTCTTTTATGGATTTTTTGAAAATGTGTTTTAGGTGTCTGGTGTTACCGGAGTGTTGCAACTGGATATAGAATAATAGGGTAGTTATACAGGAAACTGTGTAATTGCCCTATTTTTTTGCTTGTGATGGATTGACTTCTGCATTGTAGAGATTTACTATTATAGTACAATTAGTTCGATACTATAAAATATTGGGAGGACACAAAGTATGAGAAAGAAGATGTTGGCGACAATTTTGGCAGCAGCTGTAGTTGTTACGGCAGTTCCGTTAAGTGGGATTGGAGTAATGGCTGAAGAAAATAGGGGAAAAGATGAATTTGCTACGGAAATAACTGATGAATTTGAAAGTGAAACTGATTTTATTATTGATGAACAGATTGCAAATGGTTTCTATGATGAAGAAGCACAGGAAATGGATCAGGATGGATTTGGAAGCAGTGATGCAATCGAGTTTATGATGGAAAATGCTGAGCCTATTCCTCCTGCTGAAAATTCTGGATTGGTTATTGTAAGAGCAGCAGATGGAACCCAGACATCCTATTCCACATTGGCAGAGGCAGTTGCGGCAGCACCGGTTAATATTGGCAAGGATGGTGAAGTTACCCAGATCCTTGTAACCGGAACTGTAGAGATCAATGAGACTGTTGTGATCGATCAGAATAAGAATATCTCTATTGCAGCAGCTGCGGATGGAACTACTATTAAACGTGCAGCCGGATTTTTAGGAGATATGTTTAAAGTAAAAGATGAGTCCACTTCTTTCCAGTTTGGTACAGGCAAGGAGGGTGAGACTGTTTTAAGTCTGACTGTAACAGGAGCTCTTGACCAGGGGGATGCAACAGGCTCCATTATTTCTGTGGAGGGCGGTTACTTCGGATTGTCCGATGGTGTAACCCTGACAGGAAACAGAACCAGTGCGCCGGGAGCTGCAATCTGTAATGCTGGCGGAAGCATCGGACTGGCAGGTGGTACTATTACAGGAAACCAGTCTGCAGGTATTGTAAATGAAGCTGCTGAAATTACAGGTGGAGCTATTTACAGTCAGGGCGAGATCCGTGTTTCCGGTGCTGTAATTGTAAAGGATAACAAGGATGATGGTCTTAATGATAACAGTATTGTTTTAGGCGGTGATAACGCATGTATCGCAGCAATTGGCCAGCTTGCTGAAACAGCAGACCTTCAGGTAAGAAGAAGTGACGCAGCTGCCGGAAAGATTATTGTAAAGGTCGGTACGGATGCGAATGGTACTGCACTTACTACTATGGAGAATATTCTGGCACATGTTCATTATCTGGATACTACAGAGTATACCATTAACAGCCAGACTGGAGCACTTGAGTCTGTTACAGCTCCTGTTAGTACTATGACGTTAACCGCAGATTCTATTTCCTGGAACAAGGCGTATGAGCATACTGTTGATCTGACCTTCCATACCAATGATGCTGGTGTTGGAGGAAGATATTATGTGACCTGGGTGAAGAAATCTGATTCTACACCTGGATTCGAAGCAGTAAAGAGCAATTATAAGAGCTCTGGAGATATTGCAAGCTCTGCAAGTGTACAGTTGACAGATGTAGCTTATGATACAGCCGTTAAAGTAGTTGTATATGCTGAGGATTCCAAGGGACTTGAAGCAGTTGCACCACTTGTACTCACATTAAAGGCGAAAGCAAGCACTCCCACAGAAACTCCGGTTACTACCACACCGACTCCAACCACTCGTGCAACCATTAATCCGTCTGTCAGCGAGAGCAAGGTAACTGGATTGGAAGAGCCTTTAGCATTTTATCCGAAACAGATGTACGATTTCACAGTAATTGGTGCAGGGACTGACAATACAAACCCGATTAAAGGTGATACCAAGTGGATTCCATATGGCTGGTCAATGGAGAAAAATAATATTGATGGAGGATATCAGAAGAGCTGGTCTATTGGAAATGTAAATGGTATTGAACATGAAGAAACATTTACAATGTATATATTTTTCCAGAAGTTCATATACAATGGCTCTGAATGGGACGCTACTTTTATAAGAGATTCGCTTCCAACAACTTTTAAATCAAAAGAAATACAGTTGATTGCATCACCGATACCAACGCCTGCAGTCAATCCAACCTCAACGCCAGCTCCAACGACAACGACACCTATTCCGGTCTATACTCCAAGCGTATCTCAAAGTACGGTAAAAGGTTTGGAAGAGCCGCTTACCTTTACCTCTGGAAAAACATATCAATTTATAGTTACTGGAGTTGGAACTCAGAACACAAATCCTGTTAATGGAGACTGGCAGTGGAGACCATTATATTGGAGCTTAAATGCGAATCCAACAGCAAGCCAGAGACAGACAATAGGTAGAATTGGAAACAATAATGGTATTACCAAATCTGGAACATATGATATGTACATATTCTTCCAGAAGTATTTGTATGATGGTGTTCGTAAAATGTGGCTTCCATCAGATGATATTCAGAGTATGAAGTACCAGTTCTCAGTTAAGGCAGTATCTCTAATTCCGTCTTCACTTACATTGAAAAAAGGTAAAACATCTACTCTGAAACCAGCTTCCTCATGGAAGAATGTTAAGTATTCTACTTCCAACAAGAAAATTGTAACAGTTAATAAAAAGGGCAAGGTTAAAGGTATTTCAGCAGGCACTGCGAAGATTACAGTAAAATCAGGTTCTAAAAGGGCTGTGTGCACAATAACAGTACCAGGCACGACAGCAATTAAGAACATTAAATCCTCTATAAATGTAAAGAAGGGTAAGAGCACGACATTGAAACCTAAACTTTCATATGCTGGAAGCCCAGATACAGTTACATATAAATCCTCAAACAAGAAGATTGCGATTGTTAGTAAATATGGAAAAATAACAGGTAAAAAGAAAGGCACTGCAACTATTACGATTAAGTCTGGAAAAATTACAAAGAAGTGTAAAGTGAAAGTTAAGTAATACATATAGGGTATACTGGATATTATCTGGTATGCCCTATTTTTTCGCTCTGTTGCCAGATTGGAAAATAATTTTTGGTTTATATACCGCCATGTATCTGACCAGGCATGTAAAAATTCCAGAGTTTATAAGTACCCACTGGGGGAGCAGTGGTAGTGTTTTTATGGCTAGTAAAAAGTACCCCCATCCACCTTTAAATATATATTGTTAAAAAAATAACAATATAATCACATTTTGAAGTGCTGAGATAGCAGTATTTATAAGGGATTGCATGTACTTGCAAGTGTTTCAAGGTATCGACCATGGTATCGTATAAATCCTTATTTTTAAAGGGTTTGTGCAAAATTAGATTGTTAAATAAATAACAAAAATTGCACAAAATTTCATGTCTCATAGTCCGTAAACCATTATAAACATTGACTTTTTTCGATACCATTCGACTATATTTTTGACTCTCTGAGAAGCCAGTAAAATAAAGGGTTTGCAAGGGGTGATTTTTATACCTTATCGCCTTGGGTTTATCGTGGCTCTGTGTAGCTGATATATAATATTCCTGGAATCCGAATCTATATATTACATCACCTGATCCAACAATTTTTTCTTAATGGTATTAAACTCTTCTGAAGATATTATCCCATTATCAAGTAATTTTTTGGCAGATAATAATTCTTGTTCTACGTCTGTAATATTTTTCTTGTTTTGGGATTCTTTATTGGTATATTTATTTGACATCTCAGCCATTCTTTCTAATGTCATTTTCATGCCATTTACGGTTCCCCAAGCAATGCGTACATCATCAGAATTAAGAATCCTGGCGTGTCTGGTAATGAGATTTTGCTGGAGCTTATATCCGTTATATTCTGCTAAGGTATCCCAGAATGTATGACCACCAAGTGTTGGCATAGGAATATTAGGCATACATAATTCAGACTGAAAAAATTTTATTCCTTCAGAGTAATTTCCCATGAGAAAGTCCAGAGCGCTTTTGAATGTTTCGAGCTTTATATTATTGTCATCTTGTTTATTATTTCCATTAGTATTTTCG
>OHHV01000796.1_pt1 | contig 10457 bp, 10 predicted proteins | sample 1568141 | NCBI WGS metagenome assembly OHHV01 (sample SAMEA3879589, study PRJEB24766) | human gut metagenome | biome: human-associated habitat; feature: feces | place: USA | collected 1985/1987
TTAAGCTAAGTGTGCCGGTTGTTTATGTGATACTTATGAGTGATGAGATTATTAAAATACCGATCACATATAAACGGTATCGAAGTTATAAATGGCTCAACGATGTGACAAGATAACAGTGGAACGGTTGTAAACAGACGTTAAATGAATATGAATAAATGATTAATAAATGAGAAATGATATTCGGGCAAAATCAGTACAAGATTTTGCCCGAATGTGTTATACTTAGAAAAGAGTAAATTATAGAAAGAGGTAGCAGATCATGCCTGAACAGCAAAATACAAACGGATGTACAGAAGAATCTTGCGCAGGATGCGCACATGCAGATTCATGCAGCAGCAAAAAAGAGGATTTCCGTGAACCGGAAAACAAATATTCATCTATTAAAAAAGTAATCGGTGTAGTCAGCGGAAAGGGCGGTGTCGGTAAATCGCTTGTGACGGCGTCGCTCGCAAGAATGATGAGAGAAAAAGGATATACAGTCGGAATTTTAGATGCGGATATTACAGGTCCGTCTATTCCGAAAATGTACGGAATACATGAGAAAGCAAGAGGAACGGAAGAAGGGATTCTTCCATGTATTGCAAAAGATGAGACAAGAATTATGTCGGTCAATCTTCTCCTGGAAGACGAATCCGCGCCCGTTATTTGGAGAGGTCCGATTATTGCGGGAGTTGTGAAGCAGTTTTGGACAGATGTTATGTGGGGCGATATTGATTATCTGTTTGTAGATATGCCGCCGGGAACCGGAGACGTGCCTCTGACAGTATTTCAGTCTTTGCCGGTGGAGGGAATTGTGATTGTTTCTTCACCGCAGGATTTGGTAAAGATGATTGTGAGAAAAGCTTACAAGATGGCGCAAATGATGAATATCAAGGTGCTGGGCGTTGTAGAAAACTACAGCTATGTATTGTGCCCGGATTGTGGAAAAGCTATCAAGATCTTCGGGGAAAGTCATATTGACGAGATCGCTGCAGAGCTGGAGATGGAAGTTTTAGGAAAGATGCCGATCAATCCTCTCTATGCGGAGGCTGCTGATCAGGGTGCGTTCCACACGGTAAATAATGAGTATGTGGAAAAAGCAGTAGAAAAGTTATATCTGATGGGGAAAGAATAAGAAAAATTTTTATCAGAGGAATATATGACAGAAATATATTGCATGACTCAAAAACATAAATATTGGAACGAAACTATATGTTTAGCTGAAAGATGTTCGTGGAAAGCAGGTCCCTATTTGGCAGAAAAGATGAAAAACAATGACTTTGCTGCCTGGGAAAGAGTGTTTGTTGCTTGTGTAGGTGGAAGAGTGGCAGGATTCTGTACATTTGCTGAAAAAGACGAGTTGCCAGAAGAATATAAGTTTACGCCATTTATAGGATTCGTTTTTGTTGATGAACCATATCGTGGTAATAGAATATCAGAGCTAATGATTCAAAATGTAATTTTATATGCACGTGGGCTGGGATATGAAAAAATATATATCATGAGTGGAGAAGTTGGCTTATATGAAAAATATGGATTCGAAAAAGTAGGCGACTATGAAACAATCTACGATTCAGTTGATCAACTGTTTGTTAAAACAATAGTATGATGTGAGATCAAAGGTAAAAATAGAGGAGCTGTTGCGTGAAGTGCATATCCAGAATATTTCTGGATATGCACTTCACGCAACAGCTCCTTTGTTGTCTTAATAACTTTCTTATGGATCGTTTGCTATAGGGAAAAATACTTTTTCGTTGTAAAAAAGTATTTTTTGCCGCTTGACACGAACAAATGTTTGCTGTATGATAAAAGAAAACATACGTTCGAGAAAGAAGGGGCGAAAGATATGGTGTTTCGGGAGCAGATGAGTTTGCAGGAAAAGTTGAATATTTTATCAGATGCGGCAAAGTATGATGTAGCATGTACGTCCAGTGGAACGGACAGAAAAAATGGCGGTCATGGGGTAGGGAACAGTGTGGCGGCAGGGATTTGTCATAGTTTTTCGGCAGATGGGCGCTGTATCAGTCTGTTGAAGATTTTGTTTACCAATGAGTGTGTGTTTGACTGTCGGTATTGTGTCAATCGTTCCTCCAATGATGTAGTAAGAACTTCATTTACTCCTGACGAGGTATGTGAGCTGACGATGGGATTTTATCGGAGAAATTATATAGAAGGTTTATTTTTGAGTTCCGGTGTGATAAAAAGTCCGGCTCATACCATGGAGCTTCTTTTTCAGACCGTTTATAAGCTGAGAACGCAGTATCAGTTTCATGGATATATTCATTTGAAGGCTATTCCGGGAGCGCCTTCGGAGCTTATCGAGCGGGCAGGTTATTATGTAGATCGTATGAGTATCAATGTAGAATTTCCCACGGCAGAGGGGCTGCGGACGCTGGCGCCTCATAAAAGCCGTAAGACGATTCTCGCACCCATGCGACAGATTCAGACACGAGCATATGAGAATAAGCAGGAATTGGCATTATATCGTCATACGCCACAGTTTGTACCGGCGGGACAGAGTACGCAGATGATCATAGGAGCTACTGGGGAGAATGATTATCAGATTTTGAATACAGCAGAATCTTTGTATCAGAAGTTTGAATTAAAACGGGTATTTTATTCGGCATTTGTGAATGTGAATGAAGATACGTCTCTTCCTATGCTGCCGCAGGGACCGCCTCTTTTGCGGGAACATCGGCTGTATCAGGCAGATTGGCTTCTGCGGTTTTATGGATTTCAGGCGGGAGAGCTGTTGTCTCAGGAACGACCGAATTTTAATATGATGATAGATCCCAAGTGTGACTGGGCGCTTCGCCATCTGGAAGTATTTCCGGTGGAAGTGAATACGGCAGATTATCAGATGCTTTTGCGAGTGCCGGGAATCGGTGTGCGATCTGCGCAGAAGATTGTTCGGGCAAGAAAGTTTGGAACACTTACTTTTGAAGATTTGCAGAAGATGCGGGTAGTGTTGAAACGAGCGCTGTATTTTATTACCTGTGGAGGAAGGATGATGTATCGGACAAGATTAGAGGAGGATTATATCCTGCGGAATCTTTTAGATCCCAGGGAAAAGATGCCGGTGAATCGGGAACCGGAGTATCACCAGATGTCATTGTTTGAGGCAGGATAGAGAGGAAACAGAATAGATATGGATAAAAAACATATTTTTATTTGTGAAGATTCGCTGGAAGGAATTCTCACTGGTGTGTATTCTGCCTGGGATGCCAGAGTGGGGCATGGAAATGTGGAATTGAGGACAGAGGAAGAAGGCAATCTGGAATTATTTTGTGAATATCATACGGTGGAGCCGGATCTGGTAAGGGCGGAGAAGGTTTTGCGAACCATGAGAAAGAAGCTGGGAGAAGAGATTACGGAGAATATCTGCTATGCTTCCTGCGCGGCAGATTCGCAGAAAGGAACGGCGGTGTATCGCACGCTGGTAGATTGTTTATCGGTGTATGGGGCTTCCTACGGGAAAAAGAAGCTGGATAATCTGAAAAACAATTATGTGCGCAAGGTGATGGAATTATATCGGAAGGTATGGAATGAACATCATCATTATCTGGGATTTCTTCGTTTTCGCCAGCTTCCCGGTCGGGTATTGTTTTCAGTTTTTGCACCGGAAAATGATATTTTGCTACTATTTCAGGAACATTTTGGAGATCGATTTTCCGGTGAGTATTGGATTATTTATGACGAGAGAAGAGAAAAGGCATTGATCCATGTACCGTATCAGCCGTGTGCAGTTTATCGTACCAGAGGGGAGCAGATGAAAAAACTTATGGAGAGCAGGGATACGGAAGAAGATTACGAAAGTCTGTTTCGTGGATTTTGCGAGCACATTTCTATCCGAGAAAGGGAAAATCACGATTTGCAGAGACAGAATCTTCCGTTGCGATTCAGAAAGCATATGGTAGAATTTGACAAAAATATAACAGGAATTTTACATGAACGTCAGGAAACCTTGGGGAGGCAGGGGGAAAGTGATTTCAAACAGATAAAGTTGCCGGGTTAAGCGGGGGAAAATAGGGGATTCTTGGGCAATCCTATACAAAAAATTTCTTTTTTCGACAAAAAATCACTCCGGGAAAAAGAATTGACAAATGGAGGCAGGAGTGTAATAATAGGCGAAGCTCGACTGGTGGTACTACCAGTTAGAATATAGGAAAGGGATGAGAAGTATGTCAGAGTGCAAAGTAAGTAAAATAAAACTAAATGAGACAAAAGAAGTAGAAGAGTTTGTAGCGGCAGCAGGAAAATGTGACTTTGATATTGATATCTTCTATAATCGTTTTGTCATTGATGCGAAATCGATTTTGGGGATTTTGAGTATGGATCTGACCAAAGAACTGACCGTAAAGTATTACGGGGAGAACAAAGAATTTAATCATACCCTCCAGAAATTTGCTATCGCATAAGTTGGAAGAAAACGTATAGAGGAAGCCTCCAAAGCAATGAAAGACTTTTGTTTTTCAGCGTTTTGGAGGCTTTTTTGAATCAAATTCCTTTTTTGAAAAGAACAAAGGAATAGATCATTGGTACAAATCCGGCGATAAGAAGCGCCGGCAGAGACAGGAAAGATATCTGGGGCAAAAATGCCGTAATGATCATAATAATACCGGCAAAGATAAACAGATATCCGGATAAATGATGGGTACGATTCCAGTTTTCTTCGCTGTTCAGGGTCCAGGGCAATTTGATGCCAACGGTATAGTTTTGTTTGCATTTGGGAAGGTAATTTCCCAGAGCAATGAACAGAATACCCACCAGAGCAGGAACGATACGGCTGACAGAAATTTCAACGCCCATTGCAGAGGCAAGGGTGATCGTAGATACAATCAGAGACAGTACAGGGATGCACCATTTAGAGACCAGTACGATGCGGCTGCCCATATTTCTGCGTTTGGGGTCATTATCCATGATTATGTGGAGCAGGAGGTTCAGTCCTGCCATAATTCCGGGAAGTCCAAAACAGGCAAAAGCTTTCGATGAGTAGCCATTTGGTGTTCCGTCGGAACCCCAGTGAGTAGCCACCTGAGCGGGCAGATCTTCGTAGAGAAATGCGGCGATAAGCATCGGCAGCAGACAGATCAGGGTTGTGATAAATAAGAGTTTCTTTGTTTTCATTCTGAGTCCTCCTTAAATTGCGAAAACCAAAGCATGATCTCTTCAAATACAGACACGTTGATTTCGTAATAAACATAATTTTTATACTTTGTTTCTGTCACCAATCCGGCTTTTTTTAATTGTGACAGGTGATAGGAGACCGTTGCGTGGGTCATATCAAAGTGTTTTGCGATTTCTCCTGCCGGAAGCTTTTTTCCATCTTTTAAAATAAGAAGTATTTCCCGCCGGACGGGATCGGAAAGAGCTTTAAAAGTATCGGCAAATGACAAATTCTCACCTCGTTTCTTTAAAGAGTATTTAGAAATATTTCTAAATACAATATATAACACAAATTTGGAAAAATGCAATACCTATTTAGAAAAAAATCTAAATAATAGACAATTTTTTCAGGCGTGTTATACTGGAGAATATTGTTGAAAAAGTTGAAACCATAGAAAATATAAGAAGTAAGGGGGGGAATGGAGAGAATTATGGAGAAGGAAGTAATACGGATTTCAGTGAGAAATTTGGTGGAGTTTATTCTGCGTTCCGGAGATCTGGATACGCGAAGAGGAGCTTTCGCAGATCGGGAGGCTATGGCAAAGGGGAGCAGGATTCATAGAAAAATCCAAAAGCAGATGGGGGCTGCGTATCAGGCGGAGGTTCCTCTGGCACATTCTACAGAATTTGAGGAGTTTTCTGTTCTGGTGGAAGGAAGAGCGGATGGAATTATCTACGGAGAAGATTTTGTCATGGTGGATGAGATCAAAGGTGTGCACAGAGATTTGAGATTTCTGGAGAGACCGGTGGAAGTGCATCTGGCGCAAGCAAAATGTTACGCTTATTTTCTGGGGAAAGAAAAAGGACTTTTGCAGATCCGAGTGCAGATGACCTATTGTCATCTGGATACAGAAGAAATACGCAGATTTGAGGAGGAGTACACAGTAGAGGAGCTGGAAGCGTGGTTTCAGTGGGTGTTAGATCAGTATTACCAGTGGGCGCTGTGGCAGCATCAGTGGAGACAGACGAGGAACACTTCTATGGAGGGGCTGGAATTTCCATTCTTTTATCGGGAAGGGCAGAGAGATCTGGTTTCCGGGGTATATCGCACGATTCTTCGGAGAAAACAGCTTTTTATACAGGCGCCTACCGGTGTGGGGAAAACTATGTCTACGATTTTTCCGGCGGTGCGGTCTATGGGCGAAGGACTTACAGAAAAAATTTTCTATCTCACTGCAAAAACCATCACGCGTACAGTGGCGTGGGAGGCGTTTCAGATATTAAAAGAACGAGGACTTTCCTGCAAAACGCTGATTCTTACGGCAAAAGAAAAAATGTGCGTCTGTGAGCAGGTAGAATGTAATCCGATTGACTGCCCCAGAGCAAAAGGACATTTTGACCGGGTAAATGAAGCTGTTTTCCGACTGTTGCAGGAGCAGGATCAATATGACAGAGATGTATTGATGGAATATAGTGAGCGTTATCAGGTATGTCCGTACGAAATGAGTCTGGATCTGGCGACCTGGGTGGATGCAGTGATCTGTGATTATAATTACGCTTTTGACCCGGATGTTTATCTCAGGAGATTTTTTGCGGAAGGAAGTAAGGGAGATTATGTATTTTTGATTGATGAGGCTCATAATCTGGTAGAGCGGGGGCGTGAAATGTACAGCGCCGTTCTATATAAAGAAGATTTCCTGAAAATAAAAAAACTGGTCAAACCGTATCGAAAAAAGTTGGAAAGAGCGTTGGAACGGTGTAATCGCCAACTGTTGGAACTGAAACGGGAATGTGAGACGTATCAGATACTGGAAACACTGGGGGGATTTTCCATAGCGCTTATGAATGTTATGGGAGAAATGGAAAATTATCTGGAGGAATTGGAGGATGGGGAGACACGGAAGGAAATTCTGGAATTTTATTTTCAGGTGAGGAGTTTTCTTTATATCTATGATCTTCTGGATGAAAATTATGTGATGTATACTCAGCATGAGGAAGATGGGAGATTCCGAGTGAAGCTGTACTGTGTGAATCCGGCAGTGAATCTGCAGCGATGTTTGGACAAGGGATGCAGCGCGGTGTTTTTTTCTGCTACGCTGCTGCCGGTGGGATATTATAAGCGGCTGCTCAGCGGAAGAGCGGATGATTATGCCATTTATGCGCATACGCCCTTTGCGCCGGAGCAGAAGCGGATACTTTTGGGAAGGGATGTGAGCAGTCGTTATACCAGAAGAGGACCGGAGGAATATGGAAGGATTGCGGAATATATTGATCAGGTAGCGCAGGCCAGAGTGGGAAATTACATGATTTTCTTTCCTTCTTATAAAATGATGGAGGATATTTGTCAGATTTATAAGGAGCGATACGGGCATCTGGAGCGGCAGATCCTGATGCAGAGTCCCTCCATGCAGGAAAATGACAGGGAAGCATTTCTGGAACAGTTTGAAGAGCAGAGAGAAAATACACTTTTAGGTTTTTGCGTTCTCGGAGGAATTTTCGCAGAGGGAATCGATCTTACCGGAGAAAAACTGGTGGGAGCAGTGATCGTAGGGACGGGACTGCCCCAGATCAGTTATGAGCGGGAAATTCTGAAAAAGTATTACGATGGAAAGCAGGAAAATGGGTTTGATTATGCCTATCGTTTTCCGGGAATGAATAAGGTGCTGCAGTCTGCGGGACGGGTAATTCGAACCAGAGAGGATCGGGGAGTGATCCTTTTGCTGGACGAGCGGTTCTGCTCTTTTGATTACAGGAATCTATTTCCGAGAGAATGGGAGGATTACAAGATCTGTACCAGAAATACGGTGCAGGGAATTTTGGAAGAATTCTGGGAGGGAGTGTCAGATTCTTAAACCTTTCTTACAGATTGGAAAAAGGGTTTACCTTGCAAAATGGGAATGGTATGCTGGAAGAGATAAGGAACAGGTTATTCATAGCAGACAGGGAGGGAGTTATTTATGAAGAAGAAATCCAGACGAAGAAGAAAGAAGTTTTTGATACCCATAGGAATTTTGGCAGTGCTTCTGATCGCTTTGACAGGGGGATATCTGGGAATCAGTTCTTATTTTAAGACGCATTTTTTTCCTGGAACAAAGATCAATGGAATTGACTGCGGCAGGATGACAGTAGAAAAAGTAAAGGAAAAGATTCAGGAAGGACTTCAGGAATATACGCTGACGATGCAGGAGAGAGGAGGAAGCGCAGAAGTACTTACCGCCGATATGCTGGGAATTACCTATGTGGATGATCAGGGCGTGGAGAAATTATTAAAAAAGCAAAATGCATACAGGTGGCCGGTGGCGCTGGGAAAGGATACCGCTTATGAGACGGCGGCAAATATTACATACAACAGAGAAGGAATAGACGGTATTTTGGATCAGTTGAAGTGTTTTGCACCGGAAAATATTACCGCTCCGGTCAATGCTTCTTTGCAGGAGACGGAGGAGGGATATTCCATCATTCCGGAAGAACTGGGAAATACGTTAAAACGGGAAGAAGTGAAGCAGGCGGTGCTTGATGCGGTGGACAGCGGAAAAACACAGATCAATCTGGAAGAGATGGATCTGTATGAAAAACCGGCGGTACTCTCCACAGATGAAGGGCTGAATGGACAGTTGAATCAGTTGAAGACACTGACTTCTGCGAATATTGTATATGATTTTGAGGACAGGCAGTTTACGGTAGATCGAAATCTTATCAAGAGCTGGCTGGTAAAGAGCGAAGACGGAACTTATAGTCTGGATGAGGGAAAAGCGGCAGAATGGGTAAAAAATATGGCGTATGAGACGGACACCTATTCTCTTACCAGAGAATTTCAGACATCTACCGGGCAGACCATTACCCTTCCCAAACATCGGGGCGATTACGGCTGGGTGATCAACAAAGATAAGACTACGGAAGCTTTGCTGGAGGCTGTTCGGGCAGGAGTGCAGGAGACGCGGGAACCCGTATACCTGTATAAAGGCGTAGATCGAAAGAAAAATGATATTGGCGGAACTTATGTGGAAATCTGCATCAGTACCCAGACCATGTGGTGCTATAAGGATGGGAATCTGGTGGTGCAGACACCGGTGGTAACGGGAAACCATGCCAGCGGTCACGATACGCCTTCCGGCGGCGTCTGGGCGATCGATGGGAAAAAGGCAGATTTTGACTTTAAGAAATATCGGGCACATTCTGATTTTTGGCTTCCTTTTAACGGAGATGTGGGGATTCATGATGCCAGTTGGAGAACGCCGGATCAGTATGTTCCCACCACTTATGAGACCAATGGCTCTCACGGATGTATCAACACACCGAGAGATGCCATGGAAAAGATTTTTAATACCGTAGAGATCGGATACCCCGTGGTGGTGTACTACAGCGTCGATCAGGTGGTGGGACCGGAGCCTACGCAGACAGAAGCAGGAGTTTAAGGAATCATAGAATATCTAAAAATTCTTTTGCCGCCCGGGTAAGAGGTAACTGGGGATTGTGTGTGATTACCAGTTTTCTGGGCGGGAGGTCTTCCTTGATATGAAGAGGGAAGAGTTCTCCGTCCTTTGGAATACAGTAATCGGGGACGAAAGCGATTCCCAAACCGATTCTTGCCAGATCAATCAGAAGATCGTTGCTTCCCAGCTCAATTTCGGGAACCAGATCCAGTTGGTGCTGCTGAAAAAGATTGTGAAGAAATTCGCTGGTGGTACTTTTGCGGTCCAGCATCATAATGGGATAGGACAGCAGTTCTTTTAAGGATAATTCTCGATTTTTAAGTTCTTCATAATAAGAAGAACTGGCGATAAAACAGTCGTGGAAGGTATAAAGTTCCCGTACGTGTTCCCCATGACTTAAGCTGGAATTCGGATAGTTTGTTACGATCAGATCCACCTGTCCCATTTCCAGAAGATTGACGCAGCGGGTAGAAGTCTGGTTGGTCACTTTGATGTGTACGCTGGGATGGGCTTTGTGAAACTGGTTTAAAAATGGAACCAGATAATACCGGCAGATGGTGTCGCTGGCGCCGATACGGAGTTGCCCGCCGCCCAGATTGCTGGCTTCCATGATCTGGGCTTCTCCCCGTTTGATCAGATTCATGGCAGGCTCGATATGGCGCAGCAAAGTTTCCCCTTCCGGGGTGAGTTGTACCCGCTTGGTACTGCGGATAAAGAGACTGATTCCCAGTTTCTTCTCCAGAACTTTAATGGACTGACTTACCGCAGACTGGGAGATAAATAATTGCTTGGAAGCATCGGAAAAACTCAGGGAGACAGCAACATAGTAAAAAACTTTATATAACTCGTAATTAATGTCCATAAGATACCTCGATTCGTGATATTAAAAAGTATTTTTAGTATAGCAGAAAAGAAAAGTGATTTCCAGAAGGAAAT
>OHHV01000800.1_pt1 | contig 10395 bp, 5 predicted proteins | sample 1568141 | NCBI WGS metagenome assembly OHHV01 (sample SAMEA3879589, study PRJEB24766) | human gut metagenome | biome: human-associated habitat; feature: feces | place: USA | collected 1985/1987
TTCCGGTATCCCGGCTGCAGGAGCTTCCTGATTTTGAGCTGCGTTCCTATCTTCCCGGAGATCCCATAAAATATATCCACTGGAAAAATTCCGCCCGGGCCGGTGAGCTGCTGGTGCGTAAACAGATGCCGGAGGAGCTGTTTGAGACCATTATTTTTATGGATTTGTCCCCCATAGAGGATGAAGAAGAAAAAAGGCTGCAGAAGGAAGACAACATTATAGAAACCGCCCTTTCCTTCGTCCATGATTATTATCTGAAAAATATCCCTGTGCGGATATTTTTTATGGAGGATACGCTGCGGGAAATGCTGGTGGACGCCGGCACTGGCTTCGAACCCTTTTACGACAAATGCTCCGAACTTTCCTTTTCCTCACCCTATCCGCTAAACCAGGTCTGGGAAAGCGTTCCGGCCTCCTCCGGCTGCGGCTCCTGTATCCTGATAACCGCCTCGGTAACAGACGATCTTGTCCGCAGCGTAAGTGAAAAACAACAGGCCGGGACGGAAGCGCTGCTCATCAATGTGGGAGAACTTGCCTTATGAAACCTGATTCTCTGCAACTTCGGAAACTGTATGCTTTAATGGCCTCCTCCTGCCTGTGTGCGGGAAGCCTGATGATCCTGAAAAGCCTTTGGGATCTGTTCGGCATGCCTGCCTTTTTCCCGCTTCCGGCAGAAAAGGCCTCGGAACTCCTCTCCCCGGCCGTCCTTCTCCTTGTCTCTGCCCTGTGCCTGTTCCTCTTAAAATGGTCCTCGGAAAAAAATCTGCGGCTTCCCCTGTGGGGCGGGCTGTTTTTATTGGCACTGCTTGCCGGCGCGTTCCTCTTTCTCCGGGAAAGGAATGCCTTCGCTGCACTTTCACAGGAAGAAGCTTCCCTGGTTCAGGCCTGTGCCCGGAACTTATCTTCCCTGCCCCAATCCGCCTCCTCCGCACGGCTCCTCCCGGCACTTTCCGCCAGAACCGCTCTGCAGCTCTACTTTTTCCTTCTGATTTTGGGAACTGCCGTACTGCTCTGCGGGCTTCTGTCATATTTGTCGGAAAGCCGCCTGTGGCTGAAGGGACTTCTTCTGCTAATCCAGACTGTAATCCTGCTTCTGTGTGCCGCGCAGGAAATTCCGCTCTCCAAATGGAATGTGCTGCCTGTTTTATTCTGCCTGCTACTTTTTCTTTCGGAAACTGCTGCCTGCTTTCAGAACCAGGGGATGGAAAATCAGTCTCCCTCCCTGCGGAAAAGTCTTTCTGTCTTTCTGGCGCCGCCCGCCGGGAACCTGCTTTATCTGACTCCTGTATTTCTGGCCGCCGTACTTATTATCGGACTGCTGCCGGCAAAGGAAGCGCCCATGCACTGGGACACCCTGCGTAAGCTGACCGCCGCCGCAGAGGATAAGGCAAATGCCCTGATCATACATATCGGCTCTCTTTTTTCCGGGGGACAGGATTCCTATGCACTTTCCTTTACCGGCTACACTGGCAGCGGGCACTTAAACGGCGGGCTGTTTTCCTCCTCCGCAGGCCAGCTGTCACTCACGGGGAGCCGGACCAAATCCCCCCTGTACCTTACCGGCACAGTCCATGACTTTTACAATGGACACGGCTGGGAACAGAGGGCTTTGGATAAAACCTATTCCGGCGAGGAATATCTGCTGAACTATCAGGAACTGACGGATGCTCTCGATGCAAGCATCTATACCTCCCAGGAGCAGCTGGAAATGATGCGCTCCTGCCGTTTTGACCTGCGGTTTGAAGGCCTGAAGACGCAGACCGTTTTTTATCCGCCTTTTACAGCCAGCTTCTTTTTTATCAACCAGGAGCCGGATGCCCGTAATGACAGTATCCTCCTGCCAAAGGCGCAAAGCGTGGGCTTCACCTATTCCTTCCTCTGCATGGATATCAACTGGGGCAGTGAAAAGGTACAGAAGCTTCTCCGCCAGGAGGCCTGGGCGCAGCCTCCGGCCCTGGATGAGGAGCAGCAAAAAAGAGAGCGCTATATCTATAAGAATTATACAGAGCTTCCGGATACGGTCCCGGAAAGAGTTTATGCACTGGCGGAGGAAATTACGGAAGGGTTATCCACAGATTATGACCGTATGAAGGCCATTGAAGGCTGGCTGAACCGGCTTGCCTATACCACCTCTCCTCCCCAGTGCCCGGAAGGACAGGATTTTACGGATTATTTCCTGTTTGACAGCCAGACAGGCTACTGTACTTATTTTGCCACAGCCATGGCGGTCCTGGGACGCTGCTGCGGTATTCCCACCCGCTATGCGGAGGGCTTCGTGACCACGGGTACGCGGCGCACAGAGGGAAACCAGGTAATGATTACCTCAGATAACGCCCATGCCTGGGCTGAGGGCTATATCCCCAACATCGGCTGGGTTCCTTTTGAACCTACGCCCCGCTATTACGAGCCTGGAACTTACCCGCGCAGGGCGGCACTCCCGCACCGGCACTGCCGGTGCCGGAAAGCCAGGAGGAGGAAACCGCTGTCACTGATGACTGGACGCAGGACAGCCTACCGGCCCGTTATCTGGCAGAGCAAAGCGGCAGACTGCTGATTCATTTTCTGGAGGCAGTCCTGCTCATCGCAGCTCTTTTCCTGCTTCTTGCGCTGTTCCTCTTCTGCCGCAGCGCACTCAGGCGACGTTCCTACCGCCGTCTGGATGCCGCCGGGAAACTGGAAAACCGGATGCGCAAGGTCCTGCTGCTGGGCGAAATGCAGGATCTGCGCCTAGAAGCCGGGGAAACCCTGGCCGCTTATGGGAAACGCGCCGCCGGAAGGCTGGATACCGCCACCGGTTCCTTTGCGGATATCTGTACGCTGTACCAGAGCATCCGCTTCGGTGGGGAAGAAGCCGGGGAAGCAAAAATCCTGCAGCTTGAGCAGTACACTGATTCCCTGGAAAAGCAGTATCTGCATGGCTGCGGGCGGCTGCGCAGACTGGACGGGATGATTCCGGGGATGAGTTGCCTTTGGGGATGAATTACTTTCCGGAAAGAACTTTTAGATATTTTCCGGGAATCGGACCATAAAAATAAGATATATCCATAAATGATTCTTACTGCCAAATAAATAACTGCCGCATCAGCCAATTTTAATCCCGGCTAGTGCGGCAGTCTTTCTTCCCTGTGCCTTAACAGACATATTGCTTTACCAAAGTACTTTTAATTCTAAAAATATTATGTAACAGAGCATATTAGCCATTGTCTGCAATCAGAACAACCCAACATCAGACTGTCTCTGTTTTCCTGCACTCTCTGAAAAGCAGCGGCTATTCCACATACCCCTTCATTTTCAGATACGCCTCAATCAAATCCACCGCGCCATCCACACCGGCGGCAGAGGTATTGATCATCAGAGCCTTGTTTCTCTTATCTCCCCAGACTTCATCAGTATAGTACTGATAATAATTCCTGCGGATTTTCTCCGTTTTCTTAATCAGCTTAGCGGCCTTCTGTCTGTCCTCCAGGGAATACAGCTTCATGATCCGATCAATTTTATCTTCCATATCCGCATAGATGAACACATTCACCACATTGTCCTGATAGGCCAGAATCACATCCGCACACCGTCCCACCACAACACAGGATTCCTCTCTTGTCTTGTTCAGGATTAAATCAGCCTGCATGTCAAACAGGCGCTCGCTCAGGGTATCCGCATCAAAATCATAAGGGATAAAGGATTCCCGGAACGGGCTGGAAGGCTTCTCATCATTTTCCATCAGTTCTTCCACACTGATGCCGCTTTTTCCTGAAATCTCATTCAGGATGTTCTTGTCCAGGAAGGTGAAGCCAAGCCTTTCGGCCAGTTTTTCCCCGACCTCACGTCCGCCGCTTCCATATTCACGACCGATGGTAACCGTTACTTTTTTCTGCATAAACAAGTCCCTCCTTTTCCTGTCCGGCCTTTCCTGCCGGATGGCTGATGTGCAGTCGGACCGCAGTTCACGCACAGTCCGCCCGTCTTGCTGCTTATGGGAACAGATCGCAGCAGCCCGGTTAACCGGTAACAGTCCATATAACCATTACCGTTCTCAGCTGTTGCAACATTTTTTCAGACAGTCTCCGATATTTTTTCCGCCAAATCAGAGGTGCAGTGACAGCATTTTACCGCGTCCGCAGGGATTTCACTCTTGCAGTAAGGACAGATTTTCGTAGCCGGCTTTGCCGGTTCCTCAGGCGTTTTCTCCTTGTCCTTCCGGTTTCCCAGCTCAGCAATTTTATTGATGAACTTCACCAGCAGGAAAATGACAAAGGCCATGATCAGGAAATTAATAACCGCCGTCAGGAAGGAACCGTACTTAATGTCCACGCCCCGCACCGTAAGCACCAGATAACTCAGATCCGTGTTGGCAATCAGTCCCAGCAACGGCGAAATCACATCATTTACCAGGCTGTTCACAATGCCCTGGAACGCCGCGCCGACAATAACGCCTACCGCCATGTCAATGACATTGCCGCGCATGATAAATTTCTCGAATTCCTTTAAAAAGTTTTTCATTGCCAAGTTTTCCTTTCTCCTATGTAATTTCTTTTGTTAAAAATATTCTATCATAATTCGGCCTTTTCTGCCACTTTAATGCGGCTATTTCTTTCTTCTCATTCTTTATCTGTCTGCGCAGAAATCCTCTTTTAAGCAAGCACCGGATTCAAAAAATCCAGATATACCCCAGCGCCCGGATCTTCCGAAAATACCTCCCCGTCCACAATGATTTCCAGCCTGTTTACGTCTGTTAAATCCGCTTCCCCTATATAGGTACCTCCGGTACCTGTCAGTCTGGGAGAAGAAAAAAGCTTCCTTCCGTCCCCTATCAGCTGCAATCTCATGCATATTGTTTTCTCTGCCCTGTCCCAGAGGATATTGTCCCTGTCCAATATCTTCGGCATCCAGGCATCTATATCAAATCCATACCCAAACGACAGGCGCCGATATTTTCCATTAAGCTTCCATACAATTCTGGTATGATTTCCCATGCTCAGTCCATAGCGGTAACGCAGATGGCCTACCGCCAGCGGAAGCCTGCCATATGCAGTATTTGCGCATGCATTCTTCTGTACCGGACAGTTTTGGGAAGTCTCCGCATAGGTCCACGGCAATTCTGACAGCAGCTGTAATTTCTTTTCTTCTTTGTTATGATACTGTGGCACAAGAGCCGCCATTTCTTCCTGTCTGTCCGCGACCGTAAATTCCACAGGAAGACCATCCCCTTTCACCACTGCCTCCAGCCAGCCATCCTTCCATACCAAGCTTATATTCTCTGAATTTGACGACCAGACCGGCCTGCTGGCCAATCTGAGGCTGAACCTGATATTTTTTCCTCTTTCGCTATTTACATGAATATAGCATCCCGTCTTATGGCTTCTAACAATTATATACTGCCAAAGCGATAAAGCGCCGCGTATCTGCAGAAGGAAACCATCCTTCCCCGGTATGGAAAACCACTGCGCCTCCTCTTCATTTTCCTGGGAATGCATAATTACCATAAGTTCCTGAAACACCGCATAATATGCATTTCCCTCTGCTTCTGACGGATAATGCCGGCAAAGCGCTTCATATGCTTCCATGCTGCTGACAGAGCCCGCATAGAGCTTTGCCATTCCTGCAAAGGCCTGCTGTCGATCCGTAACAAGAGGCAAATAGTAAAACCTTGATTCCTTGGGGAACAGTTCGAATTGATTCTGGATTCGATATCCCGGCATAAATGCTTCCCGCAGAATTCCTCCCGTCCATGCGTCCCCTAAAGCTTCCGGCATAAAACCTTCATAGTCCACCGCTGCACGTATCTTCTTCTGAATCTCCGTTTTATCAGGAATCAGCTTGTACAGAATAACTGCCCTGAAAAAAGAAATCACGGCAAGTCCCTGGGCTGACCATATAAGTTTATCCTGAGGCCCACGCTCTATCAGCCAGCTTTCCCCTTCACAGGAATAATTCACCGCCCCCAGCGACAACCCGGTCAGAAGCATTTCCACCGTCATACAAGCTGTTATCTGCTGCTCATTTCCCTGCAGATATCCATAACATTCACCCGGTTTATCCCTGAATCCGGCATCATTCCAATACCAGTTCTCCGGCTGTACCCCAATCTGACTGCAAGCTCCGTCTATCCATGCCCCCAACAGAGCTCCAAAACAGGAATATGCTGCATGTGCGTGATTCTGTTTGTAGGAAAAAATAAAATAATCTGCATACTCCCTCATTTTATTCATAAAAAACGGTCTTTTTATCATGGCCGCAAGCTCCAGATTATTTCGATTTCCATCCGAATAAATAAATACAATTCCGTATTTTGCACATAAAGCAAGCAGACGGAAGAAATACTCGTTTCTCCAATACCCCTCTTCCTTCGTGCCCAAGTATTGCTCTACAAAACCTATGCTCACCAGATTGCGGCTATGCTGTATCACATATTCAATTTCGGACAGGCTCGTGATTGTATACTTCCCGAATTGTGTCTCATGCGGTCCCAGCGCCCCAAGATGCCATAAATATCCCTTTGCATCCTCATCCAGCATATAATCAATCACTCTATCCGCCCTGGCTTTATAAGACGCGATCAGGCCCATTCCTGTATATGGTTTGAGTTCTTCCGGAAGCAGCATCCATACCTCAGCGGGGTCATGTTCACTGTAATCAAAAATAGTAAACCACGGATTTTCCCTGTTGATTTCCCGTTTCACCGGTTTTTTCCCGTGCTTTTTATTTATATAAAAACTTACCGGCCGTGACCAACTGCCTCCGTTTTTTTCCCTTACTCTGGCATGCCAAATACCTTCATAATACGGCAGTTCCTCTGTTTTTGGGAAATAATATCCCACCTCGGAATCGGTAAGAATAGTTGCTTCCATCTCCTGGGCATTGACAAATTCCTGATTATCCGCCAGCTCCAGCACATATTCTACCGCTTCGCTCCCCGCCTTCTTAGTCCACTTAAAATGCAGGGCAATGTCTGTCATTTCCTGCCCCTGGAACGGTGCCAGGAAATGGCTTTCCTCCTTTCTTTCCCAAAGCACATATTCGCAGGCCTCTTTGACCGCTATATTTTTCAACCGCTGTGCCCTGCCGTTTTCCATAACCGGCTGTCTTTCCAGATACACCGGTGCGCTTTCCTTAAGCGGATGGATTCTAAGCTTGGCAGAAACCGGAAAATGATACCGTTTCATCCCAATTTCCCATACCTGCCCCGTGTAAAAATGATCTGCATATACGTTATCCCCAATCCTCAACTCAGCGCTATCTCCCTCATAATCCACCCTAAGATAACACTCCTGCATGCTCTCTTGCGGATACTCCACGGAAAGCTCATATTCACGAAACCCTTTCTCAAGCCTACCCTGCTTCCAGAAAACCTTTGTCCTTTCTTTTTTTTCTTTTCTTTCATAATAAGCCAGCTTTTCTTCTCTTATTTTTTTAAATCCCGCCGGGCTTTCCGGCAGCGCCGGACAGGAAGCAAATTCTGTTTTTCTATTTTCTTCATCGACGATTCCGCGAAGAATAATTTGTCCCTTCTGCTCTCTTATTTCCCCACCGGTAATCAAAAGATATTCTTCTCCGTTAATTTCTACCTTCCACGCATCCAACGCCTCCCGCCTGGACAGAGTCACAATTTTATTTCTTCCCAGATCTCCTTTTATCCGGTACATTGGCTCTGTATCAGAATAAAAAACATAAATTTTTTCATTCCTCCTGTGCAATATGCAAAGCGGAGTAGCCAGAGCTGTCACAATTTCTGCACTCTCACCAATTGGCATATTAAAAGGGTAAAAAAAGTAGTCTCCGTTCCTGATATCTCTGGCGGGATAATAAAGCTCATTCGTACCGATTTTAGCATGCAGCACTGCATTCCTATGCTCTTTCATAGGATACAGACGCTGATAATTATTTACAAAAAGATACCCTCTTTCTCCGTTATGACGCACACAAGTCCTAAGTGTCTCCAGATTCCCCGCATCATCCATAACAGGGCTGGGGAATTCCGGCTTCATAGTACACAATCCGGAACCAAAATCATGGAGGAACATGCTCAGAAGCTTTATCTCCCGGCAGCTTTCACGTACCTGCCCATATTCGCCGACAGGTGCTTGAAAATCATAATTATATGCCGGCAGTTCGTTCCATGATCCCGTTTTCTTCGTTTCCTGCAAGGTCGTATTTCTTCCCTCCGGATTCGAACCTCCGTGATACATGTAGTACCCCAGTAGATTAGCTCCGCACCCCAGCTTCACCAGAGACATTGCTCCGATATCCGCAGCAGATGCAACCGGCCTTCTGTGTTTTGTGGGCTGAAGTCCGCCGCCCAGTTCAGCCATCAGGTAAGGGAACTCCTCCTTTTTTCCAGCGGTCTCCTTCTTTCCAAAATCACTTCCGATATTGGCATCGTTTCTCTCCGGTGTAAATACATAATTTACATTCGGCGGCAGTTTTTCTATTTCCCGAGCCCATGGGGCGTCACAATATCCGCCCATCACAGGAAGAAGTCCGCCGGTACAGGCGCCTCCCCAGGCAGTCGCAGTCATAAGAGGGGCCTTCAGACCGGCATTCACCGCCATATCCGTTAAACAACGCATATGCTTTTCTCCCTCCTCTCCCGTCAGCCCCCCGCAGCAGCCATATTCATTTTCTATCTGAATTCCCAGCACCGGGCCCCCGTCTTCCCATGTCAGTCCCCGTATCGTTTCTCCCAGCTTGGAAAAATAAGCCTTCACATCCTGCAAATAGGCCGTATCATTGCTTCTTACTTCATATTCTTTATGCATTACCCAATCCGGAAGCCCTCCGTTTCGAACCTCTCCATGACACCATGGCCCTATCCTCAAAAAAGCCAGAAGTCCCGCTGACTTGGCAGCGTGAAGGAAACCTCTCAAATCCCTGTTTCCCGAAAAATCATATTTTCCTTCTTCCTCCTCATGATGAATCCAGAAGATGTACGAGGAAACGATATCTATACCTCCCGCCTTCATTTTACAAAGTTCTTCCTCCCACATACCCGCCGGATATCGGGAATAATGAAATTCTCCCATGACAGGAAACCAAGGCACTCCATTTCTGAGCAGCGCCTCTTTACTATATGAAATAATATTCTTGGAATCGTTCATTTTTCTGCTCCCATCTTTTATTCTGTTTATAGAAAAAGGGCACCCTCCGGTAATCTCCTACCATCCGGTACCCTTTCTTTTACGAATTCTTTGCCGCAAAAGCCTCGTATTGTGTCTTCATGGCTTCCGTTACCTTATCCAAACCAGCCGCTTCCAGTTTTCCTTTGAACTCATTAAATTTAGCTTCTGTATTGTCCCCATAAATTCCAAGAGAGAAGCTGTACTCATACTCATCAACAATGGAATTCACAACGGAAAGCTCCGTAGCTATGGAAGATGAGTCGAAGGTAAAGCCCGCCACCTCCGCAAACAGCTCCCTGGAATTAATACTGTCGCTGATTGCCAGCTCTCTTTCATCTGTCCCGGCCATCACAGGCTCGTCCGCACGGTTTAACGCCCATGCCCAGCTGTTCCAGCTGTAATTTTCTGCCGCATCCAGCACCATTCTCTGGCCTTCTTCATTCAAGTCCCAGTGTTCCCCTTGAATTCCGCCCAGAAGCGTGCGGTTAAGATCCACATCACTCTTCATATAGTCAAGTACCAGAGCCGCTCTCTCCGGATTTTTGGAATTTGTAGCGACAGCAATCATATCTCCATTGTACCGGCTTCTTGCCATATGAATGTCAGGGGACACATCGTATACACCAAAGGTACCCAAGCCCGCCTTTTCCAGTTTTTCTCCGGCATCAATTGCTGAAAAATTCCAACCAATGCAGCCAGAGGTTCCGTTTTCAAAATATGCGGTTGCATCATTGGTATCATTGATAGCATCCTTTGACCACACTCCTGCTGCTGCCAGTTCAGCCATTTCCTTTGCATACTCTAAATACAGATCTGACGTATAAAGGTAGATTACCGAATCCCAGCCCGGCAGCTCTGCTTTCCCGCCTGCATTATAAAAATAGTCAAAGCCTTCTGTGAAATAATCATATCCATTTGCCTGTAAATAAGGCTCCAGCGTCTGGTTTCTGTTCGCATTAGTATTCAGCGCAACCACACCTGTCTCGTTTTGAACTGCAGCCAGTTCTTTCAGGAACTCTTTAAAACTATCCCAGTCTTCGGGTTGGGTCAGCTGGTATTTATCAATTAAATCCTGTCTTGCCACAATAAAATCATAATTACTGAAGGATGCGTTTCCTTTCGGTACCGCATATAGCTTCTCTCCAATTTTGGCCTGTTCCCAGCTTACCTCCGGCTGCTGTTCATAGGTATAAGGAAGATATTTCTGTATAAAATCCATATCCATTTCTTTAAATGCGCCTTTGGCAGCTTCTTCATTATAATAACACCAGGAAGCAGTATA
>OHHV01000805.1_pt1 | contig 10344 bp, 7 predicted proteins | sample 1568141 | NCBI WGS metagenome assembly OHHV01 (sample SAMEA3879589, study PRJEB24766) | human gut metagenome | biome: human-associated habitat; feature: feces | place: USA | collected 1985/1987
CCCAAGACTTTGACTGACTGCATATGCCACACTTCCAAGCCCAAAAAAATACTCCAAATCGTTTTTCATTGCCAATTTAAATCCGGCTTTATTTCTTTGACCAAATGACATATTTACCGCATCTTTTACATCCGGAAGAAACTGAATGTCAATTTCTTCCTTCAGTAACAATGGCAGAATTCCCGTGGCATAAGGAAGCGGAGCCAGTCCGTAGAGTATCTTATCCTTATTTTCCACCTTAAACTTCCCGTGAGCCTCACTGGTAGCCAGCAATAAACAGGCAATCACATTATCTCTGTATGCATCCAGCATACTTCGGGTGTAGGGCGCTATCTTTAATGGATGTTTGCCTCCCTCCCAAGTCGTCTGAATCCAGATTACAGGATTTCCCGGCAAGGACTGCGTCTGCTTTCTCAACAAAATATCTGCGTAATCATCATACGTAGTCAAAGGAACCTGTTTACGAAATTCATCTATCGTTTTGGGTTTTTTCCCTTTTAAAATACTGCTGCCCAGTTCACAATTCGCAAATAACTGTATCTGCTCTTCCATTAATCGATTCTGAATCTTCATATATTCGTCCATGGAAAGATTTAAAAAACCACAATATTTATTCCATATTTTATCGTACTGTTCCTTTTTAAGCATCTCCTTAAGAATCATAACCTTTTCCTCTCATCCGCGTAGTAAAACATCTTCTGACACTTTTTATGTTTGGCATTAAAAATGGAGTTTCCTGCTGATATTCTCGATAATTGATAAATGTTCGCGGAAAGACATACACATCCTGTAATATAACATAACATACATTGTATAAAATCATAAACGTTGCGTAAAAAAAAGTCTCTCTCTCTCTGGTTATCCCGTAAAGACACACAAAACATCCAGTAAACCAGAGAACACCCGGATGGCGGCACAACGCATACATTCCCTTAGTATAAGCCGTTCTTTGTCGGCTGACCTGAAGATAAGTCTCTTCCGCATCAAAACAAAAAAATAAAGTGTATATCAAAAGTCCTGTAAACAGGAGCATTAGACATACACAAATAAGAAAAATACTGCTGCTTATTTCAATATAGGATTTCTGCACATAAAGTTCATACACAAATGAACCGCAAACAAAAATACTGCCCACTCCAAAAAAATATCTTGCAATACTTTTCGGCTTTTTTATGCTATTTATATCATATATAAAATACAATACGAAGCCAACCGTTCCAATTAGCAATGATATATTCATAATACCGGCTCCCTATTCGATCATATTGTTATAATTCGTATATAAATTATATCATATCACTATCTCCTAGTCCATATACTGCAAAAAAATACCTTGCCGATAAATAATACAGGGTATTGCAGACCGGTGAAATCACCCATCTGCAATACCCTGTAATTTAAACTATTTTGTTTTTATTTTGTTCTTATGTCTATCTGGATTTTCTTCCTAAAAACTTACGATAAGAACCAAGTAAAATCACTGCCATTGAAAGTCCCAACAGAATAATGTACCAAATCATATGATTAGCAACATCTCCGGTTCTTGGCACTTTGCTGGCTTTCTTAGCCTTTTTAGCCTTTGCATCCGGTATACCATCTCCATCTGCATCAATATTCAGGTCTGGTATGCCATCTCCATCTGTATCAACGTTGATGTCCGGATCTCCGTCTCCGTCTGTATCAATATTTACGTCTGGATCTCCATCTCCGTCTGTATCAAGGTTGGTATCCGACGTACCATCATCATCCTTATCAATATTAGTCGGAGGTACTCCCGGTTTTGTAAATACTACTACAACTTTCGTATCCTTTGTAATGTTATCAAGAGTATAGCTGTTACCTGTGAGACCACTGATATCCTGTGCTACACCGTTTACATAAATATACGCTACCTCTACATCTGGATCTTCTGTTGTCCATGTGATCGTTCTGCTGTCGCCGTCATTTACAGTACCGCATTTTTGACATCTCCTAATTTACCACTAGCATCATAATCCTGCTTCTGAATAGTGACCTTATCTTTTTGGATATCAACTGTTAAACGTACCGTTTTAGTTCCAGGCAAAGCCAGGTTAAAGTTACTGTTAGCTACCATTGTACCATAAGCATTTGCTGAATAACCATTTTCACCAGAAGAATTAGCAGTAGCTAATCTTCTTACTTTCTGGATATTTCCAGTATGCTGATTACTAATATACAACATATATCCATTTACATAGCCCGCGGAGTCTATACCAGCATTGATGAAAAATCCATAGTTTGATAATGTATGAGCTCCAATCGCATTCGCATCGACATCAAAAGATACTGTACGACGTGAATCGCTGGCAGCCGGATAAATCATATAATCCATTAAAGCCTGTATACCATATCCCGCAAATACCATACTTGCCTTTCCATCTGCCGAATAAGAATAGATATGTTGGTCAAAGTTCTGACAACCATATTGAGAATTTTTTATGTTTTGATGAACTTGACTTAATTTCTGAGTTCCACCTGCATAGCTATTATCAGCCTGACGAAATGGCTGCTTTGCTTGCTGTTCTGTAGACAACTTCAAAGCATCATAGTTCGCTTGTGATCCATAATGATCATATACATACCAACCATCAAGGTTTGTCGTATCGATTGAAACCGCCGTATTTGTAATACGGAACGAGTCGGCCGGCATGCCCTGCGCAATTAGTTTCTGTGTTAACTCTTGCTTAAAATCCAAAAAAGTTCCCGGATAGTCACTTGGAACATTAACCGCGATATCCACTGGCGGCTTTGGATTGGCTCCAACGTCAATCGCTGCTTCTGCATCAAAAGACGGCGCCACGTACAATCCCCCTAAGATAACTGCCAAAGCCAGTATTATACTCAGAAACTTTTTCCCTACTGTTTTCAGCATATTATTTCTCCTCCTTCTCCTTTTTTATGCTTTCAACATGAAATAGGATATATTTTAACAGGAATTTTCGTTAATTTTATGTACTTTCTTCTATTTTTAACTATAAACTCCCATATTCGTATTTGGCATACCACTTTTTTCCCGTTTTTTCAACTGTTTACGCATATTTTTTGTGTAAATTCCACATATTTTCCCTGTTTTTTAAAAGTAGTGAAAAACAAGAAAAAATCCGCCGTCAGCAGATTTCTCTGCCGACGGCGGGTCTTCATTTTAAATCGTTTCGCTTTCACTATCCATCTGTGCTGTATCGTCTGCATACAGCTCAGCGATCTGATCCTCCAGATCCTTTTCTTGCTTTTTCATGTCATGATGTTTCCAGGCAAACACTACAATAACAAGAATCAACACAATCAGTGCCGGAAGATCCCACCAGCAAAAGCCTAATGTTGTATGTTCTAATATATATGACATATCCATTCCTCCTTCTTGTTATTATGCGTTTGTAGAACTTTCATTCCATTCATTTCGTTCGTCGAACTCTTTCTGCATAGCTTCCAGCTTCTCTTGTCTTTCCTCGTCGAAATCCTTCTCACGTTTCTTCTGATTATGAGTATGAACAATCAGCATCACGATCATAATCACTCCTACCAGAAGCGCCGGCAGATCCCAGAAGTGTAAGCCTAAACTATTGTGTACAAAATATGAAAAATTATACAACATATTGATTACCTCCTTCTCAAAATAACTAGATTAAATCTGTATCTTTACTCTGCCGATTCCTGCTGTTCTCTTTTGAGCTTCTCTGTCTCAAGTTCTTCTGCAAGTTCAGCAATTCTCTCCTGCCGTTTCTTCATGCTTCTTGTATATGCTGCATATATGATCATAGCTGCTAACATCAGTAAGAAGTGTAATATACAGCACTTGTGATCATCAAGATCTCGTTTTGCTAACGGTACGTCTTCTTCCACTACCGGAACAACTTCAACATCACCGTCTTCGTTCGCTCTAACCTCTGCTCCAACCGGTGTTCCATCTGCCGGCGCTGCTGGTGTGCCTCCGCCTGGTGTAGCCGGTGTGGTCGGTGTAGCTGGTGTGGTTGGTGTGGTCGGTGTGGTCGGTGTCGGGATTGCTGTGTAAACTACAACATCTCTTGCCGGCATACCTTCTGCTCCTGTTCTTACGAATGCGTAGTTCGGTGTGTATCCGTTAATGGTCGGTGATGTATAACCATATGACTCACCTTCCAGATACTGTGCTCTTACGCTTGGAGCTGCTGTTCTTCCGTCAGCGTATACGTAGTTGATTGTCAGGTTGTAGATATCTTCCACATCTGTCGGATCGGTAGTACTTGGATCTGTTGGATCTGTTTCATCACTGTCACCAACTGCTGTGTTAATGATCTCATTTCCTGCATCTGCTCTTGTTACCACATAAGAACAATTCAGAGTAACTGTTTCATTCGGTGCGATAGACGCAAGTGTTGCTTTGTTGCCATTAAATGTCACACCATCTTGTGCTGCGAACGTTACCTCACCAGCTGCATTCAGAAGTGTATCTGTTACAACCACATTATTAAGTGTAACGTTTCCTGTGTTAGTTACTGCGATCTGATATGTGATGGTATCGCCGACTCTGTAAACTTCATTTGTAGAAGTTACGGTCTTGTTAACGCTCATGTCTGGATTTGCTCTCTCTGTTGTAACAACTACTTCTGTATCATCTTTCACATTCTTCTGTTCCGGATATGCGTATGTCCTCTGGTCGAATTCAACCTTTTGGTCTACACCATTTACTTTGATAGTCTTAATAATGTATCCCTCTGCCGCTGCAAATCTCATTTCTGCAGATTTTCCAGCATATTTAACAGTTTGATCATTATTTGTAACAGTTCCTTCATTATCAATTCTTCCTGTTACTTTATACTGAAGTGAGAAGTAAACCTTTAATGTTAATTTCTCATCTCCTGTGATGACACCTTCTAACTTTGTTCCATCAACAGTATTGTCAAAATAGTAATGCTCTTTATCTTTCTGTGGAGTTTTATCACTATCTTTTACTACAACGTTAGTATCTGTTGTTCCGGTACGTTTTGCAGTGTCATAAAGCTCATATGCCCCAGTTTCCTCGTTCTGATAATAGAACTCTACCGTATACTTTGTATTTGTATTGGCTGTGAAGCTTCCGCTGATCTCTACATTCTCTGCTGGCATTGTAAAGTTTTCTGTTCTGCTCCATCCACTGAATGTATAACCCGGTGCGGTTGCTGCATCTGCTACTTTTACATCTGCTCCATACTTATAGGTTGCTTCTGCCGGTAACGCACTTGCTCCTGTCGGAACGGTTCCTTCGTACTTGTATGTTACTGTGTAACTATTTCTTGTGTAGTACAGCTTCAATACAAGTTTTCCATCTCCAGTAATGATTCCACTTACTTTCGTTCCCTCTACAGAACCATCAAATGTGAATCCGTCAAATGCTTTCTGCTGTGCGGTTGCTAATGTATCTGTTTCACCTTTTCCGTTTTCTCTAGCTGTTTTGTCTTCTGTATATCCTTTTCCGTCTAAGTTTTCCAGATAATAACGCACCTCATACGGTGTATCACCATTTGCTGTGAAGCTTCCCACGATCTTTACATTCTCTGACGGCATTGTAAAGTTTTCTGTTCTGCTCCATCCACTGAATGTATAACCCGGTGCTGTCGCATCTGCTGCTACCTTTACATCTGCTCCATACTTATAGGTTGCTTCTGCTGGTAACGCACTTGCTCCTGTCGGAACGGTTCCTTCATATTTATAGGTTACTTTGTAACTATTTCTTGTGTAGTACAGTTTTAATACTAAGGAGCCATCTCCTGCAACGATTCCGCTCTCTACGGTTCCAACTACTGCCTTATCAAGTGTAAAGCCTTCATATGTCTTCGCTTTTGCTTTAGCTTCTGTATCGGTTGTTCCTTTCAGATTCTCTGTCTCTTTTAATGTAAATCCATCATCATTCAGGTTCTGCTGATAATGCTCTACCTTATATGCAGTATCATTTGCCGGACTCCAGATCGCCTCAAATGTCAAATGTCCTCTGGAACCTCTTTCAATTACAACATTTTTGCCATCATGTGTATTAGATTCGTCTGTTGTCTTTACAAGATTCCAGCCTTCAAATACATATCCTGTCTTCTCAGGATTTTTTATTGTAATTTCGTCTTCAACCGTATAAGTTGGTGGATTCGGATTTTTAGTACCTTCAGCTCCTTTCCATCCCGTGATACCTTCAAGTCCCAAATATGTAATCTTGTATTCTGCTAAGCTAAGTGTAAACTCAACAATATTCTCATCATTATCACTTACAAGTTTTGCTGGTCTAAAGGTTTCATTAATAAGATATCCTTTTTCTTTCTGCAATTTGTCTGCAATCGCCGGATGAGGATATACGTTGAAGTTTGCTGCCTCTGCATTAATAAAATCAGTTTCTTCAATCACCTTATCGTTATACGTATATTGCACTTTATATTTCAAGTCTGTCGGTGCAGTATACACAAACATGATTACATTCTCAGATGCAGCTGCTTTTAAATTCAGAGTCTTGCTTGGTGCATCTACTGCGTAAGTACTGTATTTGCCTTCTGTAAATGCTTTTGCTTTCTCTTTCACTGTCTTGCCAACAGATCCAGATACTGTTTTCTCATCTGCAATATCCTCGAAGTTATCGCCATTTTTTACAACATAGCGAACGGTATAGATTGTATATTTGTTCTCTTTCCATTTTGCGTAAACGGTTATATCTTTTGTGATTGGTGCGTTAACGTCAAACTCTTCTGTAAAGTCTTCATCCGTGTACCATCCTTCAAACTCATAACCTTCGCGTGTCGGAGTATAATTTTCTACACACTTCTGATACTCAACCGTTTCAGTTTTTACAATCTTTCCAGCACTATTATACTCAACATTAAATTTCGGTAACTTCCAATCTGCATATAATGACAGACCCTGTGGCATTTTGTAATCGCCTTCATACTTCTCTGTGTGTTCGGCATCAATATACCAGCCTTTAAATTCTGCACCTTCAATAGGAGCTTCTGGCTCTGCCAAATAAGATTTAATATCTGCACCCAATTTGACATCTGTTGATGATAAGTTCTCACCCTGATAGCCAAACAAATCTAATTTATACGGCTTTGCATTATAATAAAAATCAGCTTTTAAACCATTAGGAGTACTATTTCCAAACTTATATCTTGGGTCAAAGACTGCATCGCCTTTTTCATATCCCGGGAACTCATAAAAATCACTATCGTTATACAAATAATTGAACTTAACCGTTATCCGTTTATATAAGCCGTAGGTTCTTCCGCCGCGTGTGGTAGTTTCACTGCCTGCATAATTCTCCAACCAGTAAGCTAATACCTGCTCTTTATCAGTGCTGTACGTATGGTTATACACTTTTATTTCAGTACCTCCACTTGTTGGAGCCGGCATCGTATCAAATACGGCAATTTTATCCTTCTCTTGACCAGTTATTGACCAGGCATACTTATTCTTTGTCGGTGTATTCCACTCCTGATTCATCCGGTCGGTAATCGTTGCGCCATACTTTGCTTCTAAGGTAAATTGTTTCCCATTAAACTTATTATTTGAAACAAGCGTATATACATTTCTCTTATAATATGCGCAAATAACTGTGCTTCCATCTGCTTTCACAGTGGCAGACGTTGCATGATCAAATGTAAAGTTCTTTCTATCAAGACCGGACGGAGTTGCACCAGAAGCCGTCTCTGTTACATCCGTTCCTACAAGTGCCGTTTTTACACTGCTTGATAGATAGGAATAATTATCGTCATCTGCATTTTCTATAAAATAAGAAACTGTATAATTCACATTTTTCGGAATCCATTTTGCATATACAGTTACATTATCTGTTAATACAACTTTCTCATCTGCTTTCTCTGTACATGCTGCATCTTTATACCAGCCGTCAAATGTATATCCCTGACGTGTCGGGGTTACGTCCCATGCAGTACCATTTGTATAACATGCATCTGTATGAGTATGCTCTTCTTTTTTACATGTTAACTGCCAACCATTTCTGAAAGAGTAGGTATAACATTCCGACTGTTCCCATAGATAGTCCGGCTTTGCTGTATGGGTATGCTCTTCTTTTTCACATGTCAATACATCTTCCCCGGCAGTTTCCTTATACACATCAACTTCTTCTTCATACAAACCTTTTTTCGCTTTGATGTAGGAGCCGCCCTGTGTATCATAAGTTACAGCATATTCATTTCTTCTATATTCTACTGTAACTACTGTACTGCCATCGGCTTTGATTTCCTGCTGTTCAATTGGCTCTGCTGTAAAGCCTTCTTTAACTAACGGTTCAACTTCTGTAAGTTCTCCAACTTTTCCCGTGATGTTTTCTCTTTCTGTTTTAACATCACCATCTGGTGTTAAGCCAGGGAATTTATCAATAACCTTATATGGTACTGTATTAGCAACAAACGTTAACTGAACCTCACTTCTTTCTATTCCAGCCGGTAAAGTTGCTGATACAACATTTCCATTTACAGTATATATATCTGAAGGCTCTGCCGTCATTGTATATCCTTCAGGAAGTTCTACTTCATAAGAGAAAGAATAAGCGCTATCTTCTCCTTCAGTAACCATTACTGTTTCTGTTGTCTTTGCTAATGTTCCGTCTTCATAGACAAAACGGATTGTAACAGGTATCTGTCCTTCCGGAACAATCTCTACATCATCAAATGTTCCGACATAGATAGAAAAGAAACTGATTTCTGATTTTCTAACAGCCTTCCAACCATCTGCCACTGCATAAGTGATCTGACAGGTTGCTTCATGCTGTTCATCGAAATCACTCATGGATACTGCCTGTGCAGCTGAAGATACTACGATACCTTCTTTCTTATATGTAAGAGCAGATAAATCATACTTTCCTTTTACGAAATCTTTCTTGGTAAGTTTGATCTCTTTCTCATCAACAAAGTTACCTATGTTTGTCTCTAATACATGATTGATGTGAAGCGTATAATCTTCTGTTACTGCATCTTTCTCTTCAGACTTCACCGGCGCTTCCTTATACATAATCGTGAGTTCTTTATTCTCCTTGATTACCATTTTATAGGAAGTAACATTTCCGCTTACATTTGTCGGAGCGATTTCAGCACCATTCTGATCTTTTACGCTGTCAACTAAATAGTTTCCTTTGATTTCTATCTCAAAATAGAGAGTAGTTCCTTCTGGTACCTCTTCCACATACTTTCCATTTGTGTATGTAACGTCCTTCTTGTCGGAACCTTCTGTCCATACACGAAGTGTGCCGCCTTCTACTGCCGGTCTGTGGAATACTGCCTGGTAGACATTCTCTTTATTCTCAGACGGAACTGACCAAGAGATACCTCTCCTGCTTTCTCTTTCGGTGTCTCCGGCGCTGCTTCTTCTGAAGCCTCTTCCTTCTTCGGAATCACAATCTCCTGCTTCTCTTCCACAGGTTCTTGTTGCAGCTGTTCATCCTCTCCCCCTGCTTCATCCTCTCCCCCTGCTTCATCTGCGACAGCCTGTGCACTTTCCTGTGTTACTTGAGTCTCTTCTCCGTCGGTTGCCGCAAGGAAACCGTCAGCATGTGCCAGGCATGTTCCTGATACCATTGCTACTGCAAGTATTAAAGCCAGCCATCGCTTCACATTCTTTTTCATGTTTGCCCTCTCCTTTCATAGACTTTCGTCAAATTTCTTTTTCTGACTACTATTCAATTCTATTTCATTGTTTATTAACCAAGAAAGATGCCCTATAAAAAGGCATAGAAATCCTTCTCATATAATATAAGTGTGCCTGACGCACAAAAAAGGTTCACTTTTTTACAATTTTTTTAAAAAATAGTATATATGACCTGCACGTATAACTATTCTTTGAAAAAACAGTGTTTTTCTTTGTTTCATATGTTATAATTAAGAATAGTTTATTGCATACATGAGGAGGAAACTGATCATGAAAAAATTTGATATCTTTAAAACAATACAGTTAATTATTTTTGTTTTGCTGACAGGTATTGCCCTGTACATCATATTTACAGATCACGAGCTTTACCGGCTCATTGCCTCAAATCCGCATATCCGGGTGCTGTGTATCTTATTATGGGCAGCGTGCGGCATCTCTTTCCTCTTTATTTTCCTTGACTTTACTTTATATTCTACGCTCAAGAAAGATTACAAGGAACTGGACTATGCGGTATCCTCCGACCCGGTTGCAGGAATCGCCAACCGCTTCAGCTGTGATGCTGTGATTGAGAAATATCTGGACAAACCGCTTCCTTCAGACCTCGGAAGCGTTATGTTTGAACTGTCCAACATTTATGATATTAATAAAACATACGGACATCTTGAAGGAAATAACCTGATTCGCGAATTTTCAGGTATTCTTCAGCGCGCTTCTACAGGCTATGCTTTC
>OHHV01000808.1_pt1 | contig 10339 bp, 10 predicted proteins | sample 1568141 | NCBI WGS metagenome assembly OHHV01 (sample SAMEA3879589, study PRJEB24766) | human gut metagenome | biome: human-associated habitat; feature: feces | place: USA | collected 1985/1987
CCTGCCTGAATCGGTGCCACACCGAATACCATGCAGACAGATAGCATTACTGCCAGACCTCTTTTTATCCGGCGTATCTTTTTTCTCATAGACTGCCTCCTTTCTTATATCTGTGGATTAAACTGCTTTTGGCTCGTAGCCGTATGGCAGTTCGTATATCCTATCATCTGCGTCTATCTTATATGTCATTGATAGAAGATACTCTATCATATATTTAGAAATATTTTACCATACCCAACCGTTTTATTCAAGGCTTATGTGACAATTTGTTCATTTTCGCATGAAATTTATCATAAAAAATGCCATCTCACCACTTTTTTGTGATGAAATGACATTTTTTAGTCTATTCATACAGTTCGTCACAGTATTTATTCCTGCTTTAATAGGTAATTCTTCCATATCTGCGACAGCTCATCTTGTTTTTGTGCACAGTGTATCTCATCCAACGGGAATAACATACATCCGCAGTGTCCCGAAAATGTCGGGAAACAGATAATCTTAAGTTCGGTATCTATCTCCGGACTATACGCCATAATCTCAAGCCGTTCTCCATACAGCGTTGCCCGCTCGTAAGTACACAGCCATTTATCATCCATATTGGAGAAGATACTTCCGAAGCTGTTACCTATGAGTCCACTTAGAGGTACTCTCTCCACCTCTGCCAGCTTCTCGTTACCATAGCGGAAGATCCAGTCCACTGCATGCCTGTCCTCATTGAATATCATCTCGATATCCGTAAAAGCAAATGGCATCTGATCAAAGCTCCGATAGAACGCATGATACTCTTCCGGCGTCTTTGGTGTATTCGGCATGGCAAAGGTTGCTATAAGCTTTCTCTGCTTCTCCTGCAGCTGTGCAAGGATTTCCTTTCTCCTGCGTGTTGCATAGTTGAGTTTTTCTCCATTGATAAGTGTCAGCGTATCTTCTAATGCATGGATTGCCATGATACACACCAGATAGGTACGATGCACTTTCAGAAAATATTCCCCGACCTGTGCCTCCATTGCCTCTAAGGTGCTTCTGGTCTTATATACGCTTCCGCTTGTCACATGAATGTAACAGTCATTCACCGATGCCTTGATATATAGTATATCTGCGACATTGATTACCACCTGCTTATGATTTGCCTTGATTTCCAGTGTTTTCTTAAACTGCATGATAACTGTTACTCCTTGTGTCTTACGGATTTGCTAATATTTTATCGTATTTTGCAGGTTATGGCAATTGGAAGTTTAGTCATATGACGGCATTATCACAATTTATGCCTTGCCATCTTCTTCCATCCAGCCGGGCTTTCTGGAAAATCCAATGTGGTAGGTAACCTTTTCCATTGTAAGCTCATGCTCCCCAATCACATATCTGCCGATGGTGGTGTCTTTTCCCATGATGATTCCTTCGCTTCCTGCCTTGCTTCTTCTCTTGCCTCCTGTCTGATCCGCTCCTCTATGACAGCCATACTTGATGAATTATATCCATTTGTGAGCCTACAACCGCATTTAATACATACTTCCTGTTTTTCCTTAGTTGGTGAGCCGCATTCCTGACAATATGAATGACCTATATTAGGACGACAGCCGCATTTCACACATATTTCAGCTTTATCATTTACAACCGAACCACATTCCCTGCAATACATTTAAGCACCTCTTTTCAGTATTTTGTCTATAATACTTATATAGGCAAGGTGGTGTTCTAATTGCAACAGGAAATAGATTACAAATTGCTAGGCTTAAAAATAAAAGAAATACGCATTAGTAAAGGTTTAACACAGGACAATTTGGCAGAAATGGTTAGTTGCAATACCTCACATATTTCTAATATTGATTGGATAGGCTACAATTAACTGGACAGATTTTTTAAGGTCATATAATCTATAATAAATACACAAAGGAGCACTCATTATGACCGAACCAAAACAACGAAGAAAACCTCGTAAATATACCGATGAATTCAAACAGCAACTGGTGGAACTATATCGTTCCGGCAAACGCAGATGCGATATCTGCCGTGAATATGACATTGCTACTTCCCTGTTTGACAAATGGGTAAAGCAGGCATCCAATTCCGGCTCTTTCCATGAAAAAGATAACCGGACTCCAGAGCAGGAAGAACTGATCCGGCTTCGGAAAGAAAACCAGCAGTTAAGAATGGAAAATGATATTTTAAAACAAGCGGCGCTGATCTTAGGACGAAAGTAAATGTGATCAAAGCAAATGCTCACAAATACTCTGTATCAGCAATGTGCCGCGTCCTACAGGTAAATAGAAGCACTTATTATTATGAAGCAGCAACAAAAAAAGATGAATCAGAACTTACTGCAGACATTCAGGAAATTTTTAGAAAAAGCCGGAACCATTATGGTACACGAAAGATCAAGAAAGAACTGGTTGATTGCGGGAAACAGGTATCAAGACGCAGGATTGGACGGATCATGAAACAGGAAGGTTTGATATCAAGCTATACTACAGCTCAGTTTAAGCCGCAAAAAGACAGATGTAATGAATCAAAAGTGGCAAATGTGTTGAACCGACAATTTCAAAACCAGCCATACCGTAATGTGGTGGTAAGTGATTTAACTTATGTAAGGGTAGGAAACCACTGGAATTATATCTGTATACTGATAGACCTTTTTAACAGGGAAATCGTTGGATACAGTGCAGGAGAACATAAAACAGCAGAGCTTGTAAAACAGGCATTTAGGAAAGTAGAAGGCAATCTGTCGGAAATCCATATCTTCCACACAGACCGGGGAAATGAATTTAAAAATGAGACGATTGAGGAACTGTTAGAAACGTTTCATATAGAACGTTCCCTGAGCCATAAGGGATGTCCTTATGATAATGCAGTGGCAGAAGCTACGTTCAAGGTCATTAAAACAGAATTTGTGTGGAATGAAACATTCCATACACTAGAAGAACTGAAGATAAAACTATGGGATTATGTAAACTTGTACTAAATCTTGACATAGAACCAAACAATGTCCATTTCAAACTCCTGGAGTGTAGCAACATCTTTTGTAACCGTCGTTCTATGTGCAGATATTCCATATTCATTATTCAATATATTGATTAACTGTGTTGTGGAAAGAGGATTTTCTTCATCGGTTCTTTCCAGTAAAATCTTTTGTAAATATAAAATCCTTGGCTTTGTTTCCATTGCCCAACCTTTCTAAAATACTATTTAATCAAACTGTTATTTCATTAAACATCTTCTCGACCGTTACTCCGAAAAAATTAAAAAGTAAACTCATAATACATATACGGCACTATTTTTGTTAACTCACAGGAAAAACATACAACTAAAGAATTATTAAATAAGCTTCAACCCCGCTTATAAATATAAATTGAAAATCAGTAATTGTTCAAGTTCCTTTTAGTTTAATTCGGATTATCCTACGAACTCAAAAATCATATCTCCTTTTCTATGTCATTAACAGAGCAACATTTATACATTTCATCCACATTAACACAAGGATTTACATATCTTTTTCTCTTAGTTGTACGTGTACCAACATTTATAGCTTTTTCAGGGCATCTATGGTAACATGCTAAACATGAAATACACTGGTCACCAAACTCAATCTTGCCATCTACTATACGAATATTACCGGCTGGGCATATCTTTTCACAATAACCACATTGATTACAATTACTTTCAACAGTATAAAATGATTTTGCAAAAACTCCCCATGTTTTATACAGATTTTCATGTATTTTGGTTAAAAATCTAACCTTACTTCTTTTTATTGGTTTTTCTTCATTTGCAATAATCTTTTCGGCTATTTTTTTTACTTTTTGGGGATATGTCCTCAACAAACTATCTGCAACCGCTTGCATTTCACCTAAAAACCATGTATATGTTAATGGCATACATATTTTATAAACAGCACTTATTTTTATATTCTTTTCATTAAACATTCGCTGTGTATAATAAGCTACATCTGCAAATATACCTGCTGAATTAAAAACAACATATATCTTTGGACTCACTTTATAATTTGTTAGGTTTTTTATAAAAGTCTTCATTATATTTGGTAATGCAAACATATATACCGGTGATACAATAATTATCTTTTCATATTCTGATAAATCCATTCCTATAATACTCGGTATGTAAAACATATCTGCACTTATATATTTATTTAATTCTTTTGCAATAGAATAGCCATTACCTGTTGCACTATAAAAGCATATTGCTTCCTTGCCCATATTTACCATCACCTTCTTTTTCATAAATTAATTTAGAAAATTCACCAGTGAAAATTATTGGAAGGTCAAGTTCCTCACCTTTTTCCTTAATCATCATTAATGTCTGTCTTGTTGACTCAATCTCACCAGTACTACTGTTTTTTGTAATTAACGGATAAATTCCTATCTGTTTTGCATAAGATAGTGGTAAATTCATTGGTGAAAGCATTAATTTCTCACAGATATCATCTCGCTTCAAAGAAATAACAAAATCTTCTAATGTTTTTATAGTTTCTGAATTTATAACAGCAGCGATCTGAATCACAGGGCATTTATTCTGATTTTCTTCCCTTAATTTTTTGACTCTCATTATATTATTTAAAACCGTAGCCAAATTACCTGTTCTCATTTTTTCAAAAATCACACTATCATAGGTATCACAACTGACAACGATTTCATCAGCTCTACTTAATGCAACAATTTCTTCATCGGTAAATTTTTTCCCAAAATTACTATACACACGTAACTTTACGCTTGGATAACTATCCTTAATAGACGTGATAATCTTTTCCCAGTCCTTTAACATAGTAAATTCACCAAGACCAATAGTTGTAATCTCCTTGATGTTTACCTGTTTTGTTATATGGTCAAAAATTTCCAAAAATTTATCCACATCAATGGACTGTCTCTTTATCTTATAAACAGGATTACCATGTGCACAATAACTACAATTAAAATTGCAGGCTGTTGTAAATTCGACACATAACTCATTAATATTTTCAATATTTAATAAATCTATTGTTCCATCGGTGGTTGAGCTTAATTCAACCCCTTCGCTCACAAGTCTCTCTACTAATTCTTCTTCTGTGTTGAACTCTTCCATATTTCCACAATTTTTACAAATTGATGGTATTTCACCTGCTAAGAATTTCTTTCGTATTTCAACCATGTCATGTCTATTAGCAATATCTTTAAAATTATTATTATCTGATTTCTCATAGTCTACTTGAGCATCTGAAAATGTCTTTATACAACATATACCTATCTTATTTGGCAAATTCAAATGCATCTGTTTCCATACTTGCAAACACGCCTTCATTCTGCTCTCCTTACTCTTATCTTTGTTCAATCTATATCATTAGATTGTATTCTTTTAATTCTTTTTCATCATTAGGTAATTCTTTCATTATCAGATTAGCCGTTCTTATGGCTTCTTGCATGATACCCATACAACCTCCTGTTGAAGAAGTCCACTGACTACATAAATACAAATTGTCGATCCATCCCTTACCTGTTGGTCTGCTCTTATCACATACGAAACTTCTTGTCTTTTTAAACCCATAGTAAGCTCCCATGTAATTTCCCGTATAGCGCTCATAAGTTAATGGTGTGGCTGTATCAAGCACAACATAATTTCCAATTATCTGTGGAAATAATTCCTCAACCTTTTTGATAACCATTTCCTGTATTCTTTGTTTTACTTCTTTTTTGTCATTATACTTACCCCAATAACGTTCCATACTATAAGGAACTATTACTCCAATAGCAATCTGTCCTTTACCCATAGGTGTACTTACTGAATCACTACTGAACGCAGTAAATAACTGATACCAAAAATTATTAGGTAAGCTTTCGTCTTCTGAATTCATTATCTCTCTTACAGTTCTGGTATCCTTAGGTTCTGGATATATAATCATTGATTCTTCTTTAATATTTAACTCTTCTTTAGTTTTGTGAAGTCCTAACCATACGCTGAAACATGAATGAGATGTAAGCCATTCATCGTTCATCTTTTTAAGAGATTTTTGATTTTTAATGATATTACTATCCATCAGATTAAAATATGTCTGTTTAATATCCATTGCAGAAATAACCGCATCAGCAAAATATTCTTCATTATTTACAACAACACCCTTTGCCACGTTATCTTCAACAATAATACGTTCAACAGTTTTGTTACACAAAACTTTACCACTTTTTTCTTCTATGTAATTAACTAGACTTCTGACAAATGTCCACATACCACCTTTCATGATATGTGCTTTACCATTATTTTTTACAGCATAAATATTTATCAGCATTGTTATCGCTGCGCTCTTCGAATCCAAATCCATCACTGCAAGTAAAACATTCTGAATCTCTACACTATCTGCAAAATATTTTTCTATAATTTCCTGTGTACTCAATTTTATGTAAGGAAGATATTCTTTCATCTCCTCTATACTCAAAATCCCAAAATTCATATCATTTTTTATGACTTTATTTGCTATATTAAATATTCTTTCTGTGTCATAGAAAAACTTCTGAATATTGCTCTTTTCTTCCGGAAAACATTTTATTAACCCTTGCTCCAAAGTTTCAGTTCCAAGTTCTATCCGATGCTCTTTTCCAAATAGATAAGTATCTGAATATCTAACCCATTCCTGTTTTTCCATTCCAAGTTGTTCACAGTATCCATCAATCCTGTTAGCACACTCTTCTGTTCCAACTCTTAATACCGAAGGATTTATCAAAAAACCTTTTCTCTTAAATCCCTGACAGTACCCTCCATATATATTGTTTTTCTCAAAAATAGTCACACTGTAATCTCTTCCAGCCAAAAAAGCTCCGACTGACAATCCTCCAACACCTGCTCCTATTACAATAATGTTCTTTCCCATTTTTGTACTCCTCGAATATTAAGATTCCAATAATTCTTTATAAGAAATTTTAAACATCTGCTTTTTAAATATGAAAATAAATCCCTCTGTAAGCAGTATTACTCCCAAGATTGTAATTATAATCGAATACTGATTGATATATAACGACAGGATCATTGTAGATGTTTTTGAAATAATACTAAACAAAACTTTTCCAATTACATATGTATATGGCATAGAAATAAGCAGACCAATATAAGCAGGCCATCTAAATGCATCTATCATTGTGTAATAACATTCTTTGTCTACATATCCATTTATCTTCATAATCGCTATCTTCTTCTTCGAATCTTTTATAATACTTTTAAAGGATAACAGCATTAAAGGAATACCGATAGCCAATCCACTAATTAACATGATATAACTATTAATTTCATACACATCATTAGTATTTTCGATGTTTTCAACAATACTTTCTGTTGCAACCTGATAAGCTACTCCAGATGTAATATTTTCATTTGTAAGTATTCCATTAAATTCACTTTCACACAAAATGCCTTTTTTAATAGCTTTATCCATAGAAAAATAGATTACATTTCCATAAATAGCATTTGAAATTTCAGCAACCTTAAATTCATAATCTTCGCCATCAATTTTTAAATAGAATGCATCGCCTTCTGAAAGAGAATATTTCTGGCTCATCCATTCATTGATCACTACTCCATCTACATTATTAACCAGAATGACCTCATTTTTCTGATTTCTTAATTCCAACAGTGACTGATCTTCATTGTCTAATAAATACAAATCAACCGATGCAACATCCTTCTTATCACTATCGCAAAGTCTGGTTGTTATACCATAATAAAGAAGTCCTGTTTCATCTGTTTCCGTACATTTTTCATTGAATCTCACATCAAATTCGTAATTAACCCCCTGTATGGCTTCAACAGCAAGATTCTTTGTTACATTTCCGATAAGAACAGACATCAGCAATAATGTTCCAACAGAAAATCCAGCAACTAAAATAAGTACTACAGAAGATACGCTTGTTTTTGTCTGAATTCTTCTTATATCCTTTAAGAATTTTCCAGAATTACATTTTATATTAATCTTGGCACTTCTCTGACTCTTATGTTTAATAGCACTCTTACTAATAAGAGAAAGAGCTGGTTTTCTTAATCTGATTGAAGCCACTATTACTGCAAATAACGTAAAAAAGACTGCAACTGCAAGACATACGCTTATAATAAGTCCTATTGAGACTCTTCCTTCTACAGCTGGTAATTCAAATATTGAATTGTTTGCTTCAAAATAAAGCGGCTGAATAAACCACAGCATTACGGCTGAAAGAAGTCCTGCAATAATGTAAATCCCCCCGAGCGATAAATACCTTAAAGATAATTCTCGTCTTGTATATCCTATTGCCTTTAAAACACCTAACTGTGGCATTTCTGCATCTATCATTCCAAGTATCAACAACGCTACCATAAGACATGTAATAGCCGAAAAAATAATAATTACTACATATACCATTATCCAGTGAACGGTAATTTTAGAATTTATAAATGATAAAATATATGAATTCTCATCAACAGAAACCAAATTCGAAAAGCGGCTATCACTTCTCATTTCATCAATTTTGTTTTCTGAGGTAAACTTTCCTACATAATTTAAACTTTCATCATAATTTAATTCATCGTAATCTTCATAGTACATAGCTATCAAAGCTTCGGTATTAGCATCATATCCTGATGAATTTTTAGACACCTGTGGATATATCATATCGGGAAAATATGCTACTCCTGAAATGGCATATTTCTTGTCACCAATCGCAATTTTCTGACCTATCCTAAGAGCATTTTCTGTTAAATACTTCTGATTAACAAGTACCTGTCCGTTTTTAGGGGCTGTTCCTTCTGAAATAAACAAAATATCAATTTCTCTGTCGTAGGCATAACACTTATACTTATTATCACCATCGATATATTTATAATTATGCTCTTCATATTCAAAATAATATTTATCTGCCAAGGTTTCATTTATTTCTTCAATTGCAAGATTATAATCTCCCTGTTTTTCTATTATATCTTGCTCCGTTACATTCGGAATATAACAAAAATCTTCCATATTTTGATTTTTAAGTATATCAATTGCTGCTATTGTCTGAAGATTAACTGTGAGAAATAACATACAAAGGAAGATAGCTGCACAAACTACAACTCCAATCCCAAGGCAAAAACCTTTGTGATTTCGTATACTCTGAAATCTCATTTTATGCCCACCTCACTTTTTCCGGCGCAATCACATTAGTATTTATATAATCCATATTGATTTGTCCATTAACAAGCTTAATAATATGATCTGCCATTTCAGCAATACCGGGATTATGTGTAACCATAATAATTGTCATATCATTTACTTTTTGATAATCCCTTAAAAGCTTTAAAACCTGTTTTCCAGTCTTTTCATCCAAAGCCCCTGTAGGTTCATCACAAAAAAGAATTTCGGGTTTCTTTGCCAAAGCTCTTGCAATTGATACTCTCTGCTGCTGACCACCTGATAGCTGATATGGCATTTTATTTAATAAATCTTTAAGTCCTAAAGTTTCAACGATATCAGAATAATCCTTAATCCTTGATAAATGAGCTCCCATTCTAATATTATTATCTACATTAAGATGTTGCAGAAGATGATACTGCTGAAAAACAAATCCAACATATTTTCTTCGAAACATTGAAAGTTCTTTATCGTTCATCTTATTAAGATATAATGATTCGTTTGCAAATTCTGCACAAACTTCACCATAATCATTTTTTTCAAGTCCTGAAAGAATATTTAACAAAGTAGATTTTCCAGCACCAGATGGTCCAAGTATTACGGTAATTCCCTTTTCTACTTTAACCGATACATTGTTCAATGCATAATAATCCTCTTTCCCGTTCTCGTAAATTTTACTAACACCCTTCATTGTAATCATAGGTTTTTCCTTTCTATCTCGTATATCATTAAAGCATTTCTTACTCCACCATAAATTCCAAAATCTGAAGACCACTGCCCAGCCATAAAGATATTTGGAACATACTTTATTCGGGGTGAAAACATATTTGTCATCAGATTTGTATTTTTGTTACGTTCCCACCCAAATACGGAACCACTATCATAACCAATCATACTCTTATAATAACTCGGCAAAAAAACATAACTGTCAATCACTCGTTCAAATATTTCCGGCATATCCTTTTTCAATAAATCCAATAGATATTCTTTAACACTATTATCTAAATCACATTGATATGTCAAAATAGTAAACATCAAATATGTATATTCTTTACCTCTATCACTTTTCAACGTTGGAATAGATAACATGCATACTGGCAGGTGTTTCATACCATTTTCAAAAAACAAATTATTTTCTATTTCCTCAAAGTCATATGAACCATAACTCATTATCTCTGTTGTCTCATCATCTGCATCATTTTTTATCTTACAAATTAGTCTAATCGCAGATGG
>OHHV01000813.1_pt1 | contig 10290 bp, 13 predicted proteins | sample 1568141 | NCBI WGS metagenome assembly OHHV01 (sample SAMEA3879589, study PRJEB24766) | human gut metagenome | biome: human-associated habitat; feature: feces | place: USA | collected 1985/1987
ATAAGAAACTGCACCACAGCCTTGGCAGGCCATCGCGCAGCGATTTTGTTCAATTTGAATTTGTTGGGAAGAAAAAGGGTGAATTTTTATGAAAGTAATAATACACGATTTAGACACTGAATTTGAAAAAACGTTGCAATCAAAATGTAATCAGTTAATTAGTGCAGACGGAAAATATGCAGGCTGTCAAGGGTGCTTTTCCTGTTGGACAAAATATCCTGCTGAATGCGTCATACACGATAACCTAAAAGAAATAAGCCGTCTTGTAGGAAAAGCAGATGAACTAGTTATTATTACAAAAAATTGTTATGGAACATATAGTCCTGCTGTAAAAGCTATTCTTGATAGAAGTATTGGACTTTCAACACCATTCAGTACATATCGGGGAAAGGAAATGCACCATACACTCCGTTACGGAATACATGATGAAATAAAAATATTTGCATACGGTAAGTTCTTACAAAATGAAAAAACGTCCTTTGAGTTGATGGCTAGGAGAAATGCATTAAACTATGGATACAAAAAGTCGCAGGTCATATTTGCCGACAGTCTAGAGCAGGTGATGAAAATTATATGATGAAAACAGTTTTTATAGATGGAAGCCCAAAAAAGAATTTCAGTGCTTCACATTACTTTTTAAAACTACAAAGTGTTTTTGTTAAAGGTGAAACTGTATTTCTTAAATTACGAAACAAAAGCAACCACGAAAAAATTTTGGAACAGATTGCAAATGCTGAGGCGGTCGTTTTTTCTATGCCACTATATGTGGATGGTCTACCCTCACATATATTAATATTTTTGCAGGATATGGAATGTTTTTGCAAAGAGCATAGTCTAAGTTTGAAAATCTATATCATTTCAAATAATGGTTTTATCGAAGGAAATCAAAATGCACCTTTATTTTATGTTATGGAAAATTTCTGTGTGCGAAGTGATATTCAATGGTGCGGCGGTATTGGAATTGGTGGAGGGGTCATGTTTAATGCACTGAGAATTGTATTTTTATTGAAATAGGAATATTTCTTCTCAGCATCTTCATTAGTGGTGTCTTATATGGGAATTGGGTTCCACTTGAGGCAATCTACCATTTGATAATCATGTTATTGATAATCACATTTTTTCATCTCGGAGTATTTTTCTATATGCCCCAAATGGGTAGACAAATCAATAAGAGAAAGCCTTTTGCGGAAAAATATACACGCATACTTTTACCATCGTTTCTATTTATTCTAATCGCTGATGTTTATTTTATTATCGTGTCATTATTCAAAGGCGGGATATTTAGAGGTTGGCTAAAAAAGAAATAGATATGCAACTCCCAGTTTATAGAACTGAAATTTAAGAAGTTGTCGATGTGATACAAAGTGAAAAAATGCAAATATTGTGGAAGAGAAATGAGTAACAGTTTTGAGTTCTGATACAATAAATGTGAAAACAACTATACAAAGAATATTGAAGAAGCTGAAGGTAAAATCAAATATTTTATTATCGAAATAATTATTAGATTTCTTGTTATGATTTATGGAGTTTTATCAAATAGTGACTTCATTTTTTGATAGCGGAATTATAGATGAGAAATGTTGATAAATTCAATAATATTTAGGGGATAGAAGTTATGGAAGAGAAATTAGGAAAGAATGATGCTAATAAGATTGAACAAAAGGTGCAGAAAAAATCAGAAAAAGATAAAAATGGAATTATAGGTGGTCTTGTATTTGGAATCCTTTTAGCATTTCTTGCTTATCAAATATATGAAAAAATATTTGATTTTCCAATTGGACAGATGTTGGTATACATAATAGGATTTTTGGCATTTATTTGTTTTATGGTGTCTGTAAGCAGTTTCCTTGACTTGAAAGAGTCGAAGAAACTGGAAAAATTAGAAGAAGAAGCTCGCAGAGAGGAAAAAGAATTTTCAGAAATAGATCCTGAAAAAAGAGCTTTGAGAGCAGAAAAAATGTTTAGGATGAATCAAAAAGAGTTAATGAGATATTATGATATGAATTTAGCTCAAACGAAATTTCTTTCTGGATTGGGAATTATGATGATTATATTTGGCTTGCTGATAGTAGGAGTAACTTTGTATATGTATACGTCTTTTGAAACGGATAAGATGTTGTTGATAATAGGGAGTCTGAGTGGAATTGTTGTAGATTTTATTGGAGCAATTTTTATTAAGATGTACAATAAAAATATAGAAGCAGCTGTTAAGTTCCATTCAAAATTTGCAGAAAGTAATAATCTTTTGCTTGCAAATTCAATTGCCAATAAAATTGAAGATAGTCAACTTAGAGAGAACACTTTAGCAGAAATATCTAAGAATATTGTTTTTTCAAAAAATAGAAAGGAGTAGTGCCAATAGAAAATCGGTAAGCTAGAATAATTGATGTAAATGGAAGTAAAAAACGGTGTGAATTTGCATAAACATTATGGTACTTGAGATTATTAGTTGCTCTTAATACATACCGTATTACTGACAATATGATTTGATTAAATCACAGCGAATGAGTACAAAACAGTTCGAAAATGAACTAATATAAGATTGGAATACTAGAGATATACTATAAAGCAAATAGAACTTTGCGAGTTTGATTTAGTGAAAAATATAGATAAACTGAAGGAGTTGGGTTTTGAGATTACACTGCATGATAAAATGCCAGATGTTGTATTGTATAGGGAAGATAAAAATTGGATTTATTTTATTGAGTCAGTGACTTCAGTGGGTCCAATGGATCCAAAACGTATAAAAAGTTTTCGGAAGAGTTGGCTTGGGATACAGAAGTATGGATAGCTGAAATGCCGGAGCATATGATTCATTTGAATGGTGATAAATTCATGGTATCGAGATAAGAAGAAAATAGTCGGTAAGGGTTGAAATGTGATAAAGGAGAAACTGTATGAAAAAATCAGAATACAATAATATAGAAAAATCATGTAATAGAAATAAATTTATCATGTTTGTTCAAACATTGGAGGAAGTTTTATTTTACTATTCTTTTGAGTCTTACAAATTACCAGCGTTAAATTCTCACTATTTATGTTATGATTTGTTGAGAACAAAGCAGAATATTGAACAAAAAGCAATAACAGAAGGAAATTTTATTCCATTAAGTGAAGAATTTGAAAATGCCATTAAGCATGACATGGTTTTAACAAAATTTTTGCCAACTAAGGAAATGCTATTAGGGAAAAGGGATAAATTAAAAAATTATGTAGATTATACAAAATTTGACTACAAAGCCAAAATTAATAAATATACAGAGGCGGCTGAATATATAAGTGAGATTAGCAATAATGTATATTTGCACACAATATATGATGTTTTGATTGAAAATATATTTTCTGATAATGTAAATTTTGAAGTTTTACAAAAAATATATATGGCTACTAGAATATTGGCAACTGAGCTTGTTAATGGTGGATATAGTCCGGAATATATAAGTCATGAATTGAAACATACCTTTTTAGATAAAAGAAAAACAATTGCAGGAAGTGAACAAGAACTTATAGACTTTTTTAATAAATTTTTGTTTGAAAAAAAGTCATATCAGGTGATTTTTGGAATAAATGTTGAAACCTCTAGAATTTTGAAACAAACAAAAAATATTACAGTCAAAAAACCATCAAAAGAATTAAAAAAAGATTTGGGATTAAAGCATAAGGGAGATATGGTAGCTGAGTTACTTGTAGAAGATATAGATAGTTACATGGCTGTTGAAAAGGCATATAATTATATTAATACTGTGGTTGGTCTACACAGAATTAGTCAACATCATAGACCAATATATATTAAAGGAACAGCACAAATTAGTCAGGTTGATGATGAACTAAATGTACTTTCGACTAGTGTTATAAAGAGCGAAAAGAATGTATTACTAAGGGCAAATAATGAGCCACAAATACAATCATATTTTTTTGACGATCAGCTGCTGAATAATGTTAATCCACCAGAATCTTTTTTTAGAGCTGTAAGTTTACATAATAGCGCATTGGACAGTAAAGAAGCAACCAATCAATTGTTAGATTTGTGGACTGCGGTGGAAACTTTGGTTGGCTTCAGAGCAGGTGATGAAGATAAAATAAATGTTATTTGTAATATTTTGACAAGTATCTTGAATAGATCATATATGTATAATCAAATGGAACAATTATGTAAGGATATATTAGTTGTATTGGGCAAACGAGGACAAGAGTTTATTGATAAAATAGAAGAAAACGAACAAGATCCTGTGAAATTAGCACTGGTATTGGGAGTAAAAGCGCAAGAGGAGAGTTATAATGAATTAAAGAATATGTTAGAGGAATATCCAATTTTACAATATCGTATGGAATTATTTTCCAAACATATATTTTGCAATTCAAAAACGGTTTTTGAAGAATTAATGAGACATAAAGAAAAACTAAAATGGCAAATTATGAGAATATATCGTAATAGAAATATGATTGTTCATAATGGAGAGCATATGCCTTATTTGGAAATTGTTTTGGGAAATTTACATTATTATGTAGATGCCATGTTTGATGTTTTAATTGAATATTATCATATGGGAATTGCTAATAACAGGATTATATTTTATGATATTGAAAAAGAAGAAATATTATATTGGGAGAATTTGGGGTTGGATGAAAAAGGAAAAAAGGTGGAAGAAAAAGAAATAACACAAGAAAATTATAAAAAGTTATTGTTTAATGAATATGAAGGGAATTCAGTAAAGAATGTTGTAAAACAAGCAATAAACGAGATAAAAAATAAAAAAAATGAAAAAGAAGAATGATAACACCATGATAACAAAATTCCCAAAAAACACGCGGACACAACGGAAAATCCGGATTTTTCCCCACAAATCACACGAAAAATCACCATTCGCATACTGCAATACGCCGGTCTGATAACGTGAAGGTGGACGTACATTAGGTTCAGATAGAGTTGCCATAATTATCGAGTAATTGTTGATTTATGATTCAAACTATTTGAATTTGTACTAAGGCAAATTTCTGAGCTTTTTTGATGAATGAAAATTGAAGTATAATGGAAAGATTAGAGGATAAAAAGTGATTGTCGGGAGATGAATTTTGAGAGGTGCAGTATAAGTTGCTGACAATAAAATGACAATACAATCAGATAAAAACATAGCGAATACATGCAAAACAGTTCGAAAACGAACTGTTTTAAAACTAAAACACTGAGGAAGCACCATAAAGCAAATAGAACTTTGCGAGTTTGAATAGTTGGAGCAGAGCTTCAAAGCCTTTATTTTCAAGGGTTTTGAGGCTCTTTCCTTTTAGAATTGCATTTTGATTGCATTTTTTTATTCAATGGCTCTGTGATAGATTGCTGTATGCTGATTGCTGGTGTAATCGGCAACACTGGTTGTTGCCGGAGTATAAGTGAGAACGCCAGTTAATTTTTTGGCAACTTCCACGTTGGTGTTGGGATATAAATGTCCATAGGTTCCTAACGTGGTCTGTATCTTTTCATGCCCCAGACGTTCTTTAATCAATAAAGGATTTTCTCCCATACTGATGAGCAGGGAAGCATGGGAATGTCTGAGTGCATGAATTTTGATACGGTGTACGCCTGCCAATCCATCAAGTTTTTCTAATGCCCGTGGGAGGGTGTGCTTACTGGTGGGAATCCCATTATAGCTTAGTACAAGGTCGCAGTCCTTTAAAACCTTTTGCTGTACTTCCTGCCATGCTTTTAATTCTTTGATGGTATCTGTGTCAATATAGATAGTGCGAATACTGGCTTGCGTCTTTGGCTCCACAAATTTGTATTCGTCCATTGTTTTATAGTACAGCGTTTTTGTTATACTTAAAAGTCCGGTTTCAAAGTTGATGTCCGACCATTGCAGGGCTGCGGCTTCTCCGATTCTCATTCCGGTCATAAACAGGAGCCAGTATGAGATGAAAAGGTAATGTTCGTAATAATCTCCCTTGTAGAGCAGAGAAATTACCTTTTGAAATTCATCCAGTGTCCAGAAATCTACTTTTGTTTTCTTACTCTTGATGTTTCCTATCATTCGTGACGGATTTTTCTTTGTAAGACCGAGAACAACTGCTCTGTCAAAGGCAATGGAGAGCATACCCTGTACAATACGGATATAGTTTGGACTAAATTCTTTTGCGAGTTCAAGCTGCCAGTTCTGGACGTTAATGGGTTCTATCTCATCCACCGTCATTTTGTAAAAGTATGAAAAATGCTTCTGAATGGTAGAACGGCGGTTCAGATAGGTGCTTTCCTTTACTTGTGTTTTATACCAAGGAAGATAAGTTTCCTCAATAAACTGTTGAAAAGATAGCTGCTGTTTCTTTTCTGTTAATTCCTCTGTGGATGTCAGCATAAGTTTTGAATATGCTTCTCTGGCTTCTTTTTTTGTCTTGAATCCACTTTTGTATTTCTGAATCTGTTTTCCGGTAATCGGATGAAAACCTAAGTTTGCTCTAAAATAATAGGTTCCGTTTTCTGCTTTCTTAATAGGGTCTTTTGCCATGATTTCACTCCTTACATAAATGTGCAAGAAGTACAATCAGTTTGATTTATCAGTAAAAGTAATCCCTAGCAATTCTTCCACAGCTTCTCTGGGAACCCTGTCCAGTTTGCGTGACTGATAGTAGGTATGCCCTTTTGAAATCATAAGTTTTTTTGCTTCTCTTATGATGTCTGCTGCGAATGAAGTTCCATAACCCAGTTCTATTAAGTCTTTTTTTGTTACTGTAATCATGTTCCTCCTTTCCATAGACCAGATATGGAACCCTCAATATCTGTCTATATTATATCAGATTTTGTGGCAAAAGTAATATTAAGATTGTATTTCCTGCAAATAGTTATTTGATTTTGAATGAAAAATTCTAATTCAAAATGGTATCTAAGCAAGCCGAACAGCTTTCGCTAAAGCTCATGGGAATCTCACCCCTGCCTGGTTCTCATCCAGCCGTATCCTTTGTCAGCGGTGCTACATCATCACACGAACTAAGGCTGTACGGAAGTATTATTATCACAATAGCCGAGGGGTACGGTTTATTACATTGTAAAATGTACATAATTATGTTATAATAACATACAAAGAAGGGAGCGTGAATTTATGCCAGTAATTAAACCGATTACCGAATTAAGAAATACAAATGAAATTTCAGAGTTATGCCATCAGCAACAGGAACCAATTTTTATAACCAAAAATGGATTTGGAGATTTAGTAGTAATGAGTATAGAAGCATATGATAAACTGATGAGTGAAAAAGTAATAGATAGAGCAATACATGATGCAGAGCAAGAGGTTGCCGAGGGCGCTGAACTTTTGGATGCGAAAGAGGCACTTGCCACTTTGAGGAGAAAACATTTTGGATAAATATACAGTTAAAATGTTCCCACAGGCATACCGGGATTTGGATCAGATTTATGAACAGATAGCATTAAATAGTAATTATGATAATAGTGCGAGGGATGTTATAGATCGAATCGAAAAAGCCATTCTAAGTCTTGACGAACAACCTTATCGTGGGGCAGAACGTAAACGAGGATTTTATGCTTATAAAGGTTATCGGCAGCTATTTGTTTCTGAATATATTATTGTTTATGAAATATTAGAGCCAGAGAAAATAGTAGCTGTTGTAACAGTTAAATATAACAAAAATGAATTTTAATAAGAATAGCAAAACGGCAGTAAATAGTGTCTACTGCCGTTTTGCTACGGGATGAGATATGAAAAGAGCCGCTCAAAAATGGGCGGCTCGAAGTATTTGTAATTGTTTACTCTTTCTCAGATACAGGAGTGTTAATTGGCATCATTGTTTCAATTAAGGAGAGAATCTCAGCTGAATTTTGCTGAAATTGCGTCTGAAAATCTTCTGTAATATTATAGTCCAGATACAGTGAGATCAATGTGGTATTCCACGCTAGGAGCATGGTTTTTTCTGATAGGTGTTCTTCCAGAAAAAGCAGATGATTGCAAAGCGTTGCCTGCGTTTTGATCCAGGTAAAGAAATAGTCATCTTCTACTGGAATATCAAAATTATGAAACCATTCACGAACGGTATGTGTTTCGGAACCATCGTCGCATTCAGGATTATTAAAGATTATTCAATAGATGCTTCTTTCAGATTTTCCGAAATGTTGCCATCGGTAGGAAGCGCAAGATACCTGCCAAGAGTGCCAATCGGGAACATGGCACAGACTGCCGGTTTGACATCGGGTACCATACATACATTTCCGGTTTTTTAATAGCGGGCAGCGTTTGATAGTTCTCTGTGGTTTTAGGCATACTACCGGGAAACGGGAGTTACATCTGATATAAGCTTCACAATATTGTGTCAAAGCAGCCTTCGGTGTGATTCCAAATTTTTTCGCTATATTAAATAAATCTTTCGGGGATAAAAGAATATCATCCCGATGGATACAACACTTTCCGCATTGGGTATAGTGAAAGGTAAAAGTATCAGCGAGACACAGTGTACACCTTGTTCCAATTCATCTTTTGTCCGTTCTGTATTGAGTTACAAGACTCATCTATTCTTCATTTCTCGGATAGGAAAAACTGTAACTTTATATGGAATAATGATTGCTGTCTATCCTTTTTAAATTTTTTTCTCGGCAAATAATTCGCCCCTCATCAACTGTATTAAACACGCAAATAAAGTACGCACGCATGACTACATATAGATATCGGCTAATCATCTTTGGTGTATCTTCTTTTAAGCTACATTGACAAATAGTATACATATAAGCTTTCATTCCAACACTATAGCATTCATCATAAATATAGTTATTTTGGTAAATTGCAAATTTTTTTCTCAGAATTTTAAAACAAGATTCTCCAAACTCTTCAAAAGGATATTTTTGATATAATTTCTGTACCTGTATATTATTTGTCTGATGAATCCGTTTAATCGTTTTGTCAGCATATTGAAGAATCCGTTTGCACAATAACACACGGTGTTTCCTGTAATACTGTCTTTCATAAGCACTCTTTCGCTCTCTTCGTATTTTTTCTCTTCATTTTTTTAAATGTTTTTCTCCCTTATTGGGATTATACGGCGAATATTTTCCATACCACAACTTTTCTTCCTCGTCCCATTTTCCAATATAATGCGCTGGTAAATTTTTCTTTTGTGTTTTTATTCTTTTCTGTAAATCGTAATTCTTTGTTCGGCCATTTTTTCCTACATTAATCATTTCTTTTCCTTCTAGAAAAAGTACAATTTCCGAACAATCCTCACTAATCAAAATAGACATTTTATATTCTGGAAAATGTTTTAATAGTTTCGAATTAACTGCAAATTCCCCGTTTGTCCATACACTGAGCATTTCTTCTGGTTCTTTTCTACTGCTAGCTTTTATCTGTACAAAGTTAGTAAAATCATACTTAGATTCTTTCGTTTCTTCATTTGTTTCTTTTGACCCTTCAGGTTTATAGTACTTTCCGTCTTTCGTTCTTAGCAGTTCCCCCTTATTTTTCATGCGATATATGAGATTTCTTAATTTTTTTTCGTCATAGTTTTCTTCTCCTAGCTGAGTGATTGTTTCTTCTGCAATCTCATGAAATTCTTTTTTTTGTCCGTTCTCAAAAATTTTTTCTACTAAGTTAAAATATAATTCATTTCTTCTCATTTTGAAGTTTCCTTTCTAAGCTAGGTGGATAACCATATTTTTTCTTATATGCTTTGTTAAAACCATTCACTGTTTCGTATCCATATTTGTCTGCTACTTGACTCGCACAAATTCCATTTTGAAGTTCTCTTTTTGCCTCTTCTAATTTTATATTGCTTATGTAAGTCATAATTGTACAACTTGTCTTTTTCTTGAATTCTCTACATAAATGAAATTTTGAATAGAAAAAATATTTTTCTAGTTCTTCCAGCCGTATTCTCTCATTTATATGATTTTGCACATAAGTTTTCAGTTCCTCTTTTAAGTTATCCACTCTTTTGCCCTTCGTAATTGATTAGTTTAGCGAGCTACATGACAATTATACATTTTGAAATTAAATTTTTCTGTTTCAAAGTTGCTGTTTTTTCAATATTGACTATTTGGTATATTTATAAAAGTTAAAATTCCCCATTTCATTTGATAGGTATTTGATGTAAAGTGAATCACAAGGACTTCTCCTCTTTTTTGTTTTGTATGATTTTTTTGCTGAAGGAATGTGGAGATAATGCTTTTGGAGTAGTGTGTGGGTTAAAAGCTGGAGCAGTAAGTACTTAATTTTACTTGTTGTGCTAGATAAAATAAAATATAAAGAAACTTCAACAAAATGTGCTATCCTATTTGTAGGGAATACAACGAAAGGAGGC
>OHHV01000816.1_pt1 | contig 10196 bp, 9 predicted proteins | sample 1568141 | NCBI WGS metagenome assembly OHHV01 (sample SAMEA3879589, study PRJEB24766) | human gut metagenome | biome: human-associated habitat; feature: feces | place: USA | collected 1985/1987
AAATACTGTGTGGTTGGAAGAAAGAATTGTGAATATACCAAGTAGTGTTCGTTTGAGACTATGAAAAAAGTTTGTGTTGTTACGGCTGCTCGTTCCGAATATGGCTTATTACGATGGTTATTAAGGGAGCTACAAAGTTCTTCTTCTCTCCAATTACAGTTGTTGGTAACAGGTTCACATTTATCTTCCGAATATGGATTTACTTACCGGGAAATAAAAGATGATGGCTTTCAAATAGATAAGAAGGTTGAATTTTTACTTTCATCTTCAACCGCTACAGGTATTGCGAAATCAATGGGCCTGTGTTCAATTTCAATATCTGACGCTTTGAGTGATTTGTCTCCTGATCTTATGGTCGTTTTGGGAGATCGGTATGAACTTTTGCCTATTTGTAGTGCCGCGCTTGTCATGCGTATTCCTATTGCACATATTTCAGGTGGAGATATAACGGAAGGTGCTATCGATGATCAGATCCGAAATGCAGTAACAATGATGTCCCATTTACATTTTCCAGGAACAGAAAGCTCTGCAGAGAGAATTATTAGAATGATCGGTTCTACAGAGAACGTTTTCTGTGTAGGAGAGCCGGGTCTTGATAATTTTCTTCGTCTTGAGCTGATGGATAGAAAAGTGTTGGCTGAAAATTTAGGACTTGATATTAATAAAAAGTGGTATTTGGTGACTTTACATCCGGAAACCAAAGAATCATTATCTTATAATTTATCCTTGGCAAGGAATCTGATGGAGACTTTGAAAGACGACTCTGGAATGCAAGCTGTCATAACTCAGTCCAATGCGGATTTGGGGGGAGTTGAATTGAATAATTATTTCCATGAAATAGCTATGTCATTCCCTTCGAAGTTTCAATTATACCCTTCTTTAGGGCAATTAAGATATTTAAGCTTCATGAAAGAAGCTGCTTGTATCATAGGTAATTCTTCGAGTGGCATAGTTGAGGCTCCATTTTTGGGAAAGCCTGTGCTAAATTTGGGTGAGCGTCAGTTAGGACGTCATTTGTGCCATAATGTATTGAGTGTCTCAGGCTTTGATAACAGTATAAAAGAGGGCTTGTCTAAATTGGAGGGGCAAATTTATTCTCCCGATTATTATTATGGGGATGGTTTAAGTTCACAAAGAATCTCAAAATCTATTCATGATTACTTATTATGATTGGGGGGGAGTTTGATATTTCTCTAGACCGTTTACCTGGAAATTATGATATTTCTTTTTTGCAGGATGGATATTTATATTCTTCTGGAAGAGCTGCTTTGTATCATATTCTGAGGTATATAAAAACGTATATGAAGGATATTCATACTTTGATGCTTCCAGATTATTTATGTTCGTCTATAATCACCACAGCGTTAAAAGTAGATTTTGAGTTGGTATTTTATCCTCTTTCTGATTCATTTCAATTAAACTATGTAAAGTTTCCGTCTATCTATCGTAAAAACAGTGCAGTCTTATTGATCAATTACTTTGGTTTGGTCTCATTATCAGAACAGGTTAGTTATCTTCGCGGTATTGATAATGAGATTTGTATCATAGAGGACAATGTCCAATCCTTTTTTTCCATGTGGCATTCTTCCGAAAGTGACTTTATTTTTACGAGTTTTCGTAAGGCTTTACCTTTACCGGATGGTGGCTGGGTAAAAACATCCTATCATTTGGATTCTCCAATAGCCCGTAATACTTTTTCTCAATATAAGATAGCCGGTGCTATCTTGAAGGGGCTTCGTCCCTATGGTTGTTTTGATGATAGTTTATATCTGAATTTATTAGAAACGGGTGAAAATCAGATCGATGATAACTTAAATAGTAAGATAAGTGATATGACTATTTATTTATTTTCTGGTATTGATTTACGTAAAGTAGAGGTGTTGAGAAAACGGAATGCAGATTATTTGCAGAATGGTTTAAAATCCATTGGCATAGAGTTACTTATTCCCCTTTCAGAGGGTTGTATCCCTTTGGCCTTACCTGTTTATCTGAATGATAGAGACAAAATTAGGAAAAGACTTTTTGAACACGAAATTTATTGTCCGGTCCATTGGCCTAAATGTAGTTCTTCGTTTTCTTTATCAAAGGGTGAAGAACTTTATGATCATGAACTATCTTTAGTAATAGATCAGCGGTATGGATTGGAGGATATGGATAGAATATTAACTATATTAGAAGATTCATTATATGGACGCTGAGCTAACAGGAAATTGGAATTCTTTTTTAGAGCGATTTTCTCCATCACAACAAGATATTTATTATAGAGAAGAATATTTAAAATTATATCAATCTCTTGACGAACAAGCAGTTTGCTTTGTTTATACCGATGGAAATTTTTGTTTTTTATTTCCTTATTTACTTCGCTCTTTTTATTTTGACGGTGTCTGTTATCATGATTTTGAAACAGCCTATGGGTATGGGGGCCCCATTTTCAATACTGATAATATAGAATTCATATCGAAAGCTTGGAAGAGTTTTTACTGTTATGGACAAGAAAACCACTATATTGCAGGATTTGTTCGTTTTCATCCTTTATTAAATAATACCCTTTCCTTCGACTCCATTGGGGTAGTTATTAAAGATCGTAATACAATAGCCATCGATTTGCAAAAGGATATCGACTCTGTTTGGATGGAGGAGATACACACTAAAAATCGAAATATAATAAAAAGAGGTGCTAAAACAGGCTTGAGATTCATAGCAGACTATCAATATGAGTATTTAGATGAATTTATCCGTCTATATAATAGTACAATGGATAAATTGAGTGCAGATTCTTTTTATTATTTTAATGATAGTTATTACCATCAATTGAAAAAAAATATTCCTGATAGTTTTTTAGGAGTTGTATTATTAGAGGATAAGGTGATTTCTTCGTCTATCTTTTTCTGTTCGGGAGATTATGGTCATTACCATTTGTCCGGAAGTGATAAAAAGTCATTGAAACTTTATCCTAATAACTTTATGCTGTGGGAAGCTGCTAAAGAAATGAAAGCCCATGGTATTCTAAAATTTCATTTGGGCGGAGGAACGAATTCTGATGAATACAATTCTCTGTACGAATTTAAAAAGAAATTCTCAAAGTCGTTTTATTCTTTTCAAATAGGTAAGATTGTTTTTAATAAGTACGTCTATGATAAGATGTGTCGGAACTGGGAATTGAATAATCCGAATAAAAGTATGCATTATATTAATCATCTATTAAAATATAAATATTGAATAATGAGAGCTTATATCATTGCTGAAGCTGGAGTTAATCATAATGGTAATTTAGATCTTGCGTTCCGTCTGTGTGAAGAGGCAAAGAAAGCAGGAGTCGATGCTGTTAAATTTCAAACATGGAAAACTGAGAAGATCGTGACCTGTTCAGCACAATTAGCTTCATATCAAGAAAAAAATATCCAGGATGTTTCTTTATCCCAATATGAAATGCTAAAGCGGTTGGAACTTTCATATGAACAGTTTATCCAACTTCAATCTTTCTGTCGAGAATTGGATATAGAGTTTTTATCTACTCCTGACGAAGAGGACAGCCTTGATTTCTTGATGCGGCTAGGGCTTCCATTTATAAAAATTGGTTCAGGAGAGGTTACTAATATACCTTATTTACGAAAGATTGGTATGTATCGGAAACCGGTAGTGTTGTCTACTGGTATGTCTACTATTGGACAAGTTTCTTTGGCTTATGATACACTTCTTTCATCAGGTGCATCTGAGGTTACCTTATTGCATTGTACAACAAATTATCCATGTCCGATGGGTGAGGTAAATTTGCGTGCAATGCAGACATTGAAAGAAACTTTTAAATGCCGGGTGGGATATTCTGATCATACGATGGGAATTGAGGTACCTATAGCCGCAGTTGCTATGGGAGCTACTTTGGTTGAAAAGCATTTTACATTAGATCGTAATATGGCTGGGCCGGATCATAAAGCTTCTTTGAATCCTTTGGAGCTAAAACAGATGGTGGTAGCAATACGTAATATAGAAGATGCATTGGGAGATGGGATAAAGCGTCCCAATAAAAGTGAACTCAATATATCTGGAGTGGTATTAAAATCCATAGTTGCTAAATGCCCCATTTTGAAAGGAGAAGTTTTGACCGCAGATAATTTAACAGTGAAGCGAGTTGGAAGTGGAATCAGTGCTGCCTATTGGGATTTATTGTTAGGTACCACAGCTTCTTTAGATTATAGTACGGATGAACCTATTCAGTTACAGTAATATCATATAATATATGAAAATATTGATTGTGATCCCTGCTAGGGGAGGGAGTAAAGGTATTCCTCATAAAAATATAAAAGATCTGGGCGGTCGACCTTTGATTTGTTATTCAATAGATATTGCTAGACAATTAGTTGCAGATGAATTTATTTGTGTTTCAACAGATGATAATGAGATAATCAGAGTTGTTGAAGACTATGGTCTTTCAGTTCCTTTTAAGCGTCCTGAAGAATTATCTACTGATAATGCCGGCACTAATGGAGTACTTCTCCATGCCCTATCCTTTTATGAAACAAGGGGACAGAATGTGGATGCAATCGTTTTACTTCAACCGACTTCTCCATTTAGAAAGAAGATACATCTTGAAGAAGCCATTCGATTATTTAATCCTTCATTAGATATGGTTGCTTCTGTAAAAGAGGCGACTTCCAATCCATATTATAATAGTTTCGAAGAGAATACAGAGGGACTTTTGGTAATAAGTAAAGGGGATGGTCAAATTGAGAGGCGTCAGGATGCTCCTAAGGCATGGGAGTTTAATGGCTCTATTTATGTTATAAATCCTCAATCGTTAAAAGAAAAAGGTATGGGGCGGTTTACGAAAATCAGGAAGTATGTAATGGATGATTACTATTCAATAGATTTAGATACTTTATTTGATTGGAAAGTTGCTGAATTGATATTAAAGGAAATGACAATAGAATAATGGATAATATTTTGAAATATCTGATAAGAGAGGAACACAATATATTAAAGGCATTAGAATTACTTAATGGCTTTTGTGAAAAAGATGCTTTGACACTTTTTGTTATAAATAAAAGTGGAGCTATGGTAGGAACACTTACAGATGGTGATATTCGGCGTAATTTAGTAAAGCAGCACCAATTGTATGAGCCAGTTAAAGAGATAATGCATAAAGATTTTTGTTTTTTAGACTCGGATAATATCAATGTGGAGAATATTCGGCAATATAAAGAGAGGGGGATAAGTTTGATTCCCGTTTTGAACTATAAGAATGAAATAATTGATATAATTAATTTGAGAGAAAAAGAGTCATATCTACCTATTGATGCTGTATTAATGGCTGGTGGCAAAGGTGAAAGGCTACGTCCACTTACGGAAAAAGTACCTAAACCCTTGTTGAAAGTTGGCGAAAAGGCTATTATTGATTATAATGTAGACCGCTTGGCTAACTTTGGTGTGAAGAACATATTTGTGACTGTTAATTATTTGAGAGAACAGATAGAAGAACATTTTTTGACATCACCTTCTGGAACTACTATAAACTGTATTCGCGAACCTAAATATTTAGGTACCATTGGATCTATAAAGTTTATAAAGAAAATACATAATGACGTGGTATTAGTAATGAATTCTGATCTTTTTACAAACATAGACTATGAAGATTTTTATTTGCATTTCCGCACAAATGATGCGGATATGTCTGTTGCTGCTGTTCCTTATTCCATTTCAGTTCCTTATGGAATTTTTGAACTAGATGGTAGGAATATTCAAGGTGTTAGAGAAAAACCAACCTATAATTATTATGCCAATGCCGGAATATATTTAATAAAAAAAGAGATATTGGATTTGATACCTGATGATACTTTTTTTAATGCGACGGATCTCATTGAACTTTTAATAGATCGAGGAATGAAGGTTATTCGGTTTCCTCTTACTGGGTATTGGATAGATATTGGGAAAAAAGAAGAGTTAATGCGTGCAAAAGAATTGATAAAATATTTGTTTAAAATTAATGATTGACGAAATGAAAGTCGTTTTATATACTTCTTCCTCTTTGTTAAAACCTGCATTTGGTGTCATATTAGATGAAGCTACGCGGTTAGTGAATGAAGGTCATGATGTTACAATTGTCTATTGTGACAATGCTGTAAATTATTGTTCGTATAATCCTAATGGAATTTCCATTTGTTGTATGTATTGTAGATTGGAATTTCAAAAATGCTTATCTTTGATTCCAAAATCTATTAAAATAAAAAGTTTGTCTACTTTTTTATCAAACAAACGTGATGCAAATATTCAAGAATATGCTAATGTTGTAGATTTAAAAGGGCTTGAATACAATAATGTGAATATTGGTTATTCTGCTTACTCTTTGTATATTGATAATACAAGAAATTCTGAACCGAATATTGATGTCTCTTTTTGTCGCTATTTTAATAAACTTTTGACATGTGCTCAATTGCTCGTTGATGCTTTTGGAAATATGTTGGATATATTGTGTCCTGATATCGTCTTTTTTTATAATGGGCGTCTTTTAGACGTAAATCCGTTAATGAAATTATGTGCGATTAAGAATATTGATTATATCTGTTTGGAAGTTTACAATACAAGTGGGAAGAGGTACAAACAGTATTATAAAAATTCAACTCCTCATAATCCTCAATATGTTGCTTTTAAAGTAAAAGAACTTTGGAATGACAACATGCTACCTTTGGACATTAAAGTACAAATAGGAAGATCTTTTTTTGAAAGGAAGATTTCTTCACTACCTGCTGGGGATAAGGTGTATACATTAGAGCAAAAAAAAGGATGTTTACCTGAAAATTGGGATACTAATAAATGTAATATTATTATCTTTAATAGCTCTGAAGATGAGCTATCAAGTTTGGGTGATGATTTTGAGAAAAAAAATCTCTTCTCTTCCCAATATTCAGGTATTGTATATTTACTTGAATTATTTAAGGATAATTTTGATTATCATTTTTATTTAAGAATTCATCCTAATTTAAAGGGAGTGAGGTATAGTTATCATATGGACTTGTACACATTGCCATACTCATATAAGAATGTGACAATTATTTCCCCTGTTGATATAATTGACTCATATGCACTGATGAATGCTGGGGATAAAATAGTCGTTTTTACTTCTTCAATGGGAGTTGAAGCTTCATATTGGGGAAAACCTGTTATTTTATTGGGTAATACGTTCTATTATGATCTAGATATTTGCTATAAGCCTAGCAATAAAAAAGAAATTTATTCTTTGATTGTTTCACAACTTGAACCTAAATCCAATCTTGATTCCATAAAGTATGCTTATTATTTGTTTCATAGATATGATTGTGAGCGTTGGAAGTATGTTGATTTTGACGAAATTCATTTTAATTTATTGGGAAAAGATATTGAGTGCGCAAATTATCAGAAGTTTATGGGGTCTAACTTCTTGTTTGCTATTCGTCATCTTATAATCATTGGTATAGTTAAATTAACCTCCTTATTTAAATTATGACTGTTTCTTTGGAAGTTTGGAGGTATCTTATAGGTAATACTTATTTGAAAGAATTGCTGAGATTTTCAATAGGATATTTTATTTCTGGCTTTTTCTCATTATTGACTATGGTTTTAGTTAATAAATCGTTGCTTCCTGTTCAAATGGGTGAATATGCTTATTTAAAATCAATACTTGACCTCTTAGTAACTGTGCTTGGATTAAATTTATATGATTCATATTTAAGGTTTAATTCCATTAAATGTAATGTTGGTTTGGTGAAAAAAGTTCAGGCTATTTTATTCCTTTCATTAATTGTATTTATGATAGTTATATATTGTTTAACTAATGATTTCTTTTGTATTATTTATTCGGCTGCATTACTTTTTAATGAACGAGTTTATTTTTTTCGTTCAATAATTGCGACAAAAAAATTGAATATTGTGAGAATTACCCAGTCTGCTACTACTCTTTTAATTGTGGCAGTATTTTATCTTTTGGAAAAGCGATTAACCTGGGATATCGTTTTGGTATCTTATGGTATAGGATATTTATTAAGTAGCTGTTTCTATTTTCGAAAAGAAAAAATGGAAGTTATGGCGGGTGATGAACTTATTCCATTTAAAACGGTATTAAGGTATTGTTTACCAGGTGTTTTTTTACTGATAGTTAATTGGGTATTAAATCTCTCTTCGCAGGTTTTTATAAAGGAGGCTTTCTCTTTAGAAGAATTGGCTGATTATGCTATCGCACAGCGTGGATTATTAGCTATAAACTTGTTTTCTGGTTTATTTTTGCTCTTCTTCCCTAGTATATATTTCAAGGAAATGGATAAAAAAAACTATAACTTGGTTTTCAAGTTTCGTAAGATGATATCTTTTGTTGTTTTATTTTTTATCTTGTTGATAGCGCTTTTTTCTAAAGAACTATATTTTTTGATGGGGGCAAGTCATTATGAGGGTACTGTTATTTATTTTAGATTATTATTGGTGGGAGAGTTTATTCGTATTATTTCTAATTTCTATGGTCTATATCTATCGCTAAGGTTGAAAGTTATTACTTCTATGTTTATATGGGCTTCTGGGGCTATATTGAATGTAGTTCTACTTAGTTTTTTTCTCAAAGAATATGGTGTTATATTTGCGGCATACTCTTCTATTTGTTCTAGTCTATTGATATTTGTACTCGTTTATATATTTTCTTATAGAAAAGAAAAAAAATATGCTCTTTTTGGAATATGATTGTATATATAACTCCTTTTATATTTTGTTTTCTAATTTCATTAGATCATAAATGGGCGTTAAATCGCCAACTAAGGCCAATATTATTTGTGCTTTTAGCGACGATTTTCTGTGGTGGATTGATGACAGGTAATGATTGGCCAACTTATGAGTATAATTATGATCATGATGTTTCTGAACGTATGGAAATTGGCTACTATTATTATGCAAAATTATGGCAACAGTTGGGAATACCTTTTGTCTTTTTTCGATTTATTAACAAAGTGATTATATTTTACATATATTGGCGGTTTATAGATTTTTTAAGAGTGCCTTTTTATTTTACATTAATGATCTTTTGTGGAACTTTTGCTTTATATTGTTTCATAAATGATCCTTTTAGAAGTCTTTTTTCTTTTGGTTTTTTTCTCTTAGCAGTGATGGCTATGCTGAAAAAAAATAATATGATAAGTTTCTTTTTATTATTTATTGCTTCATTATTTCATATCTCAACGTTGTTAATATTACCTTGTTTCTTTATAAAGCGTATTCAATGGAAATCTATATATATAATTGCTTTCTATATTATTTTTAATATCTCTTTTTCATCAAATACTTTGATTCTTGAAGTTATGAAACTTTTCTCATGGCTTCCGTTTGTAGGAGATAAAATAGTAATTTATTTAGGTATGGTCGAACAAAATCCCAATTTGGTTGATGTTAATGGGGAGGTGTTTACATTAGGAGCTATGATTAGACATGTTTGTTTTATTTTAATGATTATTTATAGAAAAAAAATATTGGAGCATCAATACGGTGAAATACTATTTTTATATGCATTTATATATCTATTACTTTTTAGAATAGGATTGTCTTTTAATGTTCTTGGGAGAATATCTTATTTCTATTTTATCTTTTATATTTCAATCTTTTCAATTATAAAGGAAAATTTGTCAAATTATAGAAAATCATATTCTCTTTCTTGTTTTATTTTATTTTTATTATTTATGTACAATACGTTAACCACTTCATACACTTATTTACCATATACAAATATATGGGAATATATATTAAAAGGTGATATTCCATCGTATGGATATAGAGAAAATTATAATTATGAAAAATCTCCTTATCGAAACGAACATCAATTATAATAAGGCATTAGGCATATTAGATAATGTGAGTCGTTTGTATTAATGATGGCATTTACTTTATTTTTTATTGCTTGTTAACGTCTTATTTCAATGTGTTGCTCTGAATGAAAAAATGACTTATTCTATTGTGTAATAAAAAAATGTAATATGATGTGCAACTATAATAATTTTGAACGTTTTGTATTCATTATAAGGTAGGGGTAATTCTGGTAAATGTCTTCATTCAGCCTTTCTATCTGTTCAATAAAGTACCTTATAATTTATTTGTAAAATGGTATAAAGATACTTTAATATTATTCTTTTCTATATTTATCACTACGATAGTGAAAACTCTCTTTCAAATAAATGTTGTTGCTAACTCTGGTT
>OHHV01000818.1_pt1 | contig 10191 bp, 8 predicted proteins | sample 1568141 | NCBI WGS metagenome assembly OHHV01 (sample SAMEA3879589, study PRJEB24766) | human gut metagenome | biome: human-associated habitat; feature: feces | place: USA | collected 1985/1987
GCACGGTGGTGTGAGAGGTCGGGAAATTTTAATTAAATTTCCCTCCTACTCGATTAAGGTAGTGTCAAAAACTACCTGTTTTTTTGTACTAAAATCTAATAAAAACCTTGATTTTTAGGGAAATCTGCAATAAAAAGAGCATTGACCTCCCTTTTCGTGTATAATGAGTTCACCACAAATCCATTACCTCGAAAGGAGCCAATGCTCATGGACATTATACAATACTTACTCTCTGTAATTCAATATCTTTACCAGCAAAACTGCTGGCTGATCAACTTCATCTGCAGATATGTCCCCCTCAAGCAATGGGCTTTTGATGATTCCCATTCTCCAAAGTACCAAAAGTTCAAAATTGATGAACTCCCTCTGATCACTGACTTCCGTCAGGACTGGACTTATAAGGATCTCATCCCCTACTACGAAAAACGCTATGGCAAAAAAATCCGCCCTGTCAGCCGCCGGTCTGAATGTGATATTCCGGACACCTGCACCTGCCCCCGCTGTGATGCCCCAAAACCCTTTCTATACAAAAACAATGGGGCCAAGGGACAGCTCCTGTGTAAGATCTGTGATGCAAGATTCTCCCCGAATGAAAGCCGCTTCTCCTCTGTAAAACTGCGCTGTCCTCACTGTGGAAATGCTCTCGTTCCCAAAAAAGACCGGAAACACTTTGTCATCCACAAGTGCGTCAATCCCAAATGCCCCTACTACCTTCACAACCTGAAAAAGGTGGATAAGGAAGACCTCAAAGAGGATTACGGCAAGAACAAATATAAACTCCACTACATCTACCGCGAATTCACGATAGATTTTTTCAGCATGGACTTAAACACCCTTCCAAAGAACGCATCTTCCCTGAAATTCAGTAAGCACAACGCACATGTCATGTCCCTGTGCCTGACCCTCCATATCAATCTCGGGCTGTCCCTGCGCAAAACATCTCAGGCACTCAAAGATTTGTATAACATCAGTATCTCCCACCAGCAGATCGCCAACTATTGTAAGACCGCTGCCAGCTGCATCAAGCCCTTTGTTGACCAGTATCCTTACGAAAAAGGAGATGTCTTTACTGCCGATGAAACCTACATAAAAATCCGCGGTCTCAAAACATACGTCTGGCTTATCATGAATGCTGCAACCCGTTCCATTATCGGCTACCAGGTATCCGATAATCGTGGTGTCGGCCCATGCATCCTCGCCATGCGCATGGCATTCCGGGGATTTGTCAAGCTGCCCGAAAACTTTAAGTTCATCGCTGACGGTTACAGCGCCTATCCTCTCGCCGCAATGGAATTCGTAAAGAAGTTCGGGAAAGACTTTTCCTTCAAAATCACTCAGGTCATTGGGCTTACCAACGACGATTCTGTTTCTACAGAACACCGCCCATTCAAGCAGATGATTGAGCGGCTCAACCGCACTTATAAGGCTTCTTACCGTCACACAAACGGCTTTGATAACATCGACGGCGCTAATTATGACCTTGCCCTCTGGGTTGCATACTACAACTTTCTCAGACCCCATAAACACAAGAAATATAAAGTCCTCAACGAAGTAGAAATGCTGCAGGGTGCTGACAACATGCCCGGCAAGTGGCAGCTTCTCATCTTCCTCGGTCAGCAGACCATCCTGAAGCAACAGCACGGCGAAGCCGCTAACTGTTCTTAGATTCTGAGCCGGAAGGGAAAACAGCCACCGGAAGCACGGCTTCCGGCTTTGCCCTTGATGGCACGCCAAAACAATGCTACAATGCTGTGGATCAGACGGAGAAAACTAACTGTTCTTGAGTTCTTCGCCGTCGGTAGGACGTTCAGAGCATTGTTTTGGTGCGCCGTCAAGGGTGGCGTACACTGCCAATCACTAACATATCCGCAATTTTCAAGGTTCATCTGAGCCTATTTTTTAACTCAGTTTTTTCATAGATTACTTGACACTACCTCGATTAAGTGAAAGAAATTATTATTGTGTCTTAAGAATCTCGCGCATAATGCGCTCGGCTGATTCGGTAACTTTATCGGCATGATCAGATACGCCGGGCGCAGCATTTTTCATAGCATATCCGGTTCCGGCGAGCTCAAGCATTTCAAGATCATTATATTGGTCTCCAAAGGCAATTCCATCAGATGCTGACAGATGGAGATGGGAAAGAAGGTTCGAAAGAGCCTGCCCCTTATTTGCATTTGGCGCTATGAAATCCACCCATATATTTCCGGAAGTAACAACTTTGATCTCAGAGCGGAACTGATTCTTAAAGAAAGGAAGAAGTTTATCCGGGGTATGAAAATCGCACATGGCAATTTTTAAAAATGGTTTTTGGATTTGCTTCAGATCATCAACGACGATCATATCGTATTTGATTGTATTCAATATGTGAGAAATAAAATGCTCGTCTTTTGAATCTGTGTAGCAGTGATCTTCGCAGGATACGAGACAATTGCAGGAATCATATTGCCGTGAAGCCTCAATGATTCGAAGACCGAGGTCTCTGTCGATCACACCGCGGGAAATGATTTCGTGATTATGAATACATAAGGAACCATTTTCCGCAATGTAAGATATATCATTTTGTACAGGTTCAAACATACGGTACATATTATAGTATTGACGTCCGCTGGCGGCTATAAAATGTATACCGCGCGATTTCAATGCGCGGATCAAATCGAAGATCTCTTCGGGAAGCTGCTGAGCACCGTTGTGCAGTAAAGTTCCGTCGAGGTCGCTGGCTATATATTTGATCATATCAAACGCTCCTTTTTAAACATGTATTGCTTATTCAATCTTTACCCATTATAATATAAAAAGAATACGAATGGAAGTTGAGGTTTAATAATATGAAAATAGGAATAGGAAATGATCATGCAGCAGTAGAAATGAAGAATGAGGTTGTTGAATATCTGAAAGAAAAGGGCTGTGAAGTTGTGAACTACGGAACAGACACCCATGAAAGCTGTAACTATCCGGAGTTTGGTGAAAAAGTCGGACGTGCAGTTGTGGCAGGAGAAGTTGACCTTGGAATACTAATCTGCGGAACAGGCGTCGGTATTTCCCTTGCGGCTAATAAGGTAAAAGGAGTAAGAGCAGTTGTGTGCTCTGAGCCATATTCAGCAAAATTATCCAGACAGCATAACAATACAAATGTGCTTGCTTTTGGAGCGAGAGTGATCGGAATTGAGATGGCAAAGATGATCATCGATGAGTGGTTGGACGCAGAATTTATGGGAGGAAGACATCAGACTCGTGTAGATATGATCATGGCAATCGAAGAAAAATAAGGATGTAAGATAGGTGGAGGACGTAAGCTGTGTCAGACAGATTAGAGTTTCAGGAGAAATTACAGAAAGTTTTAGAACTTGCGAAGTCAGGGGGACAGAAGATTACGCGGGAAGAAGTGGAAAACTACTTTGAGGAAGATTGTTTGAGCAAGGAGCAGTTACAGCTTGTCTGTGAATACTTGCTTTCACAAAAGGTAGCAGTCAGTGGATTTGAGAAAAATAACACTGCGGTACAAGGAGGAGAAGCAGAGCAGGAGCCTGCGGAACTTCCTCCCCTTAGCGAAGAAGAGCAGAAGTATGTAGAGTCGTATCTCATGGAACTTAAAGAAATGAGAGAGGACGGCGAGGCAGAACTGCGAATGGCATCACTTTTCCCGAAAGTCGTTGAAGAGGCAAGGAAGCTGAATCATCCCCAGGTCTTTATCGGTGATGTGATCCAGGAAGGAAATGTAAGTCTTATGCAGGCGCTGTCTGAAATGCCCGAGGCGCAGGATGCTTTGGTGATGGAAGAAGTGCGGGCGGGGATGTTGGCGCTCATTGAAGAACAGACAGAGATGAAGCGTCAGGATAAACGAATGGTAGAGCAAGTATCTGAATTGGATGAGGCAATTCGTTCTATGACGGAAGAATTGGGAAGAAAAGTGGCTGTCGATGAGCTGGCGGAACGTCTTGGAATCGGGGAAGAACAGATTGCCGAGATTTTGAAGCTGGCCGGAGAAGACGTAGATAATTAAAAGAAGCAAATAAATACAAGAAAAGACTCCGTTATGTACCGACCCCCAAAAGTCTAACTTTTGGGGGTCGGTACATTAGATCCACGGAGTCTTTTCTTTGTCTTCCTTGCAGGAAATAAGTTCATATGTGCCATAGATTCGTCCGATGATTGTTCCTAGACATTCAAAATTATCCTCCGGACGAATGTCAACATCTGTATCATTCGCATTTAGAGAGCGAAGGCGGCGAATGCCATTGGCGTTGTGCATTATGCGCAGGTAATATACGTTATTTAGACGAAAAAGACCGATTTCATTGTGCTTTGCCGATTTATGATTGAGAGCAACGATATCGTATTTCTTAAATACAGGCTCATAACGGTCAATCTGTATTTGCAGACAATATTCCATGCCGGGAAGGGAATATTTTTTTCGGAATCGTATGCGCTTGTGTTCTTCGGGGAAGAGAAAACCGGAGTTGATTCTTCGCATTCCCGGAAAGGCGCAGGGGAATTCCACCCAGTCTTTAGATGTGCTTTTGATGTATTCTTCATCAATCGTCTGACGTACATTTTGCTTTCCGGATTCGCTGAGTCTTCGGTATTTAAATAAAGCTTCCTGCTCATCGGGGCTTAATTCGTGACCGAAATATTCACTGATCTTGTTGTTTGTAAGATAATCCTGATATAGGTAGTTTGCATCAATCTTAAGAGCGAGTATAAGCGCAATCAGAGTATCAGGCTTCGGATAGCTAATTCCATTTTCATAGTTTGCGATTGAAGAAGCAGTGACATGAATCTGTTCGGCAAGCTCAATTCTAGAGAGTCCGAGTTCTGTTCGACGGGATCGCAGTTTGTTACCAATTTCCATTAAGAATCTCCTTGTATATTATAATACCTGTTTCACCTTTACTTAAATAGTATACTACAAGAAACTTGTAAAATCAACATATATTTACAAGATGTTTGTTGACAATGATTGTATTATAGCGTAAACTATGAGAGTAATCATGTAAAAGTTGAAGAGCTATTTTTTGTTTTTTTGTGGAAAAAGTCGGAATATTTTCCGTGAAAGAAAGGAATGAGGAAAAACATGAGAGACGATACAATGGACGTACTTTTGCGTATTGGAATGCCAGCCAGTGCCAAAGGCCTTACTTACATTTGTGATGCGATTGAATTGTTTGACACGGATCCTTACTATCCAGAAGGGAAGATCTGTTCTTTATACAATGATATTGCACACAGACATGATACGACGTCGTCCAGAGTTGAACGGGCAATTCGCCACGCTTTTGATGCAGCAATTACGAGGGGAGACAAGAAGCTGCTGGGACAGTATTTAGATGTGGCTAATACGCAGAATTCGAATTTATTAAGAAGTCTTTATTTTCGATTAAAGAGAGAAAAAAAGAACCGATGCAAAACTTGCAATGTAGAAAATTGTGTGGTGAAGGAGCAGATTTATCAAGAAGCTATGGTGAGCTTTTACAAGGATATTGAAGGTATGATGGCGCGCCGGATGAAAATGGTGTAGAAATCAGTAACAAGCGGGGAAGGTCTTGCATATGTTACATAAGAGAAGCAACAGGTAAGAGGTGTGAGGATAATGCCTTATTCAATTATGTTAGATGCAGGACACGGTGGTGCCAGAGATCCGGGGGCTGTATACAACGGACGCAGGGAAAAGGATGATACCTTGAAATTAGCGTTGGAAATTGGGGAGATATTACAGAATCAGGGGATTGATGTGGAATATACACGAACAACAGATGTATATGAAACACCCTATGAAAAGGCTATGGAAGCAAATGAAGCGGATGTGGATTATTTTGTGTCAATCCATCGGAATTCATTTCCGACAGACAACCAGGTGTCCGGCGTGGAAAGTCTGGTGTATGATCTGTCAGGAATCAAATATGAGATGGCGCAGAATATCAATGCGCAATTAGAAACAATAGGATTTGTTAATCTGGGAGTGAAAGCAAGGCCGAATCTTGTTGTCCTTAAGAAGACAGAGATGCCGGCTGTTCTTGTAGAAGTGGGGTTTATTAATTCGGATACCGACAATCAGCTCTTCGATGAAAATTTTGAAGCCATTGCGCAGGCGATTGCGGATGGCATTTTAGATACGTTAAAGCCGGAAAGGGCGAAACCTTATTATCGTGTGCAGGTAGGACTGTTTCGGAATTGGAGCTATGCACAGCGACTTATGGAAGAACTTCAAGGAAGAGGATTTCCGGCCTTCCTTGATGATTCGGGACCGTTTATCAGTGTTCAGGCAGGCGGATATGATAATTTGGAGGAAGCAGTCCGGTTGGAACAAAACCTTCGCAAAGCCGGGTATGATACGTTGATCATTAGTTAGATATTTACTTAAGAGTTATCATAGAGATTCCTCTGGTTTTGCGGGAGTAGAATAAAAGGGACATTGCCTTGTGTGGAATGTCCCTTTTTTGTAATATGGATAGTTTGTCGAAATCTTTTTAACTTCTGTTTTAATTGTCGGAATCATCGTCTTCGGTCTCGACAGACGGTTCCGGTAAGTAAGCGTGTACGCTTTCAATTCGGTTTTTATCTAAAGATTCCACCACAAGGCGAAGTCCGTCTTCGGTAGTGATAGAATCCCCTTCTTCCGGAAGGCGGTCCAGATGTTCAATGATAAAGCCTCCGAGAGAATCGTAGTCTTCCGATTCCAACTGAAGATCCAGACGATCATTTAAGTCGTCCAAATTCGTAGAGCCTTCAATCATATATTCGCGTTCACCGATTTCTTTGATGAAGTCTTCTTCATTTTCGTCGTATTCGTCATGAATTTCACCTACGATCTCCTCCAGGATATCCTCCAGGGTAACAATGCCTACGGTGCCGCCGAATTCATCGATGACAACGGCGATATGAAGCTTGGAAGCCTGAAGCTCCTTTAACAGCAGGCTGATTTTACGGTGCCTGGTTATGTAAAGCGCCGGGCGGATGATGCTCTCAATGGCTTTGTCCGTTCCATAAACAGAATTGTAAAAATCCTTCTGATACAAAATTCCGGTGATATTGTCAATGGAGCCCTGGTATACAGGAAGGCGGGAAAAACCGGTAGCCGCGAAAACGGAAGCAATTTTTTCCGGGGAAGCATCCGCGCTGATTCCGGTAATATCAATCCTGGGCGTAAGGATGTCAGCCGCCTTCAGTTCGTTAAACTCAATGGCATTGCGCAGCAGCTCGCCCTCCTGGCTGTCGATGCCGCCGCCCTGCTGCGCCTCTTCCACAATTGTTATCAGCTCCTCTTCTGTAATAGTCTGGTTTGAGGCGGTGCCAAAAAGCCGGGAGAGCACCTTTTTCCACTGTTTAAACAGAAAATTCAGGGGAGTGAGCAGAAGGGCGAAACCGTTCAGAAGGGGAGCTGAAAACATGGCAAAGCTCTCAGGCGCTTCCTTGGCAATACTCTTGGGAGACACCTCGCCGAAAATCAGGACCACCACAGTAGTGACGGCGGTGGAAACACTGGCGCCCATATCCTCCCCCAGGAACCTGACAAACAGCAGGGTGGAAAGGGAAGCGCTGGCTATATTCACAATATTATTGCCGATAAGAATGGTGGAAAGAAGCCTGTCATAATCCGAGGACAGCTTCAGGACGAGCGCGGCCCTTTTGTTCCCCTTATCGGCCATATTTTTTATGCGGATACGGTTCAGGGAAGAAAAAGCGGTTTCCGTTGCGGAGAAATAAGCAGACATGACAATACATAAAATAATAATTAACAATGTAATATTCATAATTTAACCTTACAGATAAAATCCTTTCATAATTCAATTCAGTGATGGCAGCCGGTTCCTGTGACAAAAAGGATCATTCCAGCAATACCATTCTGCGGAACTGAAAACAGGAAGGATTTCCGTCACTGTCGTCTGATTCATCCATAAAATGCATACCTCCTTTGGGAAATGTTTTTACTATACACCATAACAGAAAGCAGAAGATGACTCAACTGTTTTACACACAGCTTAACAGAATTTTAGCGCAGGCGCCGGAAGCCCAAAGGAGATGTAAATTGCAGCGCAATCTGCGGATACCGGAAAGTACCCGCAATTTAAGATTGATTCCTTTTTGTGTTTCCTCTATAATAAGTAATCAGTAAGTGAAGCTGAAAATTATGCATTACATAAATAAAGGAGGAGACACATGGTAACATTACTAGAAGGCGGTGCCTATCTTGTAAACGGCACACAGATCATTCCTGATAATCAGGATGCGGCGGCGCGGATAGCTGCCGAAACCGGAAGACAGGTAACAAAGGAGGAAGCGGCAAAGGAAACAATTGCCTACGGCATCCTGGAAAGCCACAACACTTCCGGTAACATGGACAACCTGAAAATCAAATTTGACAAGCTGACCTCCCATGATATAACCTTTGTAGGAATTATCCAGACGGCGAGAGCATCAGGACTGACCAAATTCCCCATACCCTATGTGCTTACCAACTGCCACAATTCACTCTGTGCGGTGGGCGGGACGATTAATGAAGACGATCACCTCTTCGGACTCACCTGTGCCAAGAAATACGGCGGCGTCTATGTGCCCCCTCATCAGGCTGTTATCCACCAGTTCGCCAGGGAAATGCTTGCCGGCGGAGGCAGGATGATTCTCGGCTCCGATTCCCATACCCGCTACGGCGCGCTGGGAACCATGGCTATGGGCGAGGGCGGGCCGGAGCTGGTAAAACAGCTTCTCAACCAGACCTATGATATCAAAATGCCCGGCGTAGTTGCCGTTTACCTCACCGGAGAGCCCGTCAGGGGCGTAGGCCCCCAGGACGTTGCCCTGGCCGTCATTGGCGCAGTATTCGGAAATGGCTATGTGAAAAATAAAGTAATGGAATTTGTAGGACCTGGAATTGACAAGCTAAGTGCAGATTTCCGTATCGGTATCGACGTAATGACAACGGAGACAACCTGCTTATCCTCCATCTGGAAAACGGATGAGAAGATTCGAGAATTCTATGAAATTCACGGAAGAGAAGGAGACTACAAGGAACTGAATCCGGGAGCTGTGGCATATTATGACGGTATGGTTTATGTTAACTTAAGCGAGATTAAGCCAATGATTGCAATGCCGTTCCACCCATCGAATGTCTATACGATCGATGAAGTGAATGCAAATTTAAAAGACATTCTCCATGATGTAGAGCAGAAAGCGCTGGTAAGCTTGGATGGAGCGGTAGACTATAGTCTGCAGGATAAGATTGTGGATGGAAAGCTTTATGTAGAACAGGGAATCATCGCGGGCTGTGCCGGAGGTGGATTTGAAAATATTTGTGCGGCAGCAGATATTATCCGGGGACGTTACATCGGAGCAGATGAATTTACTTTCAGTGTATATCCGGCAAGTACCCCAATTTATATGGAATTGGTGAAAAATGGAGCCGTTGCAGATTTGATGCAGGCAGGAACGATTGTGAAGACTGCGTTCTGCGGACCGTGCTTTGGAGCAGGAGATACTCCGGCGAACGGTGCGTTCTCCATCCGTCACTCTACACGTAACTTCCCGAACCGTGAAGGCTCCAAGCTTCAGAGTGGTCAGATTGCATCAGTTGCACTTATGGATGCACGTTCCATTGCGGCAACAGCAGCAAACAAGGGCTTCCTGACACCGGCAACGGCAATGGATGTAGAATATACTGGACGGAAATATCATTTTGATCAGAATATCTATGCAAACCGTGTATTTGACAGTAAGGGTGAGGCAGATCCGTCTGTGGAAATCAAGTTTGGTCCAAATATTAAAGACTGGCCGTCTATGCCGGCATTATCAGAAAATCTTCTGTTGAAAGTGGTATCTGAGATTCACGATCCGGTAACCACAACGGATGAACTGATTCCGTCAGGAGAGACGTCTTCTTATCGTTCTAATCCGCTGGGACTGGCAGAATTTGCGCTGTCAAGAAAAGACCCGGCATATGTGGGACGAGCAAAAGAGGTTCAGAAAGCAGAGAAAGCGATCGAAGCAGGACAGTGTCCTCTGGAGGTATTAGAAGAGTTAAGACCGGTGATGGAAGTGGTTCGAAAAGCTTATCCGGAAGTAGGAGAAGGCAACCTGGGAATCGGAAGCACCATTTTTGCAGTAAAACCAGGAGATGGTTCCGCCAGAGAGCAGGCAGCGTCCTGTCAGAAGGTGCTCGGAGGCTGGGCAAATATTGCCAACGAGTATGCAACGAAG
>OHHV01000833.1_pt1 | contig 10031 bp, 10 predicted proteins | sample 1568141 | NCBI WGS metagenome assembly OHHV01 (sample SAMEA3879589, study PRJEB24766) | human gut metagenome | biome: human-associated habitat; feature: feces | place: USA | collected 1985/1987
TATTTGCTATGCCCTTTATTTCTTGGCTGTCTTCTACTTATTTGTTTCAAACTTATTTTCCTCCCAGAAATATTTTTTGCGGGCGGTACCGCTGTTTTTCCTCTTCATACTGGTAAAGCCCGATAAACTGGTCTTCACTGTCGTACACACGAACAGTAAAACAGCAGGAATTTCCATCTCGCTCCGGTTCCGCTGTACCGGCATCCGCAGCAGTCCTGTTTTCACCGCTTTCCACTGTAAAAAGCTCCTCTGCATCCCGGAAAGGATTTCCATTGTGTACCAGCTTATCGCCCTCTCCCGGCTTCATACAGAATTTCGGATAATCCAGAAATACAGAATCAACCGGAAGCACATGCTCCTCCACTCTTCCTTCATCCCGAAGAGCCTCAATCTGAGACAGAGTCAGACTGTCCTCCAGGCGGAAGCGGTCTACCCGTGTGCGGAGAAGAGACTCCATACACCCGCCGCATCCTAACTTTCTTCCAATATCGTAACACAGAGTTCTGATATAGGTGCCTTTGCTGCAGGAAACATGGAAGGTTACCCGCGGCAAAGCGATTTCTTCTATCTGAATATCCAGAATTTCCACCGGACGGGCCTGTCTTTCAATTTCCTTTCCCGCCCTGGCCAGCTCATACAGCTTTTTGCCGTTGACCTTTAACGCCGAGTACATGGGCGGCACCTGCATATAATGCCCCAGGAAACTCATAACAGCCTCCCTTACCGCCTCTTCGGTCAAAGCCTCTGCCGCCTCCGGATTCTCTGCCAGAACGGTTCCGGTTGTATCCTGAGTATCCGTCTCCTTCCCCAGAAGAAGAACCGCCCGGTAGGACTTCGTTTTATCTGTCAGCATATCACAGAGTCTGGTTCCTTTCCCCAGGCAGACGGGCAGTACCCCCTCTGCTGCCGGATCCAGAGTACCGGTATGGCCGATTTTCTTCATCCGCAAAATACCTCTCATTTTTGCGACAACATCATGAGAGGTATAGCCTTTTTCTTTATATACGTTAATAATACCGTCCACTACGCTTCATACTCCTTCATCTGTCTGTCAATATGCTCGGACAGATTGTTGATGACGTCGTGTACGCTTCCGCTCATTGTGCAGCCGGCAGCTCTCACATGACCGCCGCCGCCGAAATAGGAAGCAACCTTGCTGACATCCACATAGTTGTTGGAGCGCATGCTGACTTTGTATACATGATTTTCCGTTTCGTGAAGGAAAATCGCAACCTCCACGCCTTCTGTTACCCGCATCTGATCCACAATTCCATCCAGATCAGAGCTTTCCACTCCATAAAAAATCATATCCTTGCGGCGTACCACACTGAATATGCACTTTCCATGCAGAAACGTTACGCTCTCCAGAAGGGCCCGGCCCAGAATCTGGTTCTGAACATAGGTTTTCCGGTAAAAGCTGTCGTCAATAATCCGGGAAAACGGAATGCCGCGGCTCATCATATCGCCTGCAGCTTCCATGGTTTTTGCCGTGGTATTGCTGTTTTTAAATACATTGGTATCGTGAATAATTCCTGTGTAGATACAGGCCGCTGCTGCGGTGCTGATTTTATCCTTTTCCAGGAATCCATAAATAACCTCGCAGGTGGAGCTGGCGTCCGGCACAACCGCATTTTCCTCGCAGTATCCTCTGTTTGTAATGTGGTGATCCAGACAGATACTGTGGGCTGCCGTCTCAAGATAACGGCCAAACGCACCCAGTCTCTCTTTGTCAGCGCTGTCCAGGCAGATACATAAATCGTAGATAACATCCTCTGCCGGGTTCTGGCTGATCTGATCAAAATAATCAAGATAACTGAATTTTACCGGCGGCTTCTCCAGGTAAACCTGAACGGTTTTCTCCGGATACTGCTCCTTTAAATAGTTGCATACCGCCAGACAGGAGCCGACGCAGTCGCCGTCGGGACGAATGTGTCCCAGAACGGCAATCGTCTTTGCTTCTTCTACCATCTGCAGCAATCTGTTCATCTGCATGATCCTCACCCTTTCCATCAATCCTGCACCATCTGTTTTTCCTTACGATGCCATCAATCTTTCAAGTCTCTGGTTACCTCATCAATGAGCCTTGACATATTTACGCCATGCTCAATGGACTGATCCAGCACAAAGCTGATTTCCGGTGTATTCCGCAGGTTCACACGGCGGGCAAGCTCGCGGCGGATATAGCCCACCGCGCTTTTCAGCCCTGTAATCGCCTCTTTCGCCCGCTCCTCGTCTCCAAGGACGCTGATGTATGCCTTGCAGTATTTCAGATCCGGAGTTACCTCCACTGCCACAACGCTGGTCATGGCGCCGTTTACCCGGGGATCCTTGATTTCCAGACGGATAATTTCACTTAATTCCCGCTGTACTTCCATGTTGATTCTTGTATTTTTAATGCTGTTTTTTCTCATATTTCTTTCCTTCCTGATGTCAGGCGGCATTGGCCGGCCACACGCCCGGAATGAAGCTTAGCGGGGCACCTCAACCATCATATATGCCTCTACCATATCATCTTCCTGAATATCGTTAAACTTCTCAAATACAAGTCCGCACTCGTAGCCGGTTGCTACTTCCTTCACGTCATCCTTAAACCGCTTCAGGGATGCCAGACCGCCCTCGAAAATCTGCTCGCCGTCGCGGGTAATGCGGCAGGAACATCCTCTCTGGAACTTTCCGTCCATAACGTATGCACCGGCAATGGTACCTACTCCGGATGCCTTGAAGGTCTGACGAACAACTGCATGACCGATTACCTTTTCCTCGTAAACCGGATCCAGCATACCCTTCATAGCAGCCTCTACATCCTCGATTGCCTGGTAAATTACCCGGTACAGACGGAGATCTACCTTCTCCCGCTCTGCAATGGATTTGGCCGTTGCATCAGGACGCACATTGAAGCCGATAATAATTGCATTGGATGCAGATGCCAGGGAAACGTCGGACTCGTTGATTGCGCCTACGCCGCCGTGGATAACCTTTACTACAACCTCTTCGTTGGACAGCTTCACAAGACTCTGCTTTACTGCCTCTACAGAACCCTGTACGTCAGCCTTGATAATCAGCGGCAGCTCTTTTACATTACCTGCCTTGATCTGGCTGAACAGATCATCCAGAGACAGCTTGGATTTGGTATCCTCAAGCAGCTTGTTCTTGCTTTCTGCAATGAAAGTCTCTGCATAGGAACGTGCTTCCTTCTCGTTTTCTGTAGACATCAGCACATCTCCTGCGCCCGGAACGTCATTCAGTCCCAGGATCTCAACCGGCATGGACGGGCCTGCCTCTTTTACGCGGCGTCCCTTATCATCCATCATTGCGCGGACCTTACCGTAGCAGGGGCCGGCTGTTACATTATCTCCAACCCGCAGAGTACCCTTCTGTACCAGAATGGTAGCTACCGGTCCTTTTCCTTTATCAAGCTCTGCCTCAATAACAAGACCTCTTGCCTTGCGGTTGGGGTTCGCCTTTAACTCCTTCACCTCTGCTGCCAGAAGAATCATCTCCAGAAGCTCCGGAATTCCTTCTTTTGTATGAGCAGAAACAGGAACGAAAATAGTGCTGCCGCCCCAATCCTCGGGAATCAGCTCATACTCGGACAGCTCCTGCTTTACTCTGTCTACATTGGCGCTGGGCTTATCGATCTTGTTGATTGCAACAATAATCTCTACCTCTGCTGCCTTTGCATGGTTAATTGCCTCAATGGTCTGGGGCATAACGCCGTCGTCTGCAGCAACAACCAGAATTGCAATATCTGTAGACTGGGCGCCGCGCATACGCATAGCGGTAAATGCCTCATGTCCCGGTGTATCCAAGAAAGTAATCTGCTGTCCCCGTACATCTACAGTATAAGCACCGATGTGCTGGGTAATTCCTCCTGCCTCTCTGGAGGTTACATTGCTCTGTCTGATTGCATCCAGAAGAGAGGTTTTACCATGGTCAACATGGCCCATAACGCAGACAACCGGCGGTCTGGAAACCATATCTTCCTCATTTTCCTCATCTTCCTTCAGAAGCTCGGCAATTACATCTACCTTTTCTTCCTTCTCGCAGAGAACCTCGTACTCCATAGCGATCTCTTCTGCCTTTTCAAAATCGATCTCAGAGTTTAAGGTTACAATCTGTCCCTGAAGGAACAGCTTCTTAACAATTGCGGAGGGCTGCAGCTTCATCTTTTCAGCCAGATCCTTAATGGTCAGAGACTCCGGAATGGTAATCACCTTAATGGTTTCCTCCACCTTCTCTGCCACCGGCTTCTGAGGCATAATAAACGGATGCTTGGATACCTTTCCGCCCTTGCGTCCTGCTCCGTCCTCCATGTTTCTTGTTTTGTCATAACGGTCATTTTTATGAGCATTCTTTACCTGACGGTTGCTGCTGGGCTTAGTCTGAATCGGTGTATCGTAATTCTTTGCGCCGCCGTCTCTCTGACCCTGACGTCCGGAACCGCTGCGGTTTCCGCCAAAACCGCCCTGACCCTGGCTTCTTCCGTCTCTGTTTCCGCCAAAACCGCCCTGGCCGCCGCGGTTGTCACGATTGCCGCCGAAGCCGCCCTGACCGCGGTTATCGCGGTTGCCGCTAAAGCCGCCCTGGCTGCGGTTGTCACGGTTGCCGCCAAAGCCGCCCTGACCGCGGTTGTCGCGGTTGCCGTTAAAGCCGCCCTGGCCGCCGCGATTGTCGCGGTTGCCGCCAAAGCCGCCCTGACCGCGATTGTCACGGTTATCGCGATTGCCATTAAAGCCGCCCTGACCGCGGTTGTCACGATTGCCGCTAAAGCCGCCCTGACCCTGGCTTCTTCCGTCTCTGTTTCCGCTAAAGCCGCCCTGGCCTCTTCCGTCACGTCCTGCTGCCTGGCTCTGTGCCGGTGCTGCAGGCGGTGCTGCTTCTCTTACAGAAGACTGGCCTGCCGGAGCGCTGCTCTGCTGAGAACGCTGCTGATTCTGCGGACGCTGAGTCGGACGCTGCTGGGAGTTCTGAGGACGATATACTGCCGCCAGTTTCTTTTTCGGGGAATCTCCCTCTGCCTTCTTATCTCCGGCGCCATCAGATGCCTTTTTTCCCATACCTGCCTGTGCATCGGTCATATTGGAAGAATTGGATTTTACATCCTGATTCTCTTTCTGAAACACATCCAACACCTCCTTACTTGTTTTTCCTGTCTCTTTTGCCTGGTCATTTACTCTCACACTCACTACCTCCGATCATATTCATTTGTTTCACGATTGCCTTCGCCAGCCCTTCCTCTACCACAGCAAGAGATGCCCGCATCTCTTTTCCCATGGCGTGGCCCAGCTCATCTTTTCCGCCGAAATAGCAGATTGGAACTTTATAGTAAGTACACATATTGGTGAACATCTTTTTCGTATTGTCAGATGCCTCTTCCGATACAATCACCAGATGGGCGGTGCCGCCCTTTACCGCTTTTTCCGTAGAAAACTCTCCGCTGGCTGTTTTCCCGGCCTTGGTTGCAAGGCCAATCAGATTTAAAATTTTCTGTCGGTTATCCAAGCTGCTCCATCTCCTTTTCCAGTGTCTCATATACCTCTTTCGGAATCGCCATCTTAAAAGAGCGCTCCAGACCCCTGCCCTTTACAGCCTTCCGGAAACACTCCATGCAGGGGCACAGGTAAGCTCCCCGTCCGTTTTTCCTGCCGGTGGTATCCAGCGTAAAGGTTCCTTCCGGAGTCTTTAAAATCCGAATCATCTCTTTTTTGTTTTTCATTTCCCCGCAGCCGACACACTGCCGCTGGGGAACCTTCTTTGCACTTACCAAATTCTCACATCCTATCTGCTTTTCATCCACATTCTGTTACTGTTTATTCGGAAAGCTCGGCTGAATATTCGTCAGTAGCGGAAACCTCAAAATCTGCATCGAGGTTATCATATACGCCCTCTTCCTGATAATCAATGCCCATCTCCTCGAACAGTCCCATCTCACGGGCCTGTGTCTCGCTCTTGATATCAATCTTGTATCCGGTCAGTCTTGCTGCCAGTCTTGCATTCTGGCCTTCTTTACCGATTGCCAGAGAAAGCTGATAATCCGGAACAATAACCTGAGCCTCTCTTGATTCCTCATCTGCCACAACGCAGATTACCTTTGCAGGGCTCAGCGCATTTTCAATCAGGAACGCCGGGTTTTCATCCCAGATAATAATATCAATCTTCTCGCCTCTCAGCTCGTTAACAATAGAGTTAACTCTTGCGCCGTTCATACCGACACATGCGCCAACCGGATCTACGTTCGGATCATTGGACCAGACAGCAATCTTGGTTCTGGAGCCTGCCTCACGGGCGATAGCCCTGATTTCAACAGTACCGTCCTTAACCTCTGTTACCTCTTCCTCAAACAGACGCTTCACCAGATCCGGATGGGTTCTGGATACGGAAATACGCGGTCCCTTGGGAGTGTCCTTTACCTCCAGCACAAATACCTTAATGCGCTCGGTCGGCTTAAATACCTCACCCTTTACCTGCTCTGCCTCGTTTAAAATAGCGTCCACGCGGCCCAGGTTGATGCTCACATTGCGGCCCAGATAACGCTGTACAATACCGGTAACCACATCCTTTTCCTTGCGGTACCATTCGTTAAACTGCATGCTGCGCTCTTCCTCACGGATCTTCTGCAGAATCACATTCTTTGCATTCTGGGTGGCAATACGGCCAAAGGACTTGGACTCAATGGGGAAATGAACCACATCACCCAGATTGTACTTGGGGCTCTTCATCTTGGCCTCTGCCAAACTGATCTGCATCACCGGATCTTCTACCTCTTCCACTACTTCTTTTTCTGCGTAAACAGAAAAATCACCTGTCTCCGGATTGATGTTGACCTTCACATTGTCAGCCTTTCCGAAATGGTTCTTGCAGGCAGTCAGAAGAGAATTCTCAATGGCCTCCAGCAGTGTTTCCTTGCTGATATTTTTTTCTTTTTCCAGCAAATCCAGTGCTTCAATTAATTCCTTATTCATGGTTTATCCTCCTAAAATCCAATACGCTTCTGCTATCGTTCACAGGACGTATTCTCCTGTAAATTAGAAATCAAGCGCCAGACGAATCAGCGCGATATCTCCCCGCTCAAATGTTTCCTGGCTTCCATCCTCTGTCTCAATGGTTACGGTATCCTTGTCATAAGACTTCAGAGCGCCCTCAAATTCCTTCTGTTTGTTACGGGCCTTGTACAGGCGAATCTCCACCTGTTCTCCCAGACTCCGCTCAAAGTCCTTATCCTTCTTCAGGGGTCTGCCCAGTCCCGGAGAGCTGACCTCCAGAATGTAGCTGTCCTCAATGAAGTCCTCTTTATCCAGCCAGTCACTGAGCACACGGCTGATTACCTCACAGTCATCTACGGTAATTCCGCCTTCTTTGTCAATGTAGGCTCTCAGGTACCAGTTTCCCGCTTCCTTTACATATTCTACATCTACCAGCTCAAACTGATGCTCTTCAAGAAGCGGCAGCAGAAACTGCTCTGTTCTGGATTCATAAGTTTCTTTTCTGGTCATGATTTCACCTCTCTTCCTTCTGCTGCAGACCATTTTATGTATCTTTTCAAACTCCTGATACATAAAAGTGAGAGTGGACATCTGCCCACTCTCTATTAGTCATTCTATCATGTTATCATATGTAGTATATCACTACAATATGTGAAATGCAAGGGTTTTCTTTGCTTTCCAGTACAAAATGCCCTCTTCATCCTTCCGTTCCAGAAAGCCCTCCCCGTACAGATACTCCAGGCAGGAGAAGGTTTTTACCCATATCTGGGTACAGGACATAAAGTGCCGGTAATCCGGCGGTCCCTGGCTTCTTCCGTAGGCTCTCACACCCACGTCTCTGGTCGTCAGAAAGCCCCCGTCCTTTTCCAGAACGCCCTTCATGATCGAGCATTTATCCATATATCCCCGGACAACCCGGTCTACCTCTTTTCCGATATCCCGGATCTGTCCGCCGTGAGCCGGCAGAAAAAGACAGTCCGCATAGAAATGCTTCAGCTGCTCCAGGCTGCTGAGGTAACTGCGCAGCATTCCCCAGCCCTTGTACTGGGTACACACAATCGGAACAATGTCCGTCATAATCTGATCTCCGCAGAAAAGCAGCTTATGTTCCTCATCGTACAGTCCGCACTGGCCGTTGGTATGCCCCCGCAGAGGAATCACCTGAAAATGGAATTCTCCGTAATGAAGCATCGTTCCCGGCGGTGTGGGAACAAAGTCAAAATCCTCTGTTTTTCCTATACTCTCATAGGTTCTGTCTGTATACTCCATAATCGTCCCAAACAGCTCCGGTGTATATTCTTCCGTCACCCCTACGGTTCTGAGACTGGCAATCCTGGTAGCCTCATCGGCAAGGTAACAATGGCGCAGATCCGCTCTTTTTTTCGTCTCATCCGGATTCATCAGAATCCGTGCGCCCTTTGCCGCATAATACTGCACCAGCCCGCTGTGATCCGGATGATCGTGCGTAATAAAAATATCCAGATCCCGGCAGGAAATATCCAGACGTTCCAGCATCTTATCTATGATCTCCCTGTCCTGAGGGGTATCCATAGAGGTATCCACCATCAGGCTGCGGATAGGCTGCTTTACTACAAAAAGATTGCGGGGAACATATCTCTGTCCCGGATATCGGATCGTATGTTCATATATATTGTGAAAGACCTCTTCCATATACATGCTCCCTCCTCCCTTCTCTACGTCTATTGTAAAGATGTGCTCCGAGAATGTCAAATGCTTTCTTGCATACTGCCTATGGCAGAAAACCTGCAGACCAAAACCGGCCTTTTTTTCAGAATCACAGGAAAATCAGGCAGAAAACAGGTGTCCCTCATTCTGAATTCATCATAAACTGTACTATGCGGTATCTATTGCCTGAAGCTTATGAACAGAAGGAGGCAGACTATATGAAACCAAAGCTTGAAGCATGCAGCGTCAGTTACTCCTACCATACTCTGGAGGGGGAAACTCCGGCGCTTTCCGATATTTCTTTTTTTATCAATCCCGGAGAATTTCTTGCTGTCGTAGGTCCGTCCGGATGCGGCAAATCCACTCTGCTTTCTCTTTTAAGCGGTCTTCTCCAGCCGGAAAAGGGAAGTATTTTTATTGACGGAATTCCCATCTGCGACTCTCCATCCACCATCGGATACATGTTCCAGAAGGATCACCTGTTTGAATGGCGCACCATTTACGGAAATGTATCTCTCGGACTGGAAATCCAGAAGAAGCAAAGCAGCGCCGCCAAAAAAGAGCTGGAGGAAATGCTTTGCGCTTACGGTCTGGAAGGCTTTGAGCAGTCTCACCCCTCCGAGCTTTCCGGCGGCATGCGCCAGCGGGCCGCCTTAATCCGGACCCTGGCCCTGAAACCGGATCTCCTGCTTCTTGACGAACCTTTTTCCGCGCTGGACTATCAGACCCGCCTGGCTGTCTGCGACGATATCAGCGCAATTATCCGGGAAACGAAAAAAACAGCCCTGCTGATTACCCATGATCTTGCCGAGGCAATCAGTATGGCTGACCGGATTCTTGTTCTGTCCCGCCGTCCCGGAAAAGTAAAGGCTGTTTTTCCGGTTTCTTTCCCTGATGAGTATGACACTCCCCTGAAGCGGAGAAATGCGCCGGAATTTTCCGGATATTTCCACCAGGTGTGGAAGGAGCTGATTTCATGAATATAACTGTTCAGAATGAGACGTCTTCTTGTACTGCTTCGCTGAACAAGAAGCAGTGGAGATTTCCCTCCGTCCTGGATAGTTAATAGCGAATAACGAATGCGCCCTTGCATATCCTTGTGCCGGGGCGCAGCTGTATTTGCAGTATTCTTCATCCTTCCTCTGCGACGGTTTTGGGGGAACACCTGTAACCGCCTTCGTCTGCGACATGATATTATGTATTTTCTGCAAATCGAAAACCAGAACTTATCAATAACAGAACTTAAGCTTCGCCTGAGTTTGTGCAGAATTTGTCTTTCCTCTCCTAAAATGCAAAATCCACTCCAAATGTGAACTACCCATTGTCTAAAGCCAATGGGCTTCCTGCTTCATCGACCTCGTA
>OHHV01000835.1_pt1 | contig 10020 bp, 15 predicted proteins | sample 1568141 | NCBI WGS metagenome assembly OHHV01 (sample SAMEA3879589, study PRJEB24766) | human gut metagenome | biome: human-associated habitat; feature: feces | place: USA | collected 1985/1987
AAGAGGTAAATATTTACATAAGGACAAGCCTGACAGGTCCATGTATCAAAGATGGAAGATGGGCGGCAGCAATGGAATGTCAGACAAGCAAAGGACCGGCGGTCAAAGGAATTTGCGGGGAAGAGCAGGAGACGACCTATTATCGACTGGTACTGCTTGGAATCGTGAAATCCTTGAAAATACTAAATGCACCGTGTCATGTGACCCTGTATACGGACTGTATTTTTATCAAGAACATGATCGAAAACGGGAAGCCGGAGCAGTGGAAACGGGCGGAATGGAGAAAACCGTCTGGGGAAGAGGTGAAAAACCTGGAATTATGGCAGCAGTATCAGGAACTGGCAGAACGGCATGAAATAGCCGTCAGATTTAGTAAACATCACGACTACGTGGAAAATTTAGAGGGATTACTGGAGGAAAAAAAGAATGTTTGATGTATTTGGAAATTTTGATTCTGTGGAGGAATTGAATGCGTGTGCAAAAGGATTATTAGAGGAACAGGATCTGGAGCATTTAAAAGTACTGGCAGAGGAAAATGGGATTCCGGATGGAATCCGGGAAGTGTATGAGCAGCATTTATCAGAAGAGCTGGTAGATTTAGTAAATGTGGCCATTGGAAAGCTACAGGTCGAGTTAAAAGAGGAAACAGACGGGATGCCAGCAGGAGAGATCGTCTCGTATCTGTCTATGAGATGTTTTGAAAAAGAAGCTCTGGCAAGAGCGATAAGGAGAAAGAACCGGACACTCAAAGAGTGCCTGAAAAATATCCGGAAAGAAGCGGAAAAAAGAGTGAAAGTAAGAAGTGGGTCACAAATGGTGGCAATGCCGGATCTGGAAGTATTTGCAATGGCAGAAGAATACTATCTGGAGGCGGAGAAATGAGACGAGGAGAGTTATTAAAGCTTCCGGAGTTAAAAGTAACGGAAACGATGCAAAAGACAGTCAGGGAAGATCAAGGGGATCAGGTACTAAGATGTGGAAGAGCGCCTGTGTGGAGCGCAACATATTATTGGTTCTATCGTGCGAAGAAGACAGGCACGGTTTTAGAGATCGATGTATTTACAAGAGATATGATCCTGAATGACACAAGATATCCAAAATACCGGGTATTCCTTTTGGGAGAAAACAAGTACTACACTTACGACAATCTGTGTGAGAAGTGGAGAACGGCAAAAATAGATAACTTAAGTTATTGGGAAGGATGGGGAGAGATAGAAGAAGGATACTGGTACAGTAGTGGAAAAGTATGGATACGAGAAGGGGACCGAAAACGGATCACAGAATTTTGTCACAACGGGAAGGAAGAGCCACGTGCAGCAATCGCAAGATGGCAAAGCTATAGTAAAGACCGAAAAGAGATTGATGAAATTGATTCTGAGATGGCAATGGTGCCGGAACTGCCGAAAGATTTTGATGAGTTTGTAGACCGGGAAGTCCTTCCCCAGTATTTGTTTTACGATGCCGGAAGAAAAGTGACAAAAGGGTATTGTACACATTGTGGAAGAGAAGTAAAAATCCGGAATCCACACTATGGAGACGTGGGGGAATGTCCATTCTGCAGGCATCCAATTATCTACCGAAGCCGAAAGAAAGGCGGAAATGTTCACGCAAGAGGATATGCAGGACTCTTGCAGAAAACAAAAGAGGGATATGTATACCGATATTTTGAGTGTTATCGGAAATTCAGGAATGGACAAAAGGGAGATGGCGGGTACTGGGAGCTGATACGGATCACGTATGACCGGAATTTAAAAAAGATTCATGAATTTGAATATGAGCAGTATAAGCAGACAGACTGGGTTCGGTGGTGTTACAGAGACGGATGGAGATATTATGCAAAAGTGGTAGAGCATGAAGCAATCCTCTATAACCGGAATCTCAAACAGATTCTAAAGGGAACGCCGTTTCAGTATTCTGCAATGGAACGTTTTGTGAAACATGGGAAATATCGAGAAAAAATGTATTTGGATCAATATCTGAATGAATACCGGTATATGCCTGGAATCGAACAACTGGTAAAATGTGGATTTTACAGAATTGTCAAAGAAAAAATGCAGGGGTACAACACAGGAAACTTAAAGAAGAAAGAGAGGTCTTGTAAAAAGATACTGGGGCTAAACGGGGAATACTACCAGCTGTTGGCTGGAAAGAATCCAAGCACAAGGGAATACAACACCACTTATAAAATGCAGGAAAAGGGATTGCATCCAACATGGCAGCAGGTTCAGTTTTTTGCAAGGTTTCCGAGGAATTTCACCAGGTATATCCGGTATACCACCATTCACAAGATGGAACGGTACATCAAAGAAGTGTTAGGAGAAGATGAGAGACAAGCCGTGGACTATCACGATTATCTGAAGATGGCAGAGGAGTTGGGATACAACATGAGAGAGCCGTGGATCTTATTCCCGAAGAATTTAGAGCAGCGTCATGAAGAGTTGATTGAAGAGAGCAGAGAACGAGAAATAAAAGCCAAAGAGGATTTGGACAATAAAAAAGACAAAAAGTACGAGCAATACAGAAAGAGGGACAGTTATCTGGAAATGGAAACAGAACAATTTTTATTGAGGCTTCCGAAACGGATCCATGAAATCCGACAGGAGGGAAATGCCATGCATCACTGCGTCGCCACGTATATTGACCGGGTGGCAAAAGGAGAGACAACGATTCTGCTCCTGCGAAAGAAGCAGGATCCGGAGACGCCGTTTTACACCATGGAGGTAAACAATGGGGTTATGATCCAGTGTCGGGCAAAATATAACGGAGACATGACAGAGGAAGTCAAAGAATTTGTTGAGCTATTCAAAAGAAAGAAGTTGAAACGTACAGAAAGGAAAGCTGGATAGATGGAAGAATTACAGACAATCAGTACACTGCAGGGGGTAGAAATTGCATTACGGAAAGAACTGGAACATATCGCAGAGGGATACATTAAAGTCGGGTATCTCTTAAAAAAGACTAGAGATGCAGAGTTTTATAAAGAAAAGGGGTATGCGGATGTTTTTGAGTTTGCAAAAGAAACCTTCAATATCAGCAGGACGTGGGCCATCCGGTTTATGCAGATCAACGATACATACAGTATTGACGGGAACAGCCCGGAAATTCAGGAGAAATACCGGGGATATGGCAGCAGCAAGCTGTCTGAAATGTTGGCACTGCCGGAAGAAGTGCGGGAAGTGGTACCAAGAGATGCCACGGTTCGGGAAATCCGGGAGGTAAAAGAAGTCATCCGGGAAACAGAAGATCGTTATTCGCCGCAGATGAGCCTGTGCGACATCGCACCAGAAGAACACCATGGAAGCTGGACGGAAACGTTAGTGTATGAATTTTTCAAAGGAGAAGGAAAAGACTGCTTTGAGAAAATGCATAAATGGATATGGGAAGACGAGCCAAAAGAGGAAAGTGTGATCAACAAGGAGATCATGGGAATTGTAGCTCCAACAAAATTCCGAATGTTTCGGATGCAATTTGCAAATGCACTATTCAGTGAATTTCAGATTCGGATCATGCCATACAACGGCAGGGGAGAACCAGAAGAGATCAGTTATCTGGAGTTGGCCAAAACATTTGAACAGACCTTTTATCCGGAAGGCAGGAAGATGTCTGATTCAAAAGCCTATGAAGAAGTTTATCAGATGCCGCTGAGGGAAAAGAAAGAGAGGGAAGTCTTAAAGACGGAACCGTTAAAGAAAAAGAAAGAACCTGCCAAACCAAAGGAAACATTGGAAGAGCCAAAAGAACCAGAAGAACAGATTCCGGGACAGATGGAAGTGGAAGATTATCCGGAACTGATGCCGGATGCTCCGGTTATGAATCTTCCGGAAGAAGAAAAACAGGTACATGAGATCACAGAAGAGGTGGTCCAGGAAGGAGAAGTCATAGAAGACATCTTAAAATCCGGGGATCCGGAGAAAATCATCCAGCTTCTGAAGAAAGAATTTGCCTGGCCAAAAGGCGGATGGGACAACTGGAAAAAGAAAGTGATTACTTTATGAGTATTGATTATAGTGATATGGCGTTTCCTAAGCCGAAAAAGAAGAAAAAGAGAATCAGCCATCCGAAAAGCATTTTGAACACAGAAAAGGGCGTGTGCTATCTCTGTGCAAATCTGTATGGAGACTATCGGCAGCAGTATACCGAGGAACACCATGTATTGTTTGGATCCGGGATGAGAATTCTATCGGAAGCCGAGGGATTGAAAGTGTATTTGTGTGAACCGCACCATAAAAGCGGAAAAGAAGCTGTACATAATTGCAGAAAGACAAGAGAACTGCTTTGCAAGATCGCACAGAGGGAATATGAGAAGTCACACACAAGGAAAGACTGGATGAAGATCAGCAAGAAGAATTATCTGGATCAGCAGGAGTTGATGAAAGAACCGCAAAATGAAAAGCAGAAAGAAGGACATCCAGGATTCCAATTTTTATAGCATCTCCGGCCAAGTGCCGTGAAGATACAACAGCAGGTACGTCACAAAACCTGTCGTAAGCCATCACATTATCTCCCAGATAACTCTGGGAGAGGAAAGGAGCATCATGTTTATTAAGACGAGCATATTTAAGAGAATATTGAAGGATGCATGGAAAGGTGCAGGACTCACTGTAGGAAAGAAAGAGGAAATGTACTTCATACAGGGAGCCTATTGGATATTATTTGTATATGAGAAGGACTTTACAAGCAAGAATAAGGCAGCAGTCATTGAACTTGTAGGGGATCTTCCGGAAGAAGGCGAAGTATACAGAGCTTATGAAAAGGGAGAAAAGCAGTATGAACTAAAAGTAAGGGATGAGTGGGAATACAAGAAATGGTTATCAGCCAGAGACCGGTATGAGGATGCAGAAATCAAATACAGGGGAATGGCAGTGTTACAGAATGTAGAGACAAAAGAGATGAGTTACATACCAGATCAAATTCTGGAAATGGTAAGCCTATCCGAAACAGGTGAGTATGAAGACTTTCCGACAGGACCCATGGGAATGGGATATTTCGTCCTGTGGGTAAATGAGACTGGAATGTTATTGACTGTAAAAACACCGGCAAATGAAGATAACATGGATGGAAGAATCTTGAAAGCGCTGAGCGGGCTGGAAATGGAGTAATACCATGACGGGTATCAGCGGAATATGCAATATAGGAGAAAAAGATGGAAAACAACACAGTAAAGATCACAGGAAAAATTATGGAAACACCAGAGTATTTATTGACTTCACAAGACAGAAGAAAGATCTATAAATCAACTATAGAAGTTATGCGGACAAGTGGAAACATGGATGTCATACCGATTCAGGTGCCGGAACAGATAGTGCAGGAGATTCGGGATAATGTAGGAGGGAGAATTACAATCTTTGGAGAATACAGATCTTACAATGAAAAGGATGGAGAAAGAAATCATTTGAAATTGTATGTATTTGTAAAAGGAATCAGCGAAGCTGGTGAAGCGGATCAAAACAGAATTGATCTGATTGGATATATCTGTAAACAGCCGCTCTATCGAGAGACACCACTCGGAAAAGAAATCACGGATATTTTAATTGCAGTAAACAGGAAACACAGAAAAAGTGATTATCTCCCGGCAATTTGCTGGTATTCGAACGCAAGGCTGGCAGCAGGGCTTCCAGTCGGAACAAAAGTGAGAGTCATGGGAATGATACAGAGCAGGATCTATGTAAAAGGAGACAGCGAGAGAACAGCTTATGAAGTCTCAATCAGAGAAATGGAAGTGATCGAGTAGTGGAAGGTTACGAGAAATACGCATCCAGGATACAGGAACTTTTATTTGACGGGATGGATGTGCATGAGGTGTGGGTGTACATGAAAGTTATGTTCCAGATTGAGAAAAGTGAAATTTGCTTTCGGGCATATCTGGAGAGATCGGGACTGATCTGGTTTGCGGAAGCGGGCAGCAGAAGACAGGTCAAGGTACCGGATCTGCTGGAGACAAAGAGAAAACTGGAAATGAATCGAACGAAAATTTCAAAGCCGCTCTGTAAATATCCGGATTGCTTCCGCTGTGTATATCCGGATTGCACATGTAATGAAGGCCTTACGAAAAAAGGGAATGATGAACTGGTTCGGGAGTTGGCGAAGAGATAGGGAAAAAAGATTGATGAATGAGGAAAACACGGAGGAATAACATGGACATTTTAATTACAATCGCATTCTTGACCCTTTACTACATATTGGGGCTGGGAACTATGGTAGCACTAATAAGTGGGGTATATGAGGATGCAGAACTGAAATTTGAGGATTATTTAATGGCTTTGCTCTTTCCGTTTGTACTATTTGTTGTATTTGTGGATTGGGTGGTAAGAAAGATAGTGAGGTAGAAAATATGAGAAAATTTAACTGGGATGAATTTAAAAATAAAGACAATAAGATTGCGGTGCACTGCAAAACCGAGGAAGAAGCGGTAGACTTTTGCAAGCAGATGCATGAACATGGAATGAAATGGAACGGTGGTTTTAGTTATTTGGACTATACGAATTATCGTATATACAGAGAAGGAACTTGTTATATAGCAAAAGGTGAATACTGTTTTAAAAATTATTACGAAAAAGGGGGATACACAATCTTAGAATGGAGTGATTACATGCAGAAAGAATTTACAAAGGCAGATTTGAGAGACGGGATGGTAGTTGAGTACCGCAGTAAAAGTTATGGGAGAAGGCTCGTTATAGGAGACATGTTGATCGGAGCAGAAGGAAGTCATCGGCTCATATACTACAACGAGGATTTAATAGATGCAACTGGAGATAAAGATTTTGATATCATGCGAATATACAAGATCCAGCACGTATCACGATTTAACGAAATCCTGCTATACTCAAACCTTGAACTTATCTGGGAGCGCAAAGAGCCAAAGAAGATGACAGTGGAAGAAATGCGAGAGAAGCTTGAAGAGCTGGCAGGAGAAGAGATTGAGGTGACGGCATGAGAGGAACCTTAAAGCACAGACGCAGCGCAAAAGAAATGAAACGGGATCGAGAAGATCATTTTGCTGATCTGGCTGAACATGAACCAACAGAGAATGCCAAGAAGTGGATGCAAAGAGGTGCGTACTCTGTGGAAGACTGCTTAAGAAAATGGGGAGTAGATACGAAAGGGAGTGTTGCCAGTGGACAAGAAGATACTGATTGAGTATGCAGACATGAAAGAAGAGATAAAAGATCTGAGACGTAGGATTGCAGAGGATAAAAAGAAAATAGAGCAACTGAACAAGATTACTGTGCAAGATTCTGTTGCATGTGGAAAGAAAGGCAACAAACCATTGCGAACAGTGAAAATAACAGGCTTCCCACAAAGAGAATATGAAAAACGTGAGTTTTTACTTGAAAAGCGCATTGCAAAGCTGCAGATGTTGGAGACGGATCTTCTGGAGAAACAGATACAGGTAGAGGAATATATAGGACAAATTAAAAAAAGCGAAATCCGGATGATTCTCAGATTTTATTATATTGATGATCTAAGTTGGGTACAGGTCTCACATAGGATGAATGAAGTATTCCCAAAGAAAAGGAAAGCATATACAGAGGACAGTTGCCGATGCAAACATAACAGATATTTAGAAAAATTTGAGAAAACGACGGAAACGACGGTTTTAAAATGCTAATATGGTATAAAGCCGAAAGGAACAAGCTGGACGGCTAAGGTGTTTTTAGTTTTCCTCCTAAAGACAACCAGTAAAACCACACACAAATTACAAAAGGGCGTCTTGCATGAAAATGCAGGGCGTTTTTTGTATAAATGTTGATCGGACATAGCTCAGTCGGTTAGAGCAGAAGCCTTATAAGCTGTGTGTCACGGGTTCGATTCCCGTTGTCCGGATTAAAAACCTCTGAGAAAAGTGTTGACATACGTATACGTATGTGGTATTATATAGTTGTAAGGAGGTGAGATACAAATGAGCAAAAAGAAACAAAAGAAAAAGTCCAAAATCGATATAAAGACATTGGCGGTCAGTGCGATTCTGGACTTATTCGTTGGAATCCTTTTAATGATTCTCGACAAGCTATTTAATTAGCTAAGAGGGGCGAAAGCCCTTCTTCAAAATAAATATAACATGAAAGCTCATTTGTGTAAAGGATGTTGTGGAAGTTAGGAATATTCTTCATTGCTATAGGAATAGCAAAGCTGGTTTATTGCCTCATAAAGAAAGTGAGGGATGAGCATGCTCGGTAATGAAGAAAGGAAACAGAGACCACAAGATAAGTGGGATGAGAAAGCAGGGTTAGTTCCAAAAACATATAAGATTAACAAGAAAGTAGCAGAAGAGTTCAAGGAAGCCTGCAAAGAATCTGGTGTTGCGATGGGAACACAGCTTACAAAGCTGATGAAGCAATTTGTAGAAGAAGTGAATAATGGAAAATAGCAGAGAGCATCTGGCGAAAGCCGGATGCTTTTCTGCGTCCTGAGCAAAGACGATAAAAGGCTCTGGGCAAAAGCCTACACTGTGCGACATCGCACAAATATAGCAGGATAGAGCAGTGGAAGCTCGTCAGTCTCCTTAGCTGAAGGTCGAAGGTTCGATTCCTTCTCCTGCAATTGAGGTGAGAATATGACAGAACATGAGATTGCATTTGTAAAGAAATGTATAAGAGAAAATATCCACAGATTCTATACATGGGGCAAGTGGAAAGCATTGAGAGAACAGGTGTTAAAGCTTGATAAATATGAATGTCAGTTATGTAAGAAACGTGGAAAGTATACAAAGGCAACGACGGTTCATCATGTGAATTATGTAAAGAAGCATCCAGATAAAGCATTGGAAATCTGGTACAGCTTCAGAGGTGAGAAACGGAGAAACCTGATCAGTCTGTGTCATGATTGTCATGAAGAGGTTCATGGATATCGAAAGCAAAAGAAAAAAGAACCGCTGACAGAGGAAAAATGGTAAAGAAGAATCAAATTGTCAGGATACCCCCGGTCGAAAAAAATCGGGTTTTAATTTGCCACGTAGAGACCGGTGGGTGCTCCCGACAAAAGAGATTTCTCGTGCGCGCGTGACGGAGGGGGTGGTATAAGGGCGAGAAAAACAAGAAAAGAATTATTGCGAGTGGAAATTAAAGAGGACCTTCTTGATCAGCTGGCCCGGAATGGAACCACCGGAAAATATTACATCGACTTGGTCGATAAATATATGGACTTCTGGGACCTGGAGAATGAACTGATCGCAGATATCAAAAAGAGAGGTGCTATCGTTGAATATAATAATGGCGGAGGGCAAAAAGGACAAAAGAAAAATGACTCGATAGATCAGCGAATTAAGGTCAATGCTCAAATGCTTAAAATACTGGACAGTCTAGGAATTAAGCCGGTTGGCGATGATTCGGGAGATGATGAAGATGAGCTGTAACATACATCCATATATTCAGGAATGGATTGATATAGTTGAGAAAAAAATCTATGCAGTATGCGAAGAGCAGGAGTTGCTTGTTGCGCATGTAAAATGGTGTTTTGAGCATGAAGATATTTATATAGATTGTGATCAGCTGGAAAAATATATCGGGATGTCAAAATACTTCCCGTTTGAAGAAATATTTCCCTGGCAGAAGTTTGTGATCGGACTTCATGATTGCACATATTGGAGAGAATCCGGGCTTCCAAGATGGCCGGATTTATTCTGTATGTTGGGGAGAGGAGCGGGAAAAGATGGTACAATTGCGCTCGAATCAGTGTGTTTAATGTCCCCGCATAATGGAATCAGAGAGTACGATGTAGATATCTGCGCCAATAATGAGGAGCAGGCAATGCGTCCAGTCCATGACGTGATAAACGCATTTGAACGACCGTCTGTGATAAAGAAATTAAAGAAATTCTTCCGATGGACGAAAGAACAGGTTTTATGCTTGAAAACAAAGTCTATTATGAAGGGAAGAACAAACAGTCCGAAAGGAAAAGACGGTCTTCGTTCTGGAATCTGTATTTTTAATGAGATCCATCAATATGAAGACTATAAGAATATAAACGTCTTTACGACAGGACTTGGTAAGAAGAAACATCCAAGACGTTCTTATTACACGA
>OHHV01000837.1_pt1 | contig 9999 bp, 8 predicted proteins | sample 1568141 | NCBI WGS metagenome assembly OHHV01 (sample SAMEA3879589, study PRJEB24766) | human gut metagenome | biome: human-associated habitat; feature: feces | place: USA | collected 1985/1987
TTTTGGCTTCCAGCCTGCATCTACAACAGCACGGGAGCAGCTTACTGTTCCGCCGATAGCTTCTGCAAGGTCATCCAGAATCTTGAAGTTCTCCGGGCTGCCAACTCCACGGCCGCCGGATACCAGGATTTTTGCATCCATAATATCAACGGTATCAACTACGGATTTAACAACTTCCATGATTTCAACATATTTGTTGTCCGGGGTAAAGCCGGGATTAAACTCTTCCACTACAGCCTTAGCGCCTTCTACCTTGGGTGCCTTCTGCATAACGCCAGGACGAACGGTTGCCATCTGAGGACGGAAGTTCGGGCAGGCGATAGTAGCGATGGTATTTCCACCGAATGCAGGACGGGTCATTAACAACTGATTATGTTTCTGCTCCTGTCCGGGAACGGGATTTAACGGGAAATCTCCGATATCCAGCTGTGTACAGTCTGCAGTCAGACCTGTATGGATTCTTGCGGAAACACGGGGGCCAAGGTCACGGCCGATTGCGGTAGCGCCTACCAGCATGATTTCCGGTTTATATTTTTCAATTACAGAGGAAAGTGCATGGGCATAAGGCTCTGTTCTGTATTCCTTCAGTTCAGGATCGTCAACAACGATTACTCTATCAGCGCCATATGCAGCCAGCTCGTCAGCCAGTCCTTTTACTTCATAACCGATCAGTACTGCGGTTACTTCTGTTCCTAAATCCTTTGCCAGTTCTTTCCCTTTGCCAATCAGTTCAAATGCGATTCCGCTTACTACGTTATCAACCTGCTGTGCAAAGACAAATACTCCCTTATATTCTTCTAAATTCATCCTTATTCACCACACTTTTCTATTAATATTAAATAACGTGTTTTTCCTGTAATTTTCCTGTAATAAAGGAAGCTGCTTCATCAGGAGTATCAAAGGTAAACTTCTCTCCTGCTCCCTTTCTTACCTTATCAGAAGCCTTAGCGATCTGAGTCGGTGATCCCTTCAGACCAAGGTTGGAATCGTCAACATCCTTCAGATCTGCTCTTCCCCATACGGTGATTTCTTTCTTGTATGCATCGAAGATTCCGCCGGGTGTCATATAACGGGGCTCATTCAGTTCGCCCAGAGCTGTGATCAGGCAGGGCATTTTAGCTTTCAGGACATGATATCTGTCATCGAACTGACGCTCTACGATAACATTTTCGCCTTCGATTTTGATATTCTGTGCATAGGAAATAACCGGAATTCCCAGATGCTCGGAAATCTGAGGTCCAACCTGTGCGGTATCGCCATCGATAGCCTGACGGCCTGTAATAATCAGGTCATAATCCAGATTGCGGATAGCGCCTGCGATTGTCTGGGAGGTAGCCCATGTATCAGCGCCACCCAGAACTCTGTCGGTTACCAGGATTCCGTTGTCAGCGCCCATAGCCATAGCTTCACGGAGAACCTCTTCTGCCTTGGGAAGACCCATGGTGATAACGGTAACCTCTGCGCCGTATTGATCTTTCAGTCTCAGTGCAGCTTCCAGACCTGCCTTGTCATCGGGATTCATGATCGTAAGCATTGCAGCTCTGTCAAGCGTACCATCGGGTTTGAATTTAACGCCGCCCTTTGTATCAGGTACCTGCTTAATACAAACAACAATTTTCATTGTATTTTCTCTCCTTGTTTATAATTTTCTTAAGATAACAGTCGTGCCGCAGCTTATTTCAGCAGTGCTCCGGAGATTACCATTCTCTGAACTTCGCTTGTTCCTTCGTAGATCTCGGTAATCTTGGCATCGCGCATCATACGCTCAACATCATATTCTCTTGTGTATCCATAACCGCCGTGCAGCTGAACAGCCTTGGTTGTAACTTCCATTGCAACCTCTGCAGCGTACAGCTTAGCTTTTGCAGCTTCCACAGAATATACGGACTGGGTAGCCTTTGCCATAGCAGCCTTGTAAACAAGCAGCTGGGCGCATTCAACCTTGGTAGCCATATCTGCAAGCTGGAACTGGGTGTTCTGGAAAGCGCCGATTGCTCTGCCGAACTGTTTTCTTTCTTTTACATAAGCGATGGTATTGTTAAGAGCGCCTTCAGCAAGCCCAAGAGCCTGTGCAGCGATACCGATACGTCCGCCGTCCAGAGTATGCATAGCGATACCAAAGCCCTTGCCTTCTGCTCCCAGCAGGTTTTCCTTCGGGATTCTGCAGTCTGTGAAAATCAGTTCGTAGGTTGATGAACCGCGGATACCCATCTTCTTTTCTTTGGTACCAAAGGAGAAGCCGGGAGTTCCTTTTTCCACGATGAATGCAGAAATCATTTTTTTCTTTCTGCCTCTCTTATCTTCAACAACGCTTGTAACAGCGAAAATTACATAAACGTCAGCTTCTTTACCGTTGGTGATGAAAATCTTGGATCCGTTAAGCACCCACTCATCTCCATCCAGATAAGCCTTGGTCTGCTGTCCCTGTGCGTCAGTACCTGCGCCGGGCTCTGTCAGGCCGAATGCACCCAGTTTTTCACCCTTTGCAAGGGGAACCAGGTATTTCTGCTTCTGCTCTTCCGTACCATAGGTCATGATAGGATCGCAGCACAGAGATGTATGGGCGGATACGATAACACCTGTGGTGCCGCATACCTTGGAAAGCTCTTCCACGCACATAGCGTAGGTCAGAGGATCGCAGCCCTGTCCGCCGTATTCCTTCGGAACCGGAATTCCCAGAAAACCAAGCTTAGCCATTTTTTCAACGGTAGCCCTGGGGAACTCCTCTGTTTCGTCAACCTCCTGTGCAAGAGGCTTTACTTCTTTTTCTGCAAATTCTCTGAAAAGAGTTCTTGCCATCTCATGCTCTTTGCTTAAAGTAAAATCCATGATTATTTACTCCTCCGTTTTTATCTTTATTATTGCGAAAGCAGCGGGCCTGAGTCAGGAATTCCCGGCTCCGGCGGCCGCCTGCAGGGGATAAGCCCTGCCGCTTACTGCGCCTTTTGCCCGCCGTTCCGTAATCTGCTGCGGGATATTTTACTTGCTGTAGTCATAGAAGCCCTTGCCGGTCTTCTGTCCAAGCTGTCCGCCGCGAACCATCTTCTTAAGCAGTGTATGAGGACGGTATTTCGGATCGCCTGTTTCGGATTCCAGAACTTCCATGATAGCCAGAACGATATCCAGACCAATCATATCGCCCAGAGCCAGAGGTCCCATGGGATGATTAGCGCCCAGCTTCATAGCGGTGTCGATATCTTCTACGGAAGCAACGCCTTCAGCATAGATGCCGATAGCTTCGTTGATCATCGGAACAAGGATTCTGTTTACTACGAAACCTGCAGCTTCGTTAACCTGTACAGGTGTTTTGCCGATAGCTACGGAGATTTCCTTAATTGTTTCCACTACGCTTTCAGGTGTGTTCAGTCCTGCGATAACCTCAACCAGCTTCATAACAGGAGCGGGATTGAAGAAATGCATTCCGATAACGGGTCTGTCAAGGCCAGCGCCGATTTCGGTAATGGACAGGGAAGATGTATTAGTAGCGAAGATGCAGTCCTTCTTGCAGATATCCTGCAGCTCTTTGAAAGTCTGCTTCTTGATTTCCATATTCTCCAGAGCAGCTTCAACAACCAGATCACAATCTGTGCAGATAGTCTTCACACCTGTTGTGATTTTAGCAAGGATAGCGTCAGCAGCAGCCTGCTCCATTTTACCCTTTGCCACTCTCTTAGACAGAGTCTTAGCGATTCTGTTCTTTCCGTTTGCAGCGAATTCCTCATTGATATCACACAGAAAAACTTCATACCCTTCTGTCTGAGCAAAAGCCTGCGCTATACCAGAACCCATTGTACCTGCACCAATAATACCAACCTTCATCTGATTAAACCTCCTACAAGATATGTTTTAGTTGAGCCGGGCGTGGACCGGATTGTAAAAGCTGAGCGGTGAGCTTGCTCACCGACCAGTTTTTACAATCCGGCCCACATGCGGCGAAGCCGCACAGCGAAAGGCCGCAGGCCTTGAGCCTCCCGGCGGATTTCCGGTAACCAATCCCTTAAGTCCCTAAGAAATTACTTATTCAAAAACTTCTCCACTTTCCTCTTCTCCAGGAAAGCAGCCATTCCTTCCTTCTGGTCATAGCTCTCGAAGCAGTCGCCAAACAGCTTCTCTTCGATTACAATCGCCTCATCCATATCCGCGTCCAGACCATCATTAATAGCCTTCTTGCAGTTTCTCACAGCGATCGGCGCATTCTTGGCAATTCCCGCCGCCATCTTCTCAGCAGCAGCCATAAGCTCGTCCTGCGTATAAACCGCATTCACCAGACCAATTCTCAGAGCCTCGTCAGCCTTAATATTCCTTGCCGTATAAATCATCTGCTTTGCCATTCCAGGTCCAACCAGACGTGCCAGTCTCTGTGTGCCGCCGAAACCAGGTGTGATTCCCAGGCCAACCTCAGGCTGTCCGAATACTGCATTATCAGAACAGATTCTGATATCACAGCTCATGGAAATCTCACAGCCGCCGCCCAGTGCAAAGCCGTTAACAGCTGCAATAACAGGAATCGGGAATGTCTCCAGCTTACGGAAAACATCATTTCCCTTCTTACCAAAGGCCTCGCCCTCCGCCTTGGTCAGAGTGCTCATTTCTCCGATATCCGCGCCTGCAACGAAGGATTTTGCCCCTGCGCCTGTCAGAATCAGACATCTTACCTCTTCCAGATTCACAGCATCCAAAGTTTCATTCAGTTCATCAAGAACCTGGGAATTCAGAGCGTTCAGCGCTTTTTCACGGCTGATGGTGATAACTGCGTAGGAACCCTTCTGTTCATATACAATGTATTCCATAGTACTCATCCTTTCTATATCACCGTCTTTTATGACGGGAATTTTTCAGCTACCCCTGTGCATAACGAATGATTAGCAGACCGCAAAGTCCGCTAATCATTCAGTTTAGAAGCCTATATCAGTCTCTTTCTACGATGGTTGCGCAGCCCATGCCGCCGCCGATGCACAGAGTTGCAAGACCCTTCTTAGCATCAGATTTAACCATTTCGTGAAGCAGAGTAACCAGAATACGGCATCCGGAAGCTCCTACGGGATGTCCCAGCGCAATAGCACCGCCGTTTACATTCAGCTTGTCATTGTTAATGCCAAGATCATGTGCAACAGCAAGAGACTGTGCGGCAAAAGCTTCATTGGCTTCAATCAGATCGAAATCATCGATGTTCATTCCGGTCTTAGCCATAACCTTTCTGGTTGCTGCAACAGGTCCGATTCCCATGATGGTGGGATCCACGCCTGCCAGTGCTCCCGCTACCCATGTTGCCATAGGGGTTACGCCCAGCTCTTTTGCCTTTTCTTCGCTCATAACCACAACTGCTGCCGCGCCGTCATTGATTCCTGAAGAGTTCGCAGCGGTTACGACGCCGTCTTTCTTGAATGCAGGACGAAGCTTTGCAATGCCTTCTGCGGTGGTTCCCGGACGAGGGCCTTCATCCTTATTGAAAATAATGGTTTCTTTTTTCTTCTTAACTTCTACAGGAACGATTTCATCATCAAACTTTCCTGCTTCCTGAGCTGCAACAGTCTTCTGCTGGCTCCATGCAGCGAACTCGTCCAGCTGCTGTCTGGTCAGCCCCCACTGCTCTGCGATATTTTCTGCAGTGATGCCCATATGATACTGATTGAATGCATCTGTAAGAGCATCGTTCACCATAGTATCAACCATAGTTGCGTTGCCCATTCTATATCCGTAACGTCCCTGAGGGATTGCATAAGGAGCCATGGACATGTTTTCCATACCGCCTGCAACAACGATATCCGCATCTCCTGCAAGAATCATCTGTGCAGCCTGGTTCACACAGTTCAGACCGGAACCGCATACAACGTTCATGGTAACAGCCGGAACTTCGATAGGCAAACCAGCTTTGATAGATGCCTGACGTGCCACGTTCTGTCCCAGGCCAGCCTGGATAACACATCCCATATATACCTGATCAACTGCTTCGGGAGCAACTCCCGCTCTGTTTAAAGCTTCCTTGATAACGATAGCACCCAGCTCCGCTGCCGGAGTTGTGCTTAAGGCCCCGCCCATTGTACCGATGGCTGTACGGCATGCACCTGCCAAAACGATTTTCTTTGCCATGTTTTCTCCTCCATATTCATTAAAAACTGCGAATTTACTGGGTTTTGACGGTATTGTTAATTTTTTGTCATTACCCACAGCCTTTATTATAGCATAGAGAATATTTAATAGCAAGGATTTTTCGATGCTCAATAACAGGAAACTTTCCGGCATAAGAAACCTAATTAAAATAGTGTAAAAATAAATAAATTTTTAATAAACATTAAGTTTTGTAACGCTTCGGATATGTCGCTGCACGGACGCACCTCTCGGTTTTTCAGTCATATAATGATAAAAAAGACTATTTTGTCTCTCAAGAGGTTAGATATGGCCACTGATAATTTAGGTTCCATCGTATCCCTGGGTAATGTTCTCCGGATTGACAACGCTGTTATTGATGAGGTTTTTTTCTCAAATAACAACACCGGATATATCCTTATCTCCTATTCCGTCCCATGGCAGAGCGGAATTACCACGACAGACCAGCTGCAGCTTAACGTAAATAACAATACCGTTATCCTGAATTCCTTCCGACTGCCGATATGTCTCTGTGATCTGCGCGAGGGAATGCGGGTCGATGTCACCTTTTCGCCCCGTATGACAAGAAGCATCCCGCCTCAGAGCAATGCATTTTCAATTACTGTAAAACGCCCGTCGCGGCCTCCCGTTGCGCCGCCAAGTGTAACAACAGCACGAATCCTCTGGATTGATGCAAATAATAACCGGTTGATCACCGTTTCGCAAAACAATATAAACAGACAGATGGTATTTGTCATAACAAATTCCACAATTATTCTGAACAGGAACGGTTTCCCAATCCCTCTGCGCGCTCTCCGCCCCGGACAGCTGGTGCAGATATCACACTCTAATTTTCAGACGGCAAGCATACCGCCAATCGCCACGGCATTCCGGATTCAGGTAATATAGCATTTATTTAAACTGCCTGCCGGAAGTATATAAAAAGGGAGCCTCAGCAAAAATTCCGTTCCAGCGGAATTTTCCTGCCATGGCTCCTTTTTATCATCATTCGCAATATATACGGTTTCAACAGAGATTTACTTTTTATCTGCGATATCCAGTCCTATCACCACCCATGGCAGGGCGGCTGAAGTAAAATCTCCCATATTGCATCCTTTCATGCACTCCGGCATTCTGCGGACAGCATCAGTTCAGGAAAACGGCAACCGCATTCGCTCCAGGACCTACATGCACCCCGATTACAGAACCAACCGGAACTGTCTTTTTGTATTCCGCATCAAAATGTTCCTTAATAAATGCCTCAAATCCGCTGACACATTCCTTTTTTCCTGTAAAGCCAAGATTGTAGCCTCTTGTCTTGTCCATCCCGCCGTCTTTCTCAATTGTTTTAAGCACCTTGTCCCAGGCGCTCTTCTGGCCCCTGGCAAGCCCGGCCACACGCACTTCCCCGTATCTCACGGACAGAATGGGCTTAAGGTTAAGCGCGCTTCCCACTACCATGCCCGTAGTGGACAGGCGTCCTCCCTTCTGGAGATAAAGAAGTGTGTCTACAATCAGATAAATGCAGATCTTCTCTTTTTCTTTTTCAAGAATTTCAACAATCTGCTCCGCTGTCTTTCCTTCCTCTCTGAGGGCAAATGCGCGATCCAGCAAAAGCTGTGTCCCCAGCGTTGCCTGCATGCTGTCGATTATGTAAATCCTGTCATATTCCACAATATCCCTGGCAATAAGCGCGCTCTGGCAGGTACCGCTAAGCTTGCTCGCAAGAAGGATGCATATCACATCGTCTCCCGCTTCTTTAGCCTCCCTGAAATACTGCAAAAATGCTTCCGGAGAGGGCTGGCTTGTCGTGGGCAGTTCCTCCGCTGAAGCAAGCTTATCATAAAATTCCTCCGGTTTCATGTCAACACCGTCAAAATATTCTTTTTCTCCGAAAAGTACTTTAAGGGGAACCAGGGTGATGCCCAGCCTGGCTGCCTGTTCTGTTGTATAGTCGCAGGTTGAATCACAGATAAAACGGATACTCATTTTTACTCCTGTCTGCGCGTAAATACGCTATTATCAAAAACGGGCCGAATGGTGGAAATCTTCAGCTTTATTGATTTAATGTTACTGTTTTAATTGTGTGTAGGTCATCGGGTTATATAAAGTATGGTATATTTTAGAATTAAGTTCAAATATTTTGATTTTCAAAACATTTGAAAGCATAGCAAAATTTAATTAGGATGTCAATAATTTTTTTCAGTTTACTCTTGTTTTTTTGATTTATTCTTGTTTATTTATGCTGATTGCTATTGTGGGTGGAATATTGTAGAATAACATAATATATGGAAGATCTTATATTATATTGATCAATAAGGAGTCCTATTATGAAGAAGGATTACAGAAATAAAGGGTTTACGCTTGTTGAGATGATAGTTGTAATAGTTATAATAGGGATTCTTCTGGCTATATTGGTGCCAGGGATGTTTAGGTACATACAGAAGGCTAAAGAGCAGCAGGCGATTGTGGAGTGTCGGACGGTGGTTACGGCGGCGCAGACTTTATCATATGAGTTATACGCAAAAAAACTGTTTATCTCAGATACATTTTGCACTAATGAAAATAAAAATATAATACTAACTAATGCAGATGTTAAAGGTCTTATTAATGATATTAAGTTCACAATAAACTCTGCACAAGTATCATACCTGTCTTATACTACTTCCTCCAATATTACTGTGGTATATGATATAAATAACTCTTCCGTTTTTAAGATTATGGATGGCAGTAAAAACACTACTACAATGGACTCTCGTACGGATTATGCTATAAATGAATATCAAAAAATTTTAGCTGATAACTCTCTGTATGGCCAGGGGAAACCTTTCAGCAATCCGCATGATGCATTAAAAGATAGCTTTTTTAATTCATCCTATTCAGAACTTAATAGTTATGAAAAAAACATATTAGATGGCCATATAGCAAATCCAGAAAAATATAAATGGAAACCTTGTTTTTATACTGACTCTGCAGGACAAAAGCATACATTTTTTGTTGCATGTACAGCAGCTAATGCACAAATGAACACCCCTTTGATGTTTTATAATGGAAGTTACTACTATTATAAAGCCTGGAATAACAATACTATTGGGACAAATTCAATTTTTGATAACATAAATACTGATGAGAAAAGAAAACAATTTGAAAAAATTATAAATACCGAAATCACCAGTTCAAGTAAAGAAATTAACAATGATGCTAAACAAACATGGGTTAAGGTAGTTGATTAAAATTATATTACTTTTTTCTATCCGTTGAAAATAATATAAACTTTATTTTAAGCTGGGGACAGAATGACTTTTAACTATCTTCTTTATTATCCAGTTAATTTTTATCCATCTTGGACTTTATATGATTATATATTCCATGAATAAGAACTTCATTATCATCTCGTCCCCCAGCAATCCTCCCCAACAGCACCTCCACCGCCTTCTCCGCAATCGCCGCCTCATCCTGCTTCACATGCAGGAAGGCCGGCCCATAGGGCGCCAGATAATCTTCATCCACACAAGCCAGGCGGATTTCCTTATCCAGAGAGATCCCTACTTTCCCCGCCGCGGCAGTAATGGCAGGCACAATGCCATACTCCTCCGCAATTATGGCATCCATTTCCGTTCTCCCCTTTTCCAGGAACCATACTGCCGCCTGAATTGCTTCCGGACAGGGGTGGTTATCCAAGAGAGACTCCTTCCCTCCGCCTGACGGCAGCACACAGATTCCGGCTTCAGTCAGGCCGAGACGTTCCATCTCATTAATAAACCCATTCCGCCGTTCCTGAACTGAAATCGCTTCGGTATCCTCCGTAGTAAACAGAGCTATCCGGCGGCAGCCGTCCTCAGCCAAAGCCCTGACCAAAGCAGCTGTCGCCGCCTTATTGTCAGTTCTTACCGAAGGTACCGGGATGCCCTT
>OHHV01000843.1_pt1 | contig 9928 bp, 7 predicted proteins | sample 1568141 | NCBI WGS metagenome assembly OHHV01 (sample SAMEA3879589, study PRJEB24766) | human gut metagenome | biome: human-associated habitat; feature: feces | place: USA | collected 1985/1987
TTTAAAACCAGCACGCGAAGCAATCAAACAAATGGTAGCTCACAAGATGCGTGATGTTCTCAACAGTTCTAACAGACTGTAAATATAGCCGTTATCTACCCCTGCAGAAAATCTGCAGGGGTTTCTTTTTTAGTAAAACAAAATCCCGCTCTTTTTTAGAGCGGGATTTTATCTATTGTTAATCGATCATTGGAACAGTATTTGCAGCATGCTGCATAATATTGACTGTATAATCCTTGAGTCCGCGTTCAGCCAGTTGTTTTTGGGCCAGTGACCAGGCTTCTTCTAAAGTTTCTACCGGTATCTGACCAGTCTTTTTCACTGTATCAAAGTTTTCCTTTCTCGTTACGATATAAACCGTGCTGTTTTGACATAACAGGAACAAACGATATGCAATAAAAAAAGGAATCGTAAATTTATTCCTTACAGCTTTTTCCATCTCAATTACATCATTGAAATGAAAGCTCTGCATATATTCAGGCGGATCATTGATTTCACGAGCTTCCAAAAGGGAAATAACGATACCGCCAGGTTTAAGTGCCATTTCTGCCGTATCATAGGTTTTAGAGCCCTGATAAAGATTTATATCCTTCGGAAATCCTCCTGGAGAAGCAATAACTACATCAGCCTGTCCCTTAACCTTAACTCCCTGGATCTTCATAACCTCTTTCGTGCCTTCCAGCCAAGCATCATACCAATGACCGGCAACAATACGAGCGAAATCACCATTCGTATCCATTACAGAATTCACAAGAAAACAAGGATTTACCAAAGCTGCTGCTTCGCACATATCATCGTTCAACCGATTATGATCGATTAAAGTCGTCCTTGTTTCCTGACTGATACCGGAACCTACCTCATCAGCCAACGCCAAAGCATGATTTTTCTGTATTGTTTCATCACCAGCAACTCCAGGAAGTATACTCTTTCGTCCACCGCCAAAACCTGCCATCAGATGTACAGTGATACCACCGGTAATAATTACTTTATCTGCATCAGCAACATGTTTATCTATCCACACTGGTGTACCACGGCTCGTATCACCTACATGCACCAGGTCCTCCGCCAGACAGTCGTGCTGATATATTTTGATACGGTCTGCAACTTCCTTACCGCAGACTGCAATATCCTCTTCTCTGGTTTGAGCACGATGTGTACCTTGTGCAATAACGATGCAAATATCTTCATCAGGCACGCCGCCTAAATTAATTTCGTCTATTACATATTTTAAAAATTCAGGAGTACGAATCCAGCCGCGTGTAATATCACTGACAATGACAGCGACTTTTTCGCCTTTGCTGACAACCTCCTGCAAAGGCTTGCTGTTGATCGGATTACGCAGTGCTTCAATAGTTGCTGCCTGAACATCATCCAGTTTAGGAACTTCATTCCCTTCAATTACCTGCAAAATATGTTCTTCCGGCAAGGAAATTTCCTGATAACCCTCACCGATACCAAATTTAAATGTTTTCAATGCCATTTCTTTTCCCTCACTTGTTTTTATTTGAACATTGGCACGGTATTTACTCCGTGCGGCATAATGTTGACTGTATAAGTTTCTGCCTTGCCCTGTGCCATTAATTTTTTCTGTGCCAGCGTCCATGCTTCCGCCAAAGTTGCTGCAGGAATCTGACCTGTTCTGCGCACTGCGTCAAAGTTTTCTGGCCTGGTAACCATAATAACAGTAAACTGCTTCGACATACAATACATATAGAAAGCAATATAAAATGGTATCGTAAAACCAGCCCGCAGTTCTTTTTCCATACTTAATTCATCATTAAACCGAAAGCAATCAAAAAAAGAAGGCGGTTCATAAATATCAGGACAATCCAAAAGAGCGATAAAAATACCATTTGGCTGCATTGCCATTTGTGCCGGTGCATAAGATTTCATTCCCTGATACAGGTTGATATCCATAGGATAACCGCCAGAAGAACCAATAACGACATCAGCTTTGGCTGCAATTTCATCACTTCCTGAGTACCGGCATACCAGGCATCATACCAGTGGCCGGCAACGATACGGACAAAATCTCCTTCAGCATCCATAATCGAATTTACCAAAAAACAGGGGTTTAAGAAAGCGCAGACCTCACACATATCTTCACTGACACGATTTCCTTCTATTTTAGTCAGATAGGTTTCCTGATTCACACCGCCGCCAACTTCATCCGTCAAAGCCAGCAAATGATTATGTTTGATAGTTTCCACACCGGCAAGCCCCGGCATAACACTCTTGCGCCCGCCGCCAAAGCCTGCAAACAGATGCGTTGTAATACCACCTGTTAAAATAACCTTGTCTGCTTCCACAGCTCTCTTATCGATATACACCGGCGTTCCTCTGCTTGTAGTTCCTAAAAAAACGTTTGCCTCAGCGCCATACGCATCATGGTCAAAAACCTGTAGCCTTGCAAATAAAGCATCACCTAAAATTAAACGTTTCTCTTCATCGTCGTTGTTCCTGTGTGTGCCAGTAGCAATAATTACAAAAATATCTGCATCAGGAATACCACTGTTATTTAGCTCTTCTACAACGGCCGGCAGATAATCTTTAGTCCGAGACCAGGTGCGCGTAATATCACTGACGATAAGCGCTACCTTATCTCCCTCATGCACAAGTTTGCTTAATGCCTGTGTCCCGATAGGATTGCGCACTGCCTCCAGCGTAGCCTGTTTGATATCGGTAATCTTAGAAACGCTGCCTCCGTCAATGACCTGTACTACATGCTCTTCCGGCAATTCAATGCTTTCCATACGCTTACCGATGTTTAAATCGTATCTTTTTAAAGCCATATATGCTCTCCCTCAAAAACGGTTACGCTTCCAATACAGGCATTGTCGCCGAAGCATGTCCCATAATCGTAATTTTATAATCATCCTTACCCTGTTTGGCAAGTTCCTGTTGAGCAAGCAGCCACGCTTCTTCCAGGCTGGCAACAGGTATTTGACCGGTTTGCCTTACAAACTCAAAATTTTCCGGTTTGGTAACTAAATATGTAGTTAATGAATTTACGATACAGCGTGTTTTAAAAGCAACAAAAGCAGGTATAGAAAAATCTGCCCGTACATCTTTTTCAAACTGCAACACATCTGATTTTGAAAACCAATCTGTAAAAATAGCCGGTTCTTTAATGTCAGGGCATTCCAGTGTCAGTATCATGATACCGCCTTTTTTTACAGCAAAAACAGCATTCATATGAGCTTTGCAGCTCTGGTATAAATTCATATCCTTAGGACTGCCACCTGCCGAAGCAAAGACAACATCGGCCAGCTCCTTAATAGGTACGCCAGCCATAGCAACAAGATCCTTACAGCCTTTTTCCCATGCCTTATACCAGTGTCCTGCAACTACTTCATGCAGCTTGCCTTCAGGTGTGAAAACCATATTCACCAAAAATGCAGGGTCTAATTTTTTCGTTACCTCTACCATATCTTCATGTAAGGGATTACCCTCCAATAGACCTGTCTCGCAAAGAGGATTACAACCATCGCCAACTTTAGGAGCCAGCGCAATAGCATGATTGTGCATAATAGTAGCATGCCCGGAAACACCTGGCATAACAGCCTTACGGCCGCCGCCAAAGCCTGCCATCGGGTGCAGTGAAACTGCACCTGTAATAATTACCTTATCTGCTTCAGCCACATAAGAATCGATCAGGATCGGTGTGCCAAAGCTGGTCACCCCCAAATCTGTCAACTCTTCGTTGTTCCTGCTGTCATGCTGATGGATTTTGATCCTTTTTACGATATCTTTACCGCAAACAGCGATATCTTCATCATGTGTATGTGCACGATGAGTACCAGTGGCAACAATAATAGTAATATCTTCGTCCGGGACACCCGCAGCATTAATTTCGCTGATAATTACAGGCAAAAACTCAGCTGTGCGAACAAGTCTTGTAACATCACTGACGATGACAGCAACCTTATCACCTTTCCGGACAACTTTTTGCAACGGCTGGCTGGCAATTGGACAGCGCACAGCGGCCAAAGTTGCAGCAGCGATATCCTCCTGTACATCTGCCTTGTTGCCATGTATATCATACAGTACTTTTTCTTCAGGTAATGTAACTTCTTGAAATCCATTTCCATAAGGGAGTTGATATTTCTTCACTTCAATTTTCCTCCTCTATTTTTACACTAGTAAATTTATTATACTCCTATTTAAGTAAAAATAAAAGACAGATGTTTACAAAACATCCGCCTTTTACCAGTTTCTATTGCTGCTCCAAAACTCCGATCGCAGCAATGCCAGCATTGTAAATAATTCCAACCGTCCAAGCAGCATCGTTACACAAAGCACAAGTTTACCAAACCAGTTAATATCATTCTTTGTTCCCATTAGCCTGACTTTTAACATCAATCCTGTCCTCCAAACATGGCGTACAGACTGTGGTTATAGGTTGCGTACTCCGGATACCTGATCTGTATCGCCTGCCAAAAATAGGGTGCATAAGCACAGCAGAACAATTCTTCCACTGTGTAAAGTCTGCACTCGTCTACCTGTTCCTCCGCATCATCATAATCAAGGACACTCGGCGTACCATTGCAATAAAGGTTGAACGCCATCCTGACTACTTTTACACTCCCGCTGGTCTGCCAGCCTTCATGCAGGCATTCCGTTTTTACACAGCCTGTCTTAAAATCATAAATGCTTTTAATGTTCCTTCTTGTGTCATTGCTGATACCAAGACAATATACAAGTGCTTTGTGGTACACGTCCTGATACCTGACCTCTTTCAATTTCTCATAGTAGAATTTCTCATGTCCATCACTGATAAAAATAATCTTTTTCGCTTTCTCTGCTCCTAACGCTGTACTACTCATTCTTTTTTCCTCCTGTTTTGAAATTGAAAAGGCACTCCATTATTGGAATGCCCTAATATAAAAAATAGGGACACTCTCATTCAAGTATCCCTATAATCTATCAATATATCTGATAGTCCACTATTCACTTTCATTGTCAGGATTTTTTGTGTTCCCCGTATCGAGGTCTAATGCCACAACTACGGTTACTTTCTTCACAAGTATCTTTTCCTTATGATTTTCACAGATTTTATTGAAACTGAAAAATGTCACAAAGTGCGTAAATTCAAGGATTTCTAGGTATCTTTTCTTTGTATCAACACCACAGTCTCCACATGCACCGTCCCCGGAAACATATCACACCCTCTCCACTTCCTTACCTCATACCCCATCTCCCCCAAATACTTCAAATCCCTTGCCAGCGTAGCCGAATCGCAGCTCACATACACAATTCTCTCCGGCCGCATCCGCACCATGGTTTCGAGGCACTTCTCATCGCACCCTTTCCGAGGCGGATCCACCACGATCACATCCGCATAAACCCCTTCCTCCTCATATTTCTGAGGAAGCACTTCTTCCGCTTTTCCGACGAAAAATTCCGCGTTTGTTATCCCATTCCTGGCAGCATTCTCTTTTGCATCAGCAATCGCCTCCGGCACAATCTCCACGCCATACACTTTCTTCGCTTTTTTTGCCAGGAACAATGAGATAGTACCAATTCCGCAGTACAGATCCCAAACTGTTTCTTCCCCGGTCAGGCCCGCATACTCTAAGGCCTGTCCATACAGCTTCTTCGTCTGTACCGGGTTCACCTGATAGAAAGACAGCGGGGATATCCGAAATACCACGTCTCCGATGGTATCCTCGATCTTCTCTTCGCCCTTCAAAACCCGCACCTTTTTGCCCAGAATCACATTGGTTCTCTCAGTGTTTACATTTATGGATACGCTGGTCATCCCGGGGATTTTCCACAGCTCCTCCGCCAGCGCCTTTTCCTCCGGCAGCTTGTTCCCATTTATAACGATGCAGGCCATGAGCTGGCCGCTGGCAAAGCCCTTTCTTATCAGCACATGGCGGATTAGTCCCTTTCCGGAAGTCTCGTCGTAGGCGGAAACTCCATATTTTTTCATATAGGCAAGGATGGTTTCCAGAACCGTCTTATTTTCCTCCACGCCCAGGGCGCAGTCCGTATTGGCGATGATGTTGTGGCTTCTTCCGGCGTAAAAACCCGTTACCACGTTTCCTTCTTTGTCATATCCAAAGGGGAACTGTGCCTTATTCCGGTAGTGCCAGGGGTCTTCCATTCCAATAATTGGTTCCATGCAGGCATCGATGTGTTCCGGGGAAAATCCACCGATTCGGATGAGGTTGTTTCTTATTTTATTTTGTTTAAATTCCAGCTGTTTTTCATAGGAGAGCGGCTGAAGCTGGCAGCCGCCGCATTGGCGGTGGAAGGGGCAGGGGGGCTGAACACGAAAAGGAGAAGGCACAAGTACCTTCTCCAGCTTTGCATAGGCATAGTTTTTCTTCGCTTTCATGACCTTCACCTGTACCGTGTCGCCGATAACCGCATCTTTGACAAACAGAATAAAACCGTCGGTTTTTCCTATTCCTTCGCCTTCGATCCCGGTGTCCGTTATCTCCACTGTGAGAATGTCATTCTTTTTTATTTCCATCGTGCTTTACTCCATCCGTGTCATTCTGATGTTGGATTCAAATAATCTGTTGTAGCCAAGCCAGCCGGTATCCTTTGCATTCTGAAGGGCTTCCATGAAGGTTTCCATCTTTGCGTCGGTGTTGTCAGCCAGGTTCAGAGCGGCCGCTTCGATCAGGGCCGGTTTTTTGGGGGATCCGTATTCGTATTCGCCGTGGTGCGCCAGGATGCAGTGTTTCAGCTCCGCTTCCAGAACCGGCGGGAAGCCGGGTATTGTGCGGGCTTTCTGGCCTATCATTTCCGTTCCCATGACGATGTGTCCCAGAAGCTGGCCGTCGTCGGTGTAGTCGTTTTCAGGGAAGAGGGAGATTTCTCTTGTTTTTCCGATGTCATGGCAGATGGCTGCCGTGATCAGGAGGTCTTTTTTCAGCAACGGGTAGGCTGCGCAGTAGTATTCGCAGAGTCTGGTGACGCTGAGGGTGTGTTCCAGAAGGCCGCCTACAAAGCCGTGATGTACGGTTTTGGCTGCGGAGGAGGAACGGAAGGCCTTCATAAAGGCTTCGTCTTCCACAAAGAAGGTTTCCAGCAGCTTTCTCAGGTACTGGTTTTCCACGCGGCCGATAAAACCAAGCAGTTCTTTGTACATGTCGTCGATATTTTTAGCGCTTACAGGAAGGTAATCGGCAGGATCGTATTCTCCCTCCTGGCAAAGGCGGACCCTTTTTACGCTGATTTGAAGAGAGCCCTGGAAGGAATTGACATCGCCGTATACCTCTATGTAATCCAGGCTGTCGAATTCGGCAATGCCCGCGCTGTTGGGATCCCAGATCTTGGCGTCAATGGTGCCGGTTTTGTCCTGAAGTATCACATTGTCGTAAGCCTTACCGTTTTTGGTCACCGCTGACTGCTTATGTTTGCAGAGGTATATATCGAATACTCTGTCGCCTTCTTTTAAGTCTTTTATATATTTCATTTTTTCTCCATTCTGCCTTCAGGCCCGTTCTTTTTACAGTATTTTTTCTAAATTGGATTTTATAAAAAATATTGGTTTATAGTTTGTTTCTTAATTTCCTATTTTAAGGTTTCCAGGATAACATCCAATGTCATTTCCTGATATTCATCCTGCACCTGGCGCATGACGGTGAGGGTGATTTGGGAATCAGGGAGGAGTGTCATCATTTCTTCCTTGTATTCTTTGAATGAAGTGATTTCCTCAGTTCCCATTTTTACAATTACGTCTCCGCTTTGGATGCCCGCAACCATAGCGGGGGAATCCATCACAATGCCGGTTATGTAGGCGCCTGCGGGGACACCCTGGGATTCCTGGATTTCAGCAGGGACATCGGTTCCGTATATGCCCAGCGTGGCCATGGGCTGGCCGTTGGAAAGCTTTTCAATGTTGTTTTTCAGGTCGCTGATGCCCAGGGCGGATATCAGGTTTTTGGCGTCGCTGCTGTTATTGCGCTGGCTGATAATGCCCAGCACCTGGCCGTTTAAGTTGATGATAACACCGCTGCCGTTTGTGCTCCCGTAAATATCGGTGGTGAGCAGGTGGTAGTTGCCGTCGGTGAGGTTAAGGACGGTATCCATGGAGGTTATGATGCCGTAGGCCACGGAGTTAGCGGTTCCCATGGGACGGCCCAGGGCGATGACCGGCGTGGCAAGGAGGCCGCTGCCGCTGTTGGAGCTGCCGAGCTTTGCCGCTTTAATCGCTTCTTTTGTCTCGTCGCTGATGTCGCTCAGGCTGACGCAGATGACTGCCAGTCCGGTGGTCGGATCGGACTGTTTTACGGTGGCTGTGGCCTGGGTGTTGTCGCAGAAGGTGACGTGTACCTTTTCCGCCTGTTCCACGATTTCTTTTTCGGTGAGGATCATGAGCTCCTTGCCGTTATCGGCCACGATCAGGCCTGCTGTCTGGCCTTTGTTTTCATAGGTGTTGTTCAGCCAATCCACATCGGAAACAACGCCGGTTACGGTGACCATGGATTTGGCGCCGTCCTGGGCCAGCTTGTAGAGGTTGCTGTACAGCTTCTGGTAATCGGACACGCTCATATCCACCTTCTGGACAACGGTGGAGGCGATGGGCGCGGATTCCTTTTCTTCTTCGGTTTCAGTTTCCAGAACCATGTCCTCGGGAAGCATTTCTTCATTTTCCGCTTCCTCCTGGAGCTGCACGGGGGCGGGTTCCTCCTCGGGGTACAGCCAGTTGCTGAAAACAGGCTCCAGCACAAGAAAAGTAAAGCATGCGATAAGGCCGAAGATCACTGCCATGGAGGCGGTGATCATGGTTCTTTTCAGCAGCTTTCTCTTGTTGATGGGGCGTTCCTTTACTTTTTCCTTGATAAAATCAATGTCCCTGCTGGAGGCCCCGGAGGCAGGCTCCGACAGGTTTGAGCTTCCGCCGGATTCCGGTTCGGGGACGGATGTTTTATCCCGTTCATTATCTGACATTCTTTTTACTATCCTCTTATTTTTGCCTGAAACTTTTTATCCCGCGGGCAACGAGACCAGCAGACTTGCCCGCAAAGAACTGACCAGTTACAGTTTATGTCCCTTTCCGTTGGAAAAGAAGAAAAACCTGCCGGCTTTTCTTTAACAGTATATCCGATTGGCCGTGGCTTGTAAAGGCTTGGCAGGGCTTTCCGAGCCGGAAATGAGCCGTTTTTCAACGGTTGGCCGGATGGGCAGCTGGAGTCATTTCCTGATTTCTATCTGTTTTGAAAATAGTCCTGCGCCAGGATGCCGTACATACAGCAGTCGCAGATACCCTGGTTATTCCGGTCGGCCTGGCGAAGGATTCCTTCCGGTTTCATGCCGCATTTTGCCATTACTTTCCCGGAGTTGGGATTATTGGAATCGTGTCTGCATTCCACTCTGTTTGCACCCACTTCTTCCATAAAGAAGCGGATAATTTCTGCCAGGGCTTCCGATGTGATTCCCTGATGCCACCAGCTTCGCCCGATGCAGTAACCGATATGTACCATATTAATATCTTCCTGCTGGTGTACCACTGCAATGCTGCCGATGGGGAAATCCCCGTTTTCCTTCAGGACAATGGCCCACTGGTATGTATCATTGTCTGCATATGCGTCGATCCAACTTTGCAGGATAGATCTGCTGATTTCCACATTTCCGTGGATGGGCCAGGTGAGGAATTTTGTCACCTCCGGATCACTGGCCCAGTTGTCATACATGGCCTGCGCGTCATCCAAACGGAAGCGGCGAAGGATGAGACGGTTGGTCTCCAGGGTTATGGTGCCTTTATGATTCATATTTTTTCTCCTTTTTTGGTTTCTCATGGGCAGGCTTCGTACTTCAACGGACTTACTCTCAGGAAACGGGACGCATTCAGCCTGCTGCCAGCCGGAATCAAAGACCCGCTGCAAGCAACGGGGTATCAAACTTGTAGCGCTACAGAGCAGCGGGGTATTTGACCCTCGCGGCAGTCGCCAAATATCCATGCAAGCAT
>OHHV01000854.1_pt1 | contig 9822 bp, 10 predicted proteins | sample 1568141 | NCBI WGS metagenome assembly OHHV01 (sample SAMEA3879589, study PRJEB24766) | human gut metagenome | biome: human-associated habitat; feature: feces | place: USA | collected 1985/1987
TTGCGGACAAACGGTTTTCAAGACCGCCTCGTTATGACCACTTCGATATCTCTCCATATATAATAATCAAACAAAAAACGCTTTGCACATCAGGAGTTGTCCTTCACTCAAGAGGTTGTCTCTGTCAGTGCAAAACGTATTCTATCATTAAAACCTTTTTGTGTCAACAAGATTTTTTATTTTTTTCAAAAATTCATTCAATATCTCAAAAAAGCCTCTGCAATCGCCAGATCTTCTGGTGTAGTGATCTTGATATTCTGGTAGGATCCCTCCACAAGAAGGATCTTGGTTCCAGTCTCCTGCTCCACTACCATTGCATCATCTGTTACCCCTGTCATGTCCTTTTTGCGTATGCTTTCATAAGCTCCGCGAATCAGATCATATGAAAATATCTGAGGAGTCTGAATATTCCATACAATTTTACGATCTGGAGTCTCTTTAATATAGCCTGACGAGTCTGCCAGTTTCACAGTGTCCTTGGAGGGCATGCCCATTACACACGCATTGGTTCGCTTCACGGCCTCATATCCTCTTAGAACCATCTCTTCTGTGATAAATGGTCTTGCACCGTCATGAATGTACACGTAATCTGTATCCTGACAGCATAATAGTCCTGCATACACAGAATCATAACGCTCTTTTCCTCCTGCTGTCACCTTGCGTACCTTGGAAAAGCCATATTTTTTTACAATTTCCTGCTCACAGTAAGAAATCATTTCTTCCCCCATCACCAGAATAATATCCTGGATCAGCGGACTCTCCTGAAAACAATGCAGGGAATAATACAGAACCGGCTTCCCTCCTATTTCCAGAAACTGCTTCTGTATTTTGCTATGCATTCTTTTGCCCTGGCCTGCCGCCAGAACGATTGCCGTACATCTGCCCTGCTCCATTATCTCTCTCCCAGTTTCAGGTTAGGAACTGCATTTAAGTCCCATCCATGGCGTGTTCCTTTGATATATTCGTAATAAGCTGCCACGCCGATCATCGCCGCATTGTCTGTACAAAAAATAGGTGACGGACGATAGAACTTATAGCCCCTCTTTTCACAAGCCTTAGTCATAGCTTCTCTCAAAGCTCCGTTGGACGCAACCCCGCCTGCAATAGCAATCTTATCCATGTGATAATCTTTGGCAGCAAGCATTGTGTGCTCCACAAGTACGTCTACCACAGACTTCTGGAAAGAAGCCGCAAGGTCGGCACGATTGATCTCTTCGCCCTTCATCTGGGCATTGTTAATATAGTTCAATACAGCAGATTTCACGCCACTGAAGCTAAAATCATAAGGACAGTCTCCTAATTTTCCTTTCGGGAAAACAATGGCGTCCGGATTTCCCTCTCTTGCCAATTTATCTACCTTTGGTCCACCTGGATAACCCAATCCGATTGCACGGGCAACTTTATCAAAAGCTTCTCCCGCAGCATCATCTCTGGTGCGTCCCAGGATTTCAAATTCTCCATAATCTTTTACGATTACAAGATGTGTGTGTCCGCCGGACACGATCAGACAAAGGAACGGCGGTTCCAGATCCGGATGTTCAATATAGTTGGCAGAAACATGTCCTTCTATATGATGCACTCCAACAAGAGGAAGCTTTTTCGCATATGCAATGGCCTTCGCCTCAGCTACGCCCACAAGAAGAGCACCTACCAGGCCAGGACCGTAAGTAACGCCAATTGCATCCAGATCATCCAGGGTCACATTTGCCTCGGAAAGTGCCTCTTCGATCACCTGATTGATTTTCTCAATATGTTTACGTGAGGCGATTTCCGGCACAACACCTCCATACAGAGTGTGAAGCGCAATCTGGGAAGAAATCACATTTGATAATATAGTCCTGCCGTTTTTTACTACAGAAGCCGCAGTTTCATCACAGGAACTTTCTATTGCAAGAATGAATGTATCTTTCATTTTTTAATCCTCTTCGAAATTCATTTCCATTGTTTTTCCGTCTTTGCCTGGATAAGCTTTTGGGAAAATATCCCGCACCATGTCCATATATTCATCTGGACGGATCAGAGACGGACTGTAATGAGTCAGCCACATTTCCCCTACATCAGCCTGCTTCGCCAGAGTAGCAGCTTCACGGAATGTCATGTGCTTATAGCCTTTTGCCTTCTCCAGCTTGTCATCCTCGCCGTACATCCCTTCGCAGATAAAAAGGTCTGAGCCAGACGCATTTTTCAAAATTGACTCGGTGGGTCTGGTATCTGTAGTGTAAGTAACCTTCAGTCCCTTTCTCGCAGGTCCCAGAACCATATCCGGAGTATATGTCACGCCATCAGCTTCAATGGTCTGACCTTTCTGCAGCGGATTCCAGTATCGCAGCGGGATTCCCTGCTCACGGGCGCGCTCCGGGGAAAATTTCCCCTGACGGAGTATCTCCAGTGAATATCCATAACAAAGTACATTGTGGTTTACCTTAAAAGCTGTGATCCGGTAACCATTGATTTCAAATACCTGTTCAGGTCCGTTAATCTCGATAAATTTCAGTTCAAAAGGAAGCTCCGGTGCGATCACGCGAAGTGCGTTTACTACCCTCTCAAGACCTTTCGGACCAATCAAGGTAAGCGGTTCTGTGCGCTCTGCATTCCCCATTGTAAGAAGAAGACCAGGAAGTCCGCTGATGTGATCTCCGTGATAATGGGTAAAACAGATCACGTCAACAGGCTTAAAGCTCCATCCTTTTTCCTTAATTGCCACCTGAGTTCCTTCGCCGCAGTCAATAAGAAGACTGTGGCCGTTATACCGGGTCATCAGAGCAGTGAGCCATCTTCTTGGAAGTGGCATCATACCTCCGGTTCCCAGCAGACAAACATCTAACATATATTAAAATATCCTCTTTTCTTTATTCTCCAAAACGTGTTTTCCAAATGCTTTCCGAAGCAATCTTATAACAACATTTTTCAAACATGCTCCAGAGCAGGCTTGAAAAATGCTTTCTGCAAGATGTGCGTCACAATTTGTGGAAGATTTTGCCCGGATGAGGGCGCCGTAGTGGGCTACGGCAACCGAATTCGGGTGAAATCTACTGCAAAGTGGGGCGTGCAGATTGCGGAAATGATTTTTCAAACATGTTCTAGGAAAGTTTAACACAAGCAGTTTCCTAAAACAAGAGTCAGGTCTTCCCAATATGGAAAATCATTCAGAAATTATTAAGATGAAGCCGCTTGACAAACCGCTTACAATGTGCTTTCATAATTTGAACTTAACATTTGTTGCTGTTTTAAGCTCAGCAACAGAAAGGAATTATTATGATTTTCTGCAGCAAGCCTCAAAAATTCACCTGGCGAAACGCCATTACTCTGCTGCTTCTTCTGACAGCTGGCAGCATTCTCATCTTACTTCTGATACCTTCCGGTTCCTGGTTTGGCTCCGAGACAGACTGGTATTCCCAGCATGTAACCATTGCTGATTATATGAGAAAAAATTTTTATGCAACAGGAAGCCTGTTTCCGGACTTCACCGGACTTGGAGGCGGAACCAATTTCTTTTCCCTCTCCTACTACGGATTTATGCGCCCGGATGTACTGATTTCCTATCTTTTTCCCCATGTGGAAATGGAATGGTTTATTCAGGGATATGCAATATTTGAAATCCTGCTTGGAGGCGGACTTCTTTATTACTGGCTGCACAGGAAGGGTTTTTCGGATTTTACCAGCTTTGCATGCGGCTTTTTTTATCTTAGCGCAAACTGCTTTTTCCAGGCGCACAGACAGATCATGTTTGTGAATTATCTGCCATTTCTTTTACTGGCTTTCCTCTGCCTGGACCGGATTTTTGAGCACCAGGAACAGGACGTGTACCACATCCGTCCCCATATTGGACTGATCCTTTCCCTGTTTTTCTGCATTTTGCATAGCTTTTACTTTTTCCCATCCTGCTTTCTGGCATGCATCCTTTATATCAGCCATCTGCTGCCGGAGCATCTGAAAAATGTACCTGCCAGAATGCAGAAAAAACGAAAATGCAAAATATGGTGGAACTATATTGTGGACGTGTCTTTTGCCGTATCCATGAATCTCTTTCTCCTGCTTCCCACCGGTCTTTCCATCCTTGGAAATAAAAAGGATACCGGTGATTCCACTTCCCTGTTAAAAATCCTGGGAGTGAACCCCACACTGGACAGCATCCTATACAGTCCTTACGGCTGCGGACTCACTCTTTTTTGTCTGTATGCACTGTTTCTGTGCATACGGGAAAAGAAAACCCGAAAGCTGGCAATTGCTGTTTTTGTACTGCTGTTTTTTGACATTTTTTACTGGATTTTAAATGCCACTTTATATGTAAGGCCCAAATGCCTGATCCCATTTCTGCCTTTGATTCTTTACCTGGCTGCACAGGCTCTTGAAGGCCTCAGGCAGAAAAAAATACGCCACAGTCTGCCACTGGCTTTGCTTTGTGCAATTCCGGTTATCGTACAGCTTATTTTCCTTCTACATAATCAGCAGGTCCGGCACCTGGTCACAGCTGATCTTGTGCTGCTTCTTGTCTGTGCTTCCCTTGGCGCTTTTCTGGAAGAAAAAGAGATCACGATACCATTCAGCTGCTGGTGGATAAATCTTGGAGGACTTGTACTTTTGCTTGCGATTCCTTCTATGCTTTATCTGACAAAAGGGCAGGAAGAGCATTACGCCACCGTTGCCGACGAGTCCAGAGACTATTTTTCCAGAGAGGATCTGGAGGCGTGCTGCGAAAATCCGCAGGCACGGTTCGATGTGATCGAACACCCATCCAACAATTCAAACTACGTGATCACCGGGGATCAGAATAAAAGTACCTTGTATTCTTCTATTTCTAACAGCACTTACAATACATTGGTGTACGATATCCTGCAAATGCCCATCAGCATCCGCAACCGTGTTGCCATGACAGCTGATGTAAATCCTTTTCAGGAATATCTGATGGGCGTCCGATATATTCAGACAAAAGCAGATAAAGTTCCCGCGGGCTATAAGACCCTTCTGGAAAAAGACGGGCATATACTAGCAGAAAACAGCAATGTGCTGCCTATCGCTTATGGAAGTACGGCTCTGATGACAGAAAGTGAATATGATAAGCTTTCTTATCCACAGACACTGGATACCATTACTAATCGCACAATAGTGCCGGATTCTCCTGTCAATTCAGAGAATGCCAGTGATCTTTCTGTCGCTTTTTTGCCATACGCTTCTCAAATGAAGGAATATTCCCTGCCTGCCGATTTTCTTAATCACAAGACTTCAAAAAAAGATGAAACCGTCCGCCGGGAACTGCCGGAAACACTGCCGGCATCCACTATTCTGCTGCTCTCTTTTGACGTAAAATACAATGGGGAAAAGGATATGTCCATTACCATAAACGGCATCCGAAACCGTCTTTCCGGCTCTGAGGCTCCTTATCCCAACAATAATGATACCTTTTATTATATGATTTCTTCTAATGAGGATATGGATGCTCTGGATATTATGTTTTCCAGAGGAGAATATAAGCTCACAAATATAAAAGCCTACACCCTTCCATTAAGCCTGCTTTCCCATCCGGGGCTGGTAACTTTTCAGGAAAAAGAAGTTTCCGGGAAAGAGATTCTAAACGGTAGTATTGATATGCCGAAAGATGGATATTTCGTAACCTCCTATACGTTCTCCAAAGGATACATTGTTTGTGTGGATGGGAAAGAAGCTGCACCGGTACAAGTTAACAAGGCGTTTCTTGGTTTTCCGTTACAAAAAGGGGCGCATGAAATCCAGATTGAATTCCATGCGCCCGGTAAGTCACTTGGGGCTGCACTCAGCTTTGTGGCATTTGCGCTTTTGATTTTCTACAATACAGCGTATGGGCTCAGGCATAAAATCATGCGATAGACCATGACTGAAGCATGTTTGAAAAAGGCTTTCTGCAAGATGTGCGTCACATTTTGCGAGAATGAGAGGTTCTCACTTATCCACGCGGATGCCTGGTCATAAGCAGAGCATCTTCCACGGGATCCGTATAGTATTTCTTGCGGATCCCGTCTTTTGTAAATCCCATTCTTTCATAAAGACGGATGGCAGTCCCGTTGCCTGTACGAACCTCAAGATGGATCGTGGTAACTCCCTGCTGTTCGGCAAGCCGGATCAGACTGTCCATAAGGAAATGCCCAATCCCCTCTTTCTGCCTGTCCGGGCGCACTGCAACATTGGTAATGTCGCCTTCATCCAAAACCATGATCAGGCCACAGTAAGCCAGGATTTCTCCTTTCTCTTCCACTACAAGGAACATGGCATCCTTGCGGGTCAGATAAGTAAAAAATCCCTCTTTCGTCCATGGCGGGGAAAATAATTCGTTTTCAATCTTCATGACCTGATCCAGGTCATCTACCAGCATTTCACGAAGAATCATACTCTGACTTCTCCTTTTCTTCTCAGCTGTTTTTTTCAGAAGCTTTCTCTTCCTGCAGCTTCTGGGCGCGCTCACGCTCTGCCTGGGAAACTCTCAGGTATTCTGGAACATGCTCCATAGCAGTCACTACTTTACCCTCTTTCACATAAATCTCGCCAAGAGCTGCCACTGCAGCTGCTCTTTGCTTATTCACATGGGCAGGGGCAAAAGAATATGGAACCTTCAGGTTCTCCTGGATCATTTTTCCAAAGACAGGCACGCCATCGCCAAGGAATACTACCTCTTCCCCTCTCGCATTCAATTTCTCAATCATCTCAGCCATTGGAACTGCCATCTGAGCTTCTACCGTTACCAGCTTATGCTCCTGAAAGCGGTAAATTCCTGTATAAACCTGACTTCTTCTTGCATCCATAATCGGACAGATCAATGCTCTGGAGTCATACAAATTATATGCCAGTGCATCCACAGTAGGAATTTCCACCAGAGGCTTTTTCAACGCAAGACCAAGTCCCTTGGCTGTAGCAGAACCGATACGAAGTCCTGTAAAAGAGCCTGGTCCGGCTGCCACTGCAATGGCATCAATGGTATCCAGATCCAGCTCTGTCATCTTCACCAGCTCGTCCAGCATAGGAAGAAGTGTCTGGGAATGTGTCTTTTTATAATTAACTGTATATTCCGCAATCAGGTTCTCGTCCTCCACTATTGCAACAGAAGCGACGATTCCTGAGCTGTCAAGGCCTAAAATCTTCATTTTTACTCCTTACTCTCCCCACTTTTGGAGATTTTCTAATTTTTCTGCCACTTAATCTATTCTGGTAATCCGGTTACTGTGATCTTACGATAATCGAACCCTTTTTCCAGATTTTTCTCAATGGTAATCTCAATGATCTGCTCTGGCAGGATTTCTTCGATCAGATTAGCCCACTCAATGAGGCAGATTCCATTTCCGTAGAAATAGTCATCATAGCCGATCTCTTCCATCTCCTCAATGTCCCCGATCCGGTACACATCAAAGTGGTAAAATGGCATACGGCCGCTTTCATATTCCTGAATAATGGTAAAAGTCGGACTGTTTACAGGCTCTGTGATTCCCAGTCCTTCTGCCACTCCCTGGGTAAAAACAGTCTTACCTACCCCAAGATCTCCTACCAGTGTGTATACCTGCCCGGGAAGAGCCTTTTCCCCGATCCATTTGCCGAAAGCGAAGGTCTCTTCGGGGCTGAATGTTTCTTTTATCATAACTTTACAACTCCTTTTTACTTGCAGAATTGCTCTTTGCATATTATAATAGAACGAATAACGAAATACAATACTTTTTGAAAAAGGAGATCAAACTATGGCAAATCCAGTTGTTACCATTACTATGGATAACGGAGATGTGATCAAAGCAGAGTTATATCCGGAGATTGCACCAAATACTGTAAATAACTTTATCAGCCTTGTTAAAAAGGGATTTTATGACGGACTTATTTTCCACCGTGTTATCAACGGCTTCATGATCCAGGGCGGCTGCCCGGACGGAACCGGAATGGGCGGTCCTGGATACAGCATCAAGGGTGAATTTGCTCAGAACGGTGTGAAGAATGAGTTAAAACATACCGAGGGCGTTCTTTCCATGGCAAGAGCCATGCATCCGGATTCAGCAGGAAGCCAGTTCTTCATCATGCACAAAAATGCTCCACACCTTGATGGTGCTTACGCTGCTTTTGGTAAAGTGACCGAGGGCATGGATGTGGTAAACCAGATTGCTGAGACCGACACTGACTACAGCGACAGACCACTTGACGAACAGAAGATCAAATCCATGACAGTTGACACCTTCGGCGTAGATTATCCAGAGCCAGAGAAGTGCTGATCCTTCATGCTCTGCAGGCAGACTGATCCAGAGCATGTTTAAAAAGCTTTCAAAAGAACTTTATCCCCTGCATCTGTGGAATGTTTATTTTCACAGATGCAGGGGGTTTTGTTCTCTTTTAATGGTCAAACACCTTTATTTTGCCTTCCACATCTGCGAAATAAAGCTCCTTCTCTTTCTCCATCTTTATACGTCCGCTGGTGGCTTCTGTGATCACCTTCTGGATTCTTCCAATCTGGTCATTTGGCACAAGAAGATGCATGATCACCTTGTCTGTGTACTCCGTGTCAAGGACCGGAAGCTGATTCTCTGCTGCAATATACTGCAGCTTGCCGATAGCCGTGTAATCTGCAGTCAGTGCCAATGAAATCCCATGGTGCTTCTCTATCACCGTACTCTCCCCCAGGCCAGCCTGCACTGCTCCGGAATAGGCTCGCACAAGTCCGCCGGTACCAAGGAGCACACCGCCAAAATATCTAGTCACAACTACCGCCACATTATAAATATCTTCCCCCAAGATCACATCCAGCATAGGCCGTCCTGCAGTTCCTGACGGCTCCCCGTCATCACTGCACCTAGTAAACTCCCGATGTTCTCCAATAGAATAAGCATAGCAATTATGTCTGGCATCCCAGTATTTCTTCTTCATTTCCTCTATAAAAGCAAGAGCGTCCTCCTCTTTTTCCACCAGGCGCACCGTCGCAATAAACCGGGATTTCTTCTCCGTAATCTCCCCCTCGCCTCCTGCATAGATGGTCTTATAATTTTCCCGCATACGGAAACCTCCAAAAACTCATAATAAAATAAAGATAACAGCTTGTTCTTCCTCATTTGCTATAGTGTAACATGAATTGGCTTTTCTTTCCAGTCTTGTAAAAGGATGCTGTTCACCTTACTATTCACTGATACCGTTCCGCGAGGTGTTTTTTGTGAACAAAGTTCACAGAAATATTCGATTTTAGGGTTTATTTACGAACCTGGATTTGATATAATAGAACGGATTATAAAGGAGGTTTATCATGAACTACGGAAAAAAATCGGCCTCTAAGAAACGGAATTCTCTTATTTCCCGCTCGTCCATGATGGGAAAAAGGGCACATGTTTCGTTTATCAGAGTCCTTTTCATCGGCCTGATCGCCCTGTGCGTTGAGGGGTGCATGCGCTCCAGCGAGGAGCTCTCCGGCCTCCTGTCCGACTGGAGCAGCCGGGGGGGAAGCAGCCTGGCCTTTCTGATCGGCGGCTCCTACGGCCTTGCCCCCTCCCTCAAGGCCCAGGCGTGGGCCAAGCTGTCCATGTCCCCCATGACCTTTCCCCACCATCTGGCCCGGGTGATGGTGCTGGAACAGATCTACCGGGCGTATCAGATCAACGCAGGCACCAAATATCACAATGCAGTACATCGTTTACGCCAGAATTTCAGATATTGGAGGTTAGTCCCATGTCCTATCGTGATGTTTATGAAAAGTGGCTCAGCAGTTCTGCGCTCAGCGAGGCGGAAAAGGAGGAGCTGCGCTCTATTTCCGGCGACGAGAAGGAGATTGAGAGCCGGTTCTTTGCCCCGCTGGAGTTCGGCACCGCCGGCCTGCGCGGCACCATGTGCGTCGGC
>OHHV01000856.1_pt1 | contig 9771 bp, 10 predicted proteins | sample 1568141 | NCBI WGS metagenome assembly OHHV01 (sample SAMEA3879589, study PRJEB24766) | human gut metagenome | biome: human-associated habitat; feature: feces | place: USA | collected 1985/1987
TTCTTTTGAGTCTTTTCTTTTTGGCTCGTTTTTTCATATCTTATTTGACACTATCGATCTTTCCGTCCTCAATACGGATCACCCTGTCTGAAAGCTGAGCCATAGCCTCATTATGAGTGATCATCACAATAGTCTGCTGAAACCGCTCTCCGGTCAGCTTCAGAAGTCCCAGAACCTCCTGACTTGTCCTGGAGTCAAGATTTCCTGTTGGCTCGTCAGCCAGGATGATCGCAGGTTTGCTTGCCAGAGCCCTTGCAATGGCAACTCTTTGCTGCTGTCCTCCTGAAAGCTGGTTGGGCATACTGTTCTTTTTATTCTGAATGCCAAGCATCTCCATAATCTCCTGAATAAACCTGCGATCCGGCTTTTCCCCGTCAAGCTGAATAGGAAGTACAATGTTTTCGTAAACATTCAGTATAGGCACAAGATTATAATTCTGAAAAATAAATCCAATATTTCTCCTTCGGAAAATTGTCAGCTCTGCTTCATTCAGCTTAAAAATTTCTTTTCCTGATACAACTACACTTCCTGAGGTGGCATAGTCCAGTCCGCCTAACATGTGAAGAAGCGTACTTTTTCCGGAACCGCTTGTTCCAACCACTGATACAAACTCTCCTTCCTCCACAGAAAGATTCACCCCATCCAGAGCCTTTACCTGATTCTCACCTGATCCATAATATTTTTTCAGATCTACTGTCTTTAAAATTTCCATGATCTTCGCCTCCTTCTTTTTATTTTTTATCATATCACTGGTTTCTGACATATTCCTGACAAAAAAGAAAAAAGTTCTTACAAAACTGTCAGAACTTCATTCAGAAGGAATACACGGAAGCTGCTGCCTTCGCCCGGTCGGGAAACTGCCGTAACATATCCTTTTTCATTATTTAAAATTAACTGAGCCAGATACAGTCCCAGACCGCTGCCCTGCGTCTGCGCCGCATTGCCGCTTCGGTAAAAACGTTGGAAAATTTTATTATATTCTCCCCTGGGAATTCCGATTCCCTGATCTGTGATTTCTATCTGGGTATACAGTTCCATCGGATATACCCGAACCGTAACTGTACTTCCTGAAGGAGAATATTTTACCGCATTATCCAGAATATTTTCAAGCGCCTCTGCTGTCCATTTAGGATTGTGATACAGCTTTCTGTCCTCAAATGCTTCTACCATAATCGTAATATTTTTATCCTCTGCCTGAGCATAAACGCCGCTTACTGCCTGTCCGATGGTTTCACGAATACCTATATATTCCGCAGAAAAGGAGATGATCCCCTTTTCCAGCTGGGACGCTTTCAGCATATTTTCAAGAAGCCACTGCATCTTTTTTGCCTGAGTTCCGGCCAGATGTGTGAATCTCTCTCGTTCCTCTGCTTTAAGAGATTCATCCTCCAGAAGCTCCGTATACATGATCACATTTGCCATAGGTGTTTTCAGCTGGTGAGTAAGATCTGAAAGGAGCGCCGCAACCTCATCTCTTTCTTTTTTTGCCTGAATCTCTTTTTTCTCAGCCTGATTCAGAAGTCTCTGCAAAGTGTTTTCCAGTTTTGACTCCTGTGTCTCTTTCATAGTAGAAAAACCGGCTGTGCCTGTTTCCTGATAATCCCGCAGCAGCTTCTGCATACGCTTTAAACATTTCAGATAATAAAGACCAAGAAGAAATACTGCCGCAAGAGCCAGCACCAGACCCCCTGTCAGTAATTTCTGCGTCATTTCCGCTCCTCCCACAGATATCCCATTCCATGAACAGTTTTTATATATTCCGGATGAGAAGCGTCTTTTTCTACTTTTGTACGAAGCCGCCGGATATTGACCATTAAAGTATTTTCCTCTACAAATTTTCCTCCATTATCCCACACATGGGACAAAATCTGCTCTTTTAAAAGCACCTGGTTTTTGTTTTCCAGAAAATACTTCAGAATACGATATTCCGTCAGGCTTAAGTCCAGTTCCTCATCCTCTTTCCATGCTCTCATTTCTTTATTATCCACACGGATCTGCCCTGAGATAAGCTGCCCGGCTTTTTCCGACTGTCCTCCCTGCCTGCGAAGGAGCGCCGCAATCCTTGCCTTTAAAACTGCCAGTGAAAATGGTTTCGCAATATAATCGTCCGCTCCGCTTTCCAGACACATGACCTGATCGATCTCCATGTCACGGGCAGTGATCATCAGTATGGGGATCTTCCACTTTTCTGATATTTCACGGCAAAGCATAAGCCCGTCACCATCCGGCAGATTCCAGTCCAGCAGTATCAGATCCGGCTGAGTTTGTTCAAGAGCCCTGCGGCTGTCGCTGCAGGCAGAAAACCGTTCTGTCTCATACCCTTCTTTTTCAAGCATGAAGGAAATCCCCTCTGCCAGAGCCTCATCATCCTCAATTAAAAATATAAGCATTTATGTCCCGACCTCCTGAGTCCTGCTGCCCTAAAACAGCATCTTTGATCCTGAAAGAATCACTTTGTTTTTTAGGATATCATGATATCTTCCATGAAGCAAGACAGACTCAGGAAATCCTATTATCTCTTCATACAGATCCACAGTGAAGCCTCGGCTCCCTGTGACTTATCCACATTATGGTATTCTACAAATCCCCCCTGCCGTTTCATAAAATCTGCTGCAATCGAAAGCCCCAGCCCCTGATGAGTTCTGTCATGGCGGCTTTCATCTCCACTAAAAAATGCTTCTTTTCCATGAAGAAGGGCCTTTTGACTAAATCCCGATCCATAATCCCTCACAGAAACTCTCAGATATTCCCTGTGATCCTGTCCACTGTCTGATATTCTGATAAAATCTGTTTTCCCTGCAGAATCTTCTTCACCCATAATCTCTGCCTGTAAAATTTCTCTTTCAATGGTCACACAGATTCCTTTCTCTGGATCTGTATGCTCTATGGCATTGTCTACCAGATTCCCCCAGGCTCTGAGAATCTCCTCCTTACAGCACAGAATACTTTTCGCTTCTTCAGGGCTTCCCTCTAAGGGGAAGATATCCTGATTTACGTTTTTCCCGGAATCTTTTTTTGCTTCTTTTTTCTGCAGCTGTTTTTCAGTCCTCACCTCAAAGGATAGCGGTATTTTTCGAACTGCTGCAAGCTGCCTTACAAAATCGCAAATTTCCCCTGACAATTCTTCTACTGAAACATCCTGCCAGCTCTTTTGTTCCTTTTGCCCCTTCAGTACCTGTCTCATGGAATCCAGATAATCTGCGATAAATCCTGCATTTTTAAGGATTTCCTCAGCACATTCCCGGTCATCCTCCTGCAGTTCTGCCTCCACAAGAAGCTCCGCATTCCCCCGAACTACGGTCAGAGGTGTTTTGATATCATGGGTAAGGGCAGAAAGCTGCTGTTTTTTCAACTGTTCAGTATCCCACTGGGTTTTCAGAGAGACCTTCAGAGCCTCTTTCATTTTTTCCAGGGAAGCCATAACCTCGTCCACCTCCCGGATCTCAGAGGTCTCAGCAGCAAATTCCAGATCATTTTCAGAAATACGCGCTGTTGCCTCAGTAAGGCAGGCAAGCTGGTTTTTCAGCTTTTTTCCGAATTTTACGGACAGAAAATATCCATTTAACACAGTAAGCGTAATAAAAATTCCCAGCGTCAGCATCATATTAAAGGTTTCCGGCGAAGGAAGAATCTCATTCAGTTTTTCTTTTGCATAGCGCATGGCAACAAAATACTTGATAATACAGATTTCACCGTTATTTTTTTCCACAAAAAAATAATATCCCTTTCCCTGAGGGTATATAGTATCTGTTTTATATTTTTTCCAGGCGTCCTTCTGCACCTCTTCATCAAAGGTTCCGTAAAGAAAGCTGCCCTCCCGGTCAAACACACCGTAAAGACTGCCCGAAGGAATCATTTCCTCTTCTGTAATATCCGCTTCCTGAAGCGTTTCCTTTGTATTTATCAGCTGCTGCTCCGCGTAATTTGCCGGAAGAAAAGGACCGGACGGAATCAGGATCAAAAAAAACATTACCGCGCCGGAGATCAGCGACGCAAAAAAAGTTCCTGTCACAAACATAAAAATATAACGGCCAAACAGTCCTGCAAGCGAAATCTTCTTTTTTCTTATTTCCATTTATATCCGATCCCCCACACAGTCTCTACCGGCGATACCCCATACTTCTGAAGCTTTGCCCGGATATTTTTTATATGCTCGGTAATGGCAGAGCTGTCCCCCTCTCCGTCGTACCCAAATACATGCTCGTAAATCCTTTCCTTGGAAAAGACCTGTCCCCGGTTCAGAGCAAGATATTCACAGATGGCATACTCGCTTTTTGTAAAAGGAATCTCCGCTCCCTGAAAAAACACCTGTCTGGAATTCAGGGAAAAAGACAGCTCTCCCAGAGTTATCACATGCTTTCTTTCTCTGTTTTCTCTCCTTAGGTGGGCGGCAACCCTTGCTCTCAGCTCTCCCAGGCCAAAAGGCTTTGTAATATAATCATCTCCGCCGATTCCAAGACCGGTCATAAGATCGGCCTCGTCTGTTTTTGCTGTCACAAAAAGGATAGGACAATCTACCTGGTCACGGATTCTCCGGCACAAACTGAAACCGTCTGTCCCCGGCATCATCACATCCAGAAGAATCAACTGATAATCATTCAGGCGCCGAAAATCCAGTTTTTCCGGATCGTCCAGAGTATCTGTCTGATATCCTTCTTTTTCCAGGGCTTTACGTATCACGTTCAAAATCCCTCTGTCATCATCAACTACCAGAATCCGCGTCATTTTTTCCTCCTCCTATTCGGAAACCTCTCTTCCCTCATAAAAATGAAACCATATAAAGATTATGACACAAAGAACCGTTCCCAGCAAGATACAGGTCAGAATATCTCTCAGATCTGTATTGGCAGCTCCCAGAGCCGCTCTTCTATTAAATTTTTCCGCAAGATACAAAGAAGTTCCCCGGGAACTCCAGGAACAGGGGAAATACTGCCATTTTCCCTGTCCAAGTCCTGTCAGAAACAAAGCGGAGATCAGAAGCTGCCCTATGGAAACAGCAATAGACACTGTTTTTGAAAAACAGAGATTCAGAAACAGATGCTCCAGATAAAGAGGCAGACTTCCAAGCCAGAGAAACACTCCTGCTTTCAAAAAAATGGAAAACGGGATCTCCATATCACCCAATATCGTTCTGTTTCCCACTCCATAGAGTATCACAGAGCCCATTACTGCCAGGAAAGCCAGAATTTCAAGGCTCATCCATTTTGCCAGAAAAATGCTTTCTCTTTTTCCCGTAGTCATAAGAAATCCCTGCAGATGACCGGATAACTCCAGCTCTATGTTTCCGGCGCAGATCACAGATGCCAGTACCGGAAAAACAACTCCCACTGCCTGCACAAAAACGAAAAACTGAAGCTGTGCGCTGATTCTTGTCCATGCCAGAAAAAGAACGCCGGCAGCCACAGGAACAATCACATGAAGGGGAAACAAAAAGGTGTGGCGCATTTTATAAAACTCTGCTTTTAGCTGTCTCATTATTTTTCCACCTGCCTTTGAAACCATTTTCGTGTAAAATACCAGAGCGCAGCAAACCACAAAAGAGAGACCACAACTCCAACCGCAGCAGCCGGTATGCTCATAAGCTGAGGCGTATATGTCATCTGTCCCGGCTGTGCCGGCAAGCCGTTAGGCAGAGTCTTTAAAACAGGACACATCACTCTTGGAGTGACCCCATAAGGAATAAGGAAAAATAATTTTTCTAGAGCCATAAGAGGACCGGCTACCTGGCTTAGTCCCACACTTATGATCACCATAACCAGCACTCCTGTTTTCTGCACCAGAAACAGACAGAAGGGAAGCTGCCACAAAGAAGTCAGCCAGATCAGTATTGCCGCAAGAATCTGAGCCGGTACGGACGGGGCATTAAAAAAGGTCATATGAAGTCCTCTTTCCATAATGACAGAACCTGCAAGAACAAAAACCGTCAGAAACAAAGTAGCAAGTCCGCTTACCATAACCGATAACAGCACCTTTGCATCCCAGATCCTTCTCATATCTGCCGGAAGCACCCAGATTGTACGGTTTTGCTTTTTATGATCCTTTCCTCCAATCTGAGAGCAGGCCACTACCAGAAATCCCGGCATCATCAACATGTACCACCAGTTATATCCGTCCATGGCAAAATAATTATGAGTCAGCTGGGCAGACAGAAAAGCGCTTACCGCAGGCATCAATATCATCAGCCACCAAAGAAACGTATGACGGTATTTCATTTTTTCTGCTTTAAGATATGTATTCATTTATCTCACCCCTCTCTCTACTGCCACAATTTTCATAAAAAGCTGTTCCAGATCCTGACTTTCATCCACAATTCCCTCATATCCCAGTTTTCCATTTGCTATAATTCCTATATAATCTGCAGTCTGCTGAATCTCACTTAAAATATGGCTGGATACCAGAACCGTGATCCCCTGATCGGGAAAGCTCCGGATCAGATGGCGCAGTTCCTGGATACCCAGAGGATCCAGACCGTTTACCGGTTCATCCAGAACCAGAAGCTTTGGATGTCCCAGAAGAGCAATGGCAATTCCCAGCCTCTGCTTCATTCCCAGAGAAAATTTCCCGGCGGGCTTTTTTCCTGTGTCAGTCAGATCTGCAATCTCCAGCACTTCCCTCATACGCGCTTCTGTTTCCCCCAGGATCAAAGCCCGTACCTTCAGGTTTTCCCAGGCAGAAAGATTTTCGTAAACAGGCGGAGTTTCAATCAGGCCTCCGATATCCTTCAGATCCTTTCTGCTCCAGGGATGCCCCTGAAAAATAATCTGCCCGGAATCCGGCCTCAAAAGCCCTGTTATCATTTTTAACAAAGTGGATTTTCCTGCTCCGTTCGGCCCGAGAAGCCCATATACACAGTTTTCCGGTATAGACAGAGAAATGTTTTTTAAAACCTGCTGTTTTTTGAAAGACTTTTGAAGATTTTTGATCTCAATGATATTCTGACTCATCTTTTCCCTCCTGTAAGTAAGATATGTTTAAGAATCCCGGGAATTTTCGGTCTGACGTTACCCGTTGTTCTTATTGTACCTACAGGATAAAAGACAATTATAAGGAATTTATAAGGGTAGGATTTAAATATTATAAATCTATAATCTGCCATTATAAATAAAAACATGATACAATAAAAACAATACTAAAAAAACATTTAACATGTCTTATTCGCAAAACTATCTTCGACATGGATAAAAAAGGAGCTCCCAATGAAAACGAAAAATCCCCCTTCCAACTATGATCTTCAGGTAGATATCGGAAAAAAACTCTTTATGGAATATGACCAGGAAATGTTGATCCGGCGGTTTCATCTGACCGCAGACGAGATCTGGATCTATCTGGATTATCTCCACACTCCATATCGGATCAGCCGGAAAACCGGACAGATACAGGAAAACCTCACAGAAGATATCTGGAGAGAATGTCGGTGCTACGACACTGTAATGACCATATATGATCTCTTATGTTATCCTGAAACAGAAACAGCTCCCGGATTATCCGGAAGCTGGTGTCCTGTAAGTAAATTTGCTGTTATGGGTGGTCCTGATGCTCTGGAATTTTCTCGAAAATATGCAGAGCTTTTTCAAAATCATATACAGCAAAAAGCATGTGTGTCTCTTGGCGGAATCCCTCAAAAATCTTTTGCCAGTGCCGATTTTACCTGCATGATCCCGGTCACTTCCTACTTCCCTGTGCTGCTCCAGTTCTGGGAAGGGGATGATGAGTTTCCTCCTAAACTGATGTTGCTGTGGGATGAAAACTCCATGGCATTCCTTCATTACGAAACTACCTACTATCTTCAAGGAGATCTTCTTGAGAGACTGAGCCGACAGTTCTGAATCTCTCTTGTTTTTTGGATCCCGACTATTGTGAAGAATCAGTAGTACTCATGGTCGATCTGAATCACCGGAAAGTATTTGCTCCCCGGAATCTTTCGAATCTTATCCTTAAGGCTGTTTATGATCTCATTATCTGTGCTGCTGCATCCACTTGGTACAGACACATCAAAAATCAGATTTGTGCTGGTAGGGCCTTTCACCATGCGGAAATCATGCATACTAAACGATGCATCTGTTTCCTGAACAATAGCATTTACTTTTTTCCGCATTTTTACCACTTCTTCATCATTGGTCACAATAGGATCCATGTGAATGGTAGCTGAACAATGCAGTTTTTCCTGAAGTTCATTTTCAATATGATCAATCTGTTCGTGAATAGCCTGAATATCACCTTCTGAATCCACTTCCACATGCAGGGAGATCATCAAACGCCCCGGACCATAATCGTGAACAATCAGATCGTGAATTCCATAAACCAGATCATGATTGATTACAATCCTATGTATTTCATCAATAAACTCCTCTTTTGGAGGCTGCCCCAGCAGCAGATCCATAGTCTCTTTGATTGTAGATGCTCCGGTATAAAGAATAAAAAGTCCTACCAGAATACCAAACCAGCCATCAAGAAGAAGACCCGTATACTGGCTGATAAGAGTTGCCGCAAGCACAAGCGCTGTGGATATGGTATCACTTAAGCTGTCCATGGCCGTTGCATGCATGGCAGCACTTTCGATCTTTTTTCCTACTGCACGGTTATAATAAAACATATATACCTTTACAAGAATAGACGCAGCCAGTATTCCAATGATCAACGGACTGCTCTCAACCGGTTCTGGGCGAAACAGTTTTTCCACAGAAGATTTAACCAGTTCAAATCCCATGATCAGGATAGCTACCGAAACCAGCAGACCAGAAATATATTCCATCCTTCCATGGCCGAAAGGATGCTCCGGATCTGGTTTTTGTCCGGAAATCCGAAATCCGATCAAAGTAATGATAGACGACCCTGCATCTGACAAATTGTTAAATGCATCTGCAGTAATCGCAATAGAACCACTTAAAAAGCCTGCAATCCATTTTCCCAAAAACAACAGAATATTCAGCCCGATACCCACGGCTCCGCAAAGTGTTCCATATGCCTGGCGGACAACCGGCGACGTATAATTTCGTCTGTCTTTGATGAATAAAGAAGCCAACAATTCAATCATAATAAACTTACATCTCCTGAATATCAGTCAAAAAATTCAATGCCCATTAAAGTCAGTCCGTGAGCCGGAGCCGTAGGTCCGGACACAGACCTGTCACAGGCATCCAGAATATCACGGACACGTTCCGGCGGATACTGTCCGTTTCCTACCTGTATCAGCGTCCCGGCAATAATCCGCACCATGTTATACAGAAAGCCTTCTCCTGAAACCCTGATCGTAACAATATCTCCGTCTCTCCATACATCAATCCCGGTCACTGTACGGATTGTTGATTTTACCTGAGCTCCTGTCCCGCAGAAACTGGCAAAGTCGTGACGTCCGATCAGATAGGAGGTTGCCTCCTGCATCTTTGCCACATCCAGCTTATAATGATAAAAATAGGAATAAAGACGCTCTGTGGGAACCGGAAACTTCCGGTTCAGAATCCTGTATTCATATGTTTTTTCACTGTCACAGTACCTTGGGTGAAAATCCGGTTCTACTTCCTCCGAAAGCTGGATCCGGATATCTTCCGGAAGTCTCTGATTTAATGCATAAGATATTTTTTCTCCCGGTATCCTTGTATTGGTATCAAATACCGCTACATTTCCCAAAGCATGAACTCCTGCATCTGTCCTGCTGGCGCCGATAGTTTCTATCTTTTCTCCCAGAAGATCTGACAGTGCATCATTCAGCACGCCCTGAATGGTGATCCCGTTAGGCTGGATCTGCCAGCCGCAGTAATTTGTGCCGTCATA
>OHHV01000868.1_pt1 | contig 9659 bp, 10 predicted proteins | sample 1568141 | NCBI WGS metagenome assembly OHHV01 (sample SAMEA3879589, study PRJEB24766) | human gut metagenome | biome: human-associated habitat; feature: feces | place: USA | collected 1985/1987
AAAGAAGTAAGACCCCTTGAAGACGACGAGGTAGATAGGGCAGAGGTGGAAGTGCAGTAATGTATGGAGCTGACTGTTACTAATCGGTCGAGGGTTTGACCAAAAAGCTTAAGAGCGGCTGGAACAATGAGGGAAGGCGTAGGATGCTTGCATCCGAGAGCCTGAGGGAATTGAGACAGACATTTGCGGAGCAAAAGGCACGAAAAAGCCGAAGGCTTTGAGTGACCGCGAATAAGCGATACGGTAAAGAACGCAGAAGGAAGCAAGGATGTAACGTATGTGCAGTTTTGAAGGTATATAGAGGGGATTGGTCAAATGGTATGACAGAAGTCTCCAAAACTTTTAGCGGGAGTTCGATTCTCTCATCCCCTGTTGAACCGTCGAGTTATCGGCGGTTTTTTGTTGTTCATAAGTAATTCTTTAGAATTCTATTGTTTAGAATGTATATTTTTTCTGTATTTGAAAAAAGTGTCACCATGTTTTCATGGGATTTCAGTAATTTTTCTCTGAAAATTCCTCATTTTAGATCCCCAAAAGATACTTTTTTGGATTCTTGAAAAATAGTCACCACTTTTTGTTCCCAAAAATAGTGACATTTTTTTAAAAATTATAGTTTTGTAATATTTCACAACAAAATTTACCTATTTTCCCAGGAAAATGTTGCAAAAGCGACAGGGGAAATAGTGACATTTTTTCAAAAAGTCAAAAAAGATATAGTATTGAAAAATTAAAGTTGTTGGATGGATATGGAATGCAGTATAATCAAAGCATAAAAACAAAATTTTGATTTGTGCAGGAGGTTTATATGAAAAAAGTTCTTGTTACGGGTGGTACAGTTTTTGTTAGCAGATATATTGCAGAATATTATGCAGCAAAAGGATATGATGTATATGTTCTCAATAGAAATAGTCGCGAACAGTCGAAAGGAGTAAAACTGATTCAGGCTGACAGGCACAATTTGGGAGAAATACTTCGTGATTATTGTTTTGATATTGTAATTGATACGGCTTATACCGCTGATGATGTAAATAAATTATTAGACGGTTTAGGTAATTATAAAGATTATATTTTAATTAGTTCCAGTGCAGTGTATCCGGAATATGCGCCACAACCTTTTCAGGAGGATACCGCCATACAACGAAACAAATATTGGGGAAAATATGGAACTGACAAAATTGATGCAGAAGAAACTTTGATAAGACGAAATCCAAATGCATATGTGCTTCGTCCGCCCTATTTATACGGACCAATGAATAATGTATATCGAGAAGCATTTGTATTTGATTGTGCATTACAGGATAGATGTTTCTATTTGCCCGGAAAAGGTGAAATGAAACTACAATTTTTTTATGTAGGCGATTTGTGTAAATTTATTGATATACTCTTGGAAACAAGACCATTTCAACATGTTTTTAATGTGGGCAATTCAGAAGCTATATCTATTTGTGAGTGGGTTAAAATGTGTTATCGCATAGCTGGAAAAGAGGTAACCTTTAAGAATGTTTATGGAGATATAGACCAGAGAGAATATTTTAGTTTTTATGATTATGAATATTGTCTTGATGTATCGAAACAACATGAAATTATGCCAAATGAAACAGATTTGTACGAAGGATTAGAGGAATCATTTTTGTGGTATAAAGATAATATGGATAAGGTTAATAAAAAACCTTTCTTTGAATTTATTGATGAATCATTATTACTTATCTAAAGAAGTAGAAATTTCTTCGTGATTTTTTATGAACCAAACTGGAAGGAGGTACATCAGGTGGCAACAGGTATCATGATTATGGGTTCCTCAGGCGCGGGTAAGACAACACTTGGTAAAATGGTGGCTGAAAAGTTGGGATATACGTTCGTAGATATTGATGAATGTATCTGGCGGCAGGATACGCCAATTCCCTTCACAGAAATGTACACGAAAGCAGAAAAGATCAGCCGTGTACAGGCGGCAATAGCAGACTGCGAGCATTTTGTGATGGCAGGTTCTATGAATTCTTTTCATGAATATTTTGATCCTTTTTTTCATCTGGTGGTTCATTTGCATGCGGATGCCCAGCTCCGTGTGGAACGTGTTCATGAACGAGGAATAAGAAGGTTTGGAGAGCGCGTTTTGGAAGGCGGCGATATGTATGAAAAGCATCAGATCTGTCTGAAAGAGGTTGCAGGATATGATCACGGGGGCGGAGGCTGCACCTTGCAGCAGCATGAAATGTGGCTGCGTTGTCTGAAATGCAAAATTATTCGTTTAGATGGCGGCGATGCATTGGAAAAAAATCTGGAGAGAATTGTAGAATCGTATGAGGAAGCGGAAGAAGCGTATCAGGAAGAAGTGATAAAAAAGGAATAAAATGTAACAGTTGTAAAAGTTTAGAGGTCAAGAAAAAAATTCCATATTGCAAAAGAGGAAAACTTACGATAAAATAGCAATAGTTTCGAGTATTTTCCACATAATAAGAAAAGGGGATGCAGCAAATAACATTTTTTATATTTGAAAAATGCTTAAATGCGGCACCTCCTTTCTTTGTATCAGGAGTAATTATGGATTACAAGTTATTATTAGATACCGCAGTATTTGCAGGTGAAATTTTGATGAAGAATGGTGCGGAAACCTACCGGGTAGAGGACACTATGTATCGGATTTTAAAAAAATCAAATCTTAAAAAAGTAGAAGTTCTTGTGATGATGACAGGATTTGTGGCAACGCTGGACGATCCGTCCATTGACTCCATGACGGTATTGAAGAGAATTACCACGCGAGGGACGGATCTGGAGATGATTGACCGGGTAAACAGGATTTCCCGGGCATTCTGTGCGGATGAGCTGACACTGGAGGAAACGTTTCGGCAAATCAAAGCTATGTGGAAGGAAAAACCGCACGTGAAATGTAATTTTGGAGCGATGGCGGCGATTACTGGGGGATTTGCAGTGATGTTTGGCGGAACTATCCCGGAGGCAGGGATAGCGGCGCTGGCAGGGTTTATTTCAGCATTTGTAAAGCTGGTTTGCAGAAAGAAGCAGCTTCATATGTTTCTGGAAAATATCATCTGTTCCTCAGTACTGGCGCTTGTGATTGGGCTGGCGGTGCAGATTCTTCCAGGGGTGTATGATAAAGATCTTTTGATTGTCAGTGCAATCATGCCTTTTGTGCCGGGCGCAGCGATTACTAACGCTGTTTTTGATACTTTGCATGGAGATTATCTGTCCGGTCTGGCGAGGGCGGCGGAGGCATTTGTCATTGCGGCTGCTGTAGCGGCGGGTATCGGTATTGGCATGTATCTGATCTGATGAAGGAGCAGGGAAACAGGAGGAATTGAGATGTTTGAGTTGATTTGGCGAAGCATCGGAGCTCTGGTGGCGGTGATGGGCTTTGGAATTGTTTTAAAGGTTCCCAGACGTTTTCTGCTGTGGGCAGGAATTGATGGAGCAGTGGGATGGTTTATTTATTTGATTGTAGAGCAGACGACCGGTTCCATGTTGGCAAGTACTTTTCTGGGGGCGGTAGGGATTGCGGTGGGCGCTCATATATGCGCTCGTATTTTTAAGACGCCGGTGACGATCTTTATGATTCCTGCCAACTTGACGATTGTGCCCGGAGCGGGAATGTATCGAATTGTGTATTATATTCTGCGATCGGAGCATGAGATGTCTTCTTACTATTTTCAACAGACGATTCTGGCGGCGGGAATGATCGCAGTTGCCATATTTATCGTAAATATTATATTGGAAAAAGTTTTTTCTACGGGAAAGATGGTTCAAAAGTCTATTTCAGGAAAGAATGCTCTGAAAACAAAGAAGAAAGAAGTTTTATAATTATTATAGGCGACAGGAGTGTACACAATGAAAAACAAATTTCTGAAAGATAAAGCAGACAAAAGTCTGGCAGTGAAACTGGGAATCGGCGCAGGATGTGTCTTATTGATAGCGGCAGCAGGCTGGTATGGGTGGAAAACATATTATTATACAGATCATCTTTTTGAAGATACAAAAATTAATCAATTAGACTGCAGCAATCTTACAGTACAGGAAGCGGAGACTTTCATAAAAAATAAGGTGGAAGATTACGCTCTTCAGATGGAATTTCGAAAGGATCGGACGGAAAGTATTTCAGGAAAGAGTATTGATTATAAGTATGTGAGTGATGGCAGTGTGGAGAAGATTCTGGAAGAGCAGAAAGCATTTTTCTGGATCAGCGGTTTATTTAAGGATCATGAATATGAGGTGAAGGAAAATATTTCTTTTGATGCAGATAAGCTGAAGAAAGAGCTGGAACAGTTGGAAGTGATGAAGGAATCCGAACAGGAACCTCCGAAGGATGCTTATGTAACCTTTAAAAAGAAAAAGTTTGTAATTGTGGATGAGGTGTACGGAACGACACTGAAGGAAGAAGAACTGAAAAACGCTGTTTTTCAAGCTGTTGGAGAGAAGCGGGAGAATTTTGTGGCTGAGGAGGAGGGCGTTTATGTCAATCCCAAAGTCACCGCGAAAAGCAAGGAGCTGGAAAAAGAAAAGGACCAGTTAAATGATTTGGCAGCCGTTTCCATAACGTATGAATTGCCAGACGGAGAGGAAGTTTTAGACGGCAATGATCTGCGAAAATGGCTGAGTGTGGACAAAGATGGAAATTATTATAAAGATACGGAGAAGTTTGACAGTAAGCTTACAAAATATGTGAAGAAGCTGGCAGAAAAGGTGGATACATTGGGAAAAGAAAGACCTTTCCATACTACATCAGGACTGGATGTAACGGTGAAGGGGGGAAACTATGGATGGCAGATCGATCAGAAGGAAGAGAGAAAAGAGTTAAGAAAAAATATAAAAGAGATGAAAAATATTTCCCGGGAGCCGATCTATTCCAGCAGAGAAAAGTATAAGAAGAATCATGGGCTGGGAGATACGTATATTGAAGTAAATCTGACAGAACAGCATCTGTACTATTATCAGGATGGAAAGATCGTAGTGGATTCGCCTATTGTTTCGGGAAGGATGACAAGAAGCAGATTTACGCCTCCGGGAGTTTATTTTTTGACTTACAAAACCAGAGATAAGGTGTTGAGAGGGCAGCCGCTTCCCGATGGGACGCCAAGTTATGAGTCTCCCGTATCTTTCTGGATGCCGTTTAACGGGGGAATCGGTCTGCATGATGCCAGCTGGCGAAGCAGCTTTGGGGGAAGTATTTACAAATACAGTGGTTCTCACGGCTGTATCAATATGCCCTATAAAAATGCAAAAAAAGTATATGAGCTGATAGATAAGGATGTTCCTGTTGTCTGTGTGTATAATGACGGGTATTCTCTTCACGGCTGATTTTTTTCGGGGATGCTTATATTGGAGCTTGCATTGCTCCATACGGCATCCCCGTTGAATTTAGAAAATCTTAAGAAGTTCTTTGGGGCATTTGATGGTATAATCAGGAGTAGTGACAGCACCAAATCCATAGGAAGCAAATACAAAAGGAATGCCGGCGGTTTTTGCCGCATGGAAATCTCCATCGGTGTCTCCTACATAGACAGGAGCATTCAGCTGATAATCACGGATAACCTGAAGAATATTGTCGGCCTTGGCATTTCCCGTATCTCCGGGACAAAGATGACCCTCAAAGTACTTTCCGAGACCGCTGGAACGGAGGAATACTTCAATATAGCCAGCCTGGCAGTTGCTGACAATGAAGAGACGATATTTTTGTGCGAGCGTTATAAGAGTCTCTTCCAGATCAGGATAGAGAGGGGCGCAGCATTCAAGGAGCGCCAGATGTTCTTCCTGACAGCATTGGTCGATGAGCCGTAATTGCTCTTTGCTGGAATAGTCAGGAAAGATTACTTTGGCGATATCGGGAAGAAGCCGCCCAAACAGACCTTTCAGTTTTTCGCCGGTGATAGTAAGATTCAGATTTGTTTCTCTTTGGATGACGCGATTCCATGCGGCTGCGCAGATTCCGGTGGAATCCCAGAGCGTGCCGTCGACGTCAAAGATAATACTGTCCATAGTGATCTCCTTTGTTATTAATTTTAGATGACAGGCAGTTTTGCCCTTACGTTTTATTTTAATGACAGCAACAGAAAAATACAAGTGTTAAACACTGGGAAGGAGTTTTTTTGCGGTATAACAGGATAAAAAAAGGACATTTTTTGAGCCGCCCCAACCGTTTTACAGCGAATGTGGAGATGAATGGAAAGACAGAAATATGTCATGTGAAGAATACGGGGAGGTGCAGGGAACTTTTAATTCCCGGCGCAGATGTATTTCTGGAGGAAGCTTCCAATCCAAACAGAAAGACAAAGTATGATCTCGTACAGGTCTATAAGGGAAAGACTCTGGTGAATATGGATTCTCAGATGCCAAATGCTCTTGTGGAAGAATGGCTGAAAAAGGGAAAGCTTTTTCAGGGGCTTACAAAGCTTCAGAGAGAAAAGAAATATGGCAATTCCCGGTTCGATCTGTATGCAGAATATCAGGGGAAGAAAGCATTTATCGAGGTGAAGGGAGTAACGTTGGAACAGGAGGGGATTGCCCGGTTTCCGGACGCTCCCACGCTCAGAGGATTGAAGCATATTCGGGAGTTGGAGCAATGTATAGCAGAGGGGTATGAAGCCTGGATTTTCTTTGTGATACAGATGAAGGGAGTTCAGCGCTTTCAGCCGAATTGGACAACGCAGCCGGAATTTGGGCAGGCGCTGCAGTATGCGCGGCAGGCGGGAGTTCATGTGGAAGCATGGGATTGTATGGTTACTCCTGGGGAGATTTTCATAGACCAGAAGATTCCGATAGACTTATAGATGGAGAAAGAGCAGGATGTTAGAAGAAATTGTAGAACCGCTGGTTACATGGTATAGAAAAGGTCACAGGATTCTGCCGTGGAGGCAGCAGAAGAATCCGTACTACATATGGATATCAGAAATTATGCTTCAACAGACCCGGGTGGAAGCGGTGAAGCCGTATTTTGAACGATTTACAGAAGCGCTCCCCGATGTGGAAGCGGCTGCCGCCTGTTCCGAAGAACAGCTGCTAAAGCTGTGGGAAGGGTTAGGATATTACAACCGGGTTCGAAATATACAAAAGGCAGCGATCCTTGTGCGAGATCAGTATGGCGGAAAGCTTCCGGCGGATTATGAAAAATTGAAAGAACTGCCTGGAATCGGAAATTACACAGCGGGTGCGGTTGCGTCTATCGCTTACGATATTCCTGTTCCGGCGGTGGATGGGAATGTGCTTCGGGTATATGCCCGTCTGATGGAAGATGATGGCGATATTCTGAAGCAATCAGTAAAGACCCGGGTGGAGAGAGAACTGGGAGCAATTATGCCATCAGAGTGTCCGGGGGACTTTAATCAGGCGCTGATGGAACTGGGGGCAATGGTATGCGTGCCGAATGGTCAGCCAAAGTGTGAAAGCTGTCCTCTGGCGGATCAGTGTCGGGCAAGAAAAAACGGTACGCAGATGGAATTGCCTGTAAAAAAGAAATCCGGGAAGCGGCGGCTGGAAAAGAAAACTGTTCTTGTGATTCAGGATGGAGAAAAGGTAGCCGTTTGCAGAAGACCTTCCCGGGGACTTTTGGCGGGGCTTTATGAATTGCCTAATCTGGAAGGACATCAGAGCAGACAGGAAGTTTTGGAGACGCTAAAAGGATGGGGGCTTGCGCCCGTGAGGATTCAGCCGTTGGGAGAGTCTAAACATATTTTTTCTCATGTGGAATGGGAAATGACAGGATTTGCAGTGAAGGTTGCGGCTCTTGAACAGGCAGAGCAGAAAAATATGATCTTTGTGGAAATTGAAGAGGCAGAGGAAAAATATGCGATCCCTGCGGCTTTTCATGCATATACATCGTATATGAATATGAAATTGGGGCAGGATTCTTTTTCCATTTAAGGATATAGAACAGAAGACAGGAGTAAATAAAAGTGAAAGTATTGAGCATAACGGTTCCTTGTTATAATTCACAGGAGTATATGAGAAAATGTATAGAATCTCTGCTGTCAGGCGGAGATGAGGTGGAGATTCTGGTGGTGGATGACGGTTCCAGCGATCGGACTTTGGAAATCGCCCAGGAATATGAGAAAAATTATCCGGGGATTGTCCGTGCAATCCATCAGGAAAATAAGGGGCATGGCGGAGCAGTTAACACCGGTCTGGCTCACGCCACTGGATTGTATTTTAAGGTGGTGGACAGCGATGACTGGCTGAATGAGGAGGCTTATCGTAAGGTTCTTGAGGTATTGAAGGAATGCATCCGCGGACCGAGAACGCTGGATCTTCTGATCTGCAATTACGTGTATGAGAAGGTGGGAGTAAAGCACAAAGCAGTTATGAAATATCATTCTGCGCTGCCCAAGGACAGGATTTTCGGTTGGGATGAAGCCAAATCGCTGGGGAGGAGTCATTATTTGCTGATGCATTCGATGATCTATCGGACAGAGCTTCTGCGGGAATGCGGGCTGGTTCTTCCAGAGCATACCTTCTATGTGGATAATCTGGTGGCATTCGTTCCGCTGGCATCGGTGAGCACCATGTACTATCTGGATGTAAATCTATACCGGTATTTTATCGGGAGAGAAGATCAGTCGGTGAGTGAAAAAGTGATGATTGGAAGAATCGATCAGCAGATTCGGGTGAATAAGATGATGATCGATTATATGGCAAGCCAGAAAAATCTTCACAAAAAGCAGAGAGAGTATATGATTCATTTGTTAATCATGATTACTACGGTATCTTCTATTTTTCTGATCCAGACAGATAAAGAAGAAGATTTTGAGAAAAAGAAGGAATTGTGGAAATATATGAAGAATACAGACAGGAAAGTTTATCTGTCGGTGAGACTGAGTCTTTTGGGAAGGCTTTGCAATCTTCCAGGTAAAGGGGGCAGACAGGTATCAGTCACCGGGTATAAGGTAGTTCAGAAAATATATGGGTTTAACTAAGAAAAGATTGTTTAGGAGAGGAAAACCGAATCAGCTGTGCTGATCCGGTTTTCTGTTTTTTGCGTAAATAACACGATGTTTTTCTTTAGCATTTTCTTTAGCATTTCCACGCGCATAGACTTTATAGATCATGATATAAGATGCAACGGCAAAAGTGATTCCGGTAGCCACATCACAGATGGAGTGCTGTTTTAAGAACATGGTGGACAGTATAATAAGGACTGTCAGTATAAAAGCAGAGACACGGATTCCTCTGTGCTTTTGCAGTTTTTTACAGTTGTTGAGGGCACAAAAAGCGGCAACAGAATTATATACATGAATACTGGGAAGCACATTGGTAGGAGTGTCTATCGTATATAAAAAACCTACCAGATCGGTAAAAATATTATCCCGAGCGAACTTGGTCGGTCGAAGGCTCAAACCGTTGGGATATACATAGGAGACGATAAGAAAAAGTGTCATGCCTATTCCCAGATTAATCAGCAGATTCTGATATTCTATTTTGTCTTCATTAAAGAAAATAAAGAACAAAACAGTTCCTGCAATGTAGAGGAACCAGAGAAAGTAAGGAATAATAAAATATTCGCAAAAATGGGAAGCGATTATCAGAAGCCAGATGCGACGACTGTGATTACTCGGGAGAATTATCAGAGACTTCTGTGGCCACTACCAGTTACGGAGCTGATTTTTGTCGGAAAGGCCTGCGGAGAAACGCTGAACTCCATGGGAATCCGCACAATCGGA
>OHHV01000872.1_pt1 | contig 9624 bp, 9 predicted proteins | sample 1568141 | NCBI WGS metagenome assembly OHHV01 (sample SAMEA3879589, study PRJEB24766) | human gut metagenome | biome: human-associated habitat; feature: feces | place: USA | collected 1985/1987
GAGATTTTGTCTTTTTGATCCTCTGGATTGGAATAAGCCGTTTTTTGGAAAGCGCTGTACATACCTATCTTCAAATTCCTTTTTTGATATTCTCTATCGTAATGGGCGTAATTTTGGTGTTGCCAAGCAGCCAAAACCCAAAACGGAGACAGTATCAAAGTATTGCACTTTATTTAATGCAGACAAAGAAAACGTATTATTTACTTCCGAAAAAAAAGGAGAAGAAAACGGATGAAGAAAAACAAAATCGAAGACATCAAAGGAAAACTGATCCCTACCGCAAGATATGACGAAAAATTGCATTGCTTTCATCAAGAAAACGGAATATATACAGATCTTTATCAGATCGTATCAAAAGATCTTGTAAACGGAGATCCAGATGAAATTGAGATGGATTGTTTTACATGGGCAAAATTTTATAAAACATATGGAATGGATGTGGAAATTATTTCCTTGATGTATCCATGCAATACAACAAAGCAACAAGAATATTGGAAACACATTGCGGAAAAGAATCAAAATCCAGATTTTGAGCCGATGATCCGAAAGAAGATCTCGGAATTAGAGTATCGAGAACGATATACAGTAAAAAAAGAGTTTTTCTTACAGTTTTTTTGGAAAACAGAAGCAGAAATAAAATCGGGAAGAAAAGCAATCGAAAGTGTGATAGGGGTTCGGAAATTGCATGGAGAATGTGGAATCACAGAACTTTTGGAGGAAATTTCACCAACAAAAAAGGAACAGGTTTTATTTAAGATTGCAAATAAAAATTCACAAATATTTTAACGTACCGGATTTCGGTACATAGAAAAAGAGGATGAAACGATGAGGAGAAAAAAACAGGAGTCCGGGATCGAATATGACGAAAAATTGTTACAGCATATTGCGCCGATTGGAAATATGACCCCTTATAATTCGTATTGTCGAACGGGAACAGGGTATGAAGCATGTGTTCATATTTTTTCATTACCAACGATGTTAGATGATTTTTGGATGACAGATATTTGTAATTTCCAAAATTCGGTTGCAACAATTAGCATTGGAACAATGGATGAAGTGAAAGTAAAACAGAATCTTAATAAAGCGATTGAAGAGCAGGCATCAAGGATGCGTTTTGCGAAAGATTACAGCGCTTATTATGATGCGAAATCCCGCGAAGAAGAGATGCAGAGATTATACGAAGAGATCAGTTCATTAGGGGAAGTGATGAAGAGTATTTCCATGCGGATATTCGTGACGGCAAAGACAAAGCAGACAATGGAAGAACGGGTTGCAAAAACAATTAAAACTTTAGAGGGAAATAACTACCGTGCGGCAATTTTCTTAAACGAAGCGGAAAGTGAATGGAAAAGTATTTATCAAAGCATGGAAGAACAACAACTAGAACCTCATGCCCTTTCGGGATTTCCGATGAAAGCGACATTACTTGCGGCGGGAAATGCATACCATTACAGTTGCCTGGAAGACGATGGCGGAGATTTTTTGGGCGAAACGGGATGCGGTGGAAATGTATTATACAACGAATGGATGCTGACAGAAACCAGAGTGAATGCATCTGCGATCGTGGTAGGGAATCAGAGGTTTGGGAAATCAACTTTATTAAAATTGCGGATTAAATCAAGGGTACTTAGAGGTGATTATGTGCGTGTGATCGATGTCGTCGGAGAATTTACAGATGAGATCCGTGCGTTAGCCGGACGGACATTAGATATGTCGCGCTATATCATTAATTTGCTAGAAATCTTCCGTTCCGGCGAAAATGAAGAAATGAATTATGCCAGACACCTTGCAAAGCTGCGAACGTCCTATAAGTTTTTATGCCCAGAAGCGGATGGAAAAGAAATCAATGATTTTACGGAAATTGTAGAAGCATTATATAAATCATGGGGATTAAAACCAAATGGAGAAAATCAGATCACAGGACTTCCGGCAAAGGCGTATCCGATTTTCGGAGATCTATTAGAGTATGTGGATCAGGAGATTGAGGCGATTGTCGGTAAAAAATGGCGGGCAGGTGAAAAGATCCTTGTAGAAAGGAAACTGATTAACTTGGATCGTATCCGAAGTAATTTAAGGTTGATTACCAGTACATATGGTTCTGTTTTTAACGGACATACATCTGTTGATAATATGAAAGATGTAAAAGCACTGTCTTACGATTTGTCAAAACTAAAGGATATGGATGCAAATATCTTTGATCTGGAGTTATTTAATATTTTGTCTCTTAGTTGGGATGATGCGGTGACAAATGGAGCGATTATGAAAAAACTGTGGGAAGAAAAAAAGATTGCATTAGAAGATGTTGCACATACCATTCTATATATCGACGAAAGCCACCGAAGTGTGAACGCGCAGAAACCATATGCTCTTGATTTATTAAGCATTTACTTAAGAGAAGGACCGAAATATTTTTCCAGCATATGGCTTGCCAGTCAATCGATCCGCGATTATGTGCCAGAAGGATCAACAACCGAAAATATCGAAAAACTGAAACTTTTGTTTGAGCTGACACAATATAAATTTATTTTTAAACAAGACCGAAATGTAATTCCGTTAATTGACCGGATATTCGGAAATGCCTTGACACCCCGGCAGAGAGAACGAATCCCGCTTTACTCACGAGGGCAGACAACATTACTTATTTCCGGAGATCAGACGATTGATTTTAAAGTATATCTTTCCAAAGAGGACGAGGCATTATTTAAAGGAGGCGCGTAATGGCAAAGCTGAAACGCCTGCTTTTATGGGGCGGTATCCTTTTGATCGGCGGAATCCTTATGCTTGGAGCGGCAGCAAATGAAATGATGAGTTCTATCCTTGGAGACAATCAACAAACAAACATCACAGAAGATATGTTAAATGGACTGCCGGATTGGATTACGCCCGAAATGGTGCAAGGCGCAATCGACATGATGCACGAGAATGGATATCCGGCAAGCGTGGTTTTAGGACAAATGATCTTAGAAGGCGGAGCGGGGGGATCAGAGTTATCAAATCCGCCTTATTATAACTGTCTTGGTCAAAAATCACCGAGTTATGGAGAAAACGGAACGGTCACTATGCAGACAGAAGAAGCGTGGGGAACAGTAACGGCGGTATTTTCCACATTTGCAAGCTATAAAGATTGTATGCTTGCATGGGCGCATAAATTTACCATGCCGCCATATGTATCCCATGTAACAATCTGTCCGAGAGATCCGGCAACCGGACATTATGATGCCGATTCATTTATTGAGGCAATTTGGCGCGCCGGATATGCAACAGATCCGAATTATGTACAAAAAGTCATTAATATTATGACGATTTACAATTTATATCAGTTTAATAACATGACTGCAGAAGATTTAGAAGATCAAGTTACCGGAAACGGGCAGTTTACCCATCCTTGTCCTGATATGACCTATCAGTCCAGTTACTTTGGAGAAATTCGCCCTTATGAACAGGGCGGACATAAAGGACATGATTATGCCGCGCCAGTCGGAACGCCAACTTATGCTGCAGATGCAGGAACGGTTACAATCGCCGGATGGTCAGACAGCGCAGGAAACTGGGTAGTGATCGATCATGGGAACGGGTTGGTGACAAAATATATGCATCATTCCCGGGTTGTGGTAGTGACAGAAAATCGGAGAAGTCGGAAGTACCGGACAGTCTACCGGACCACATCTGCATTTCCAAGTAGAACAAAATGGAATTGCTGTAAACCCAGATTATTATTTATAAAGAGGGCAGATTATGGAAAAGGATAAAAAGGTGAAAGTCATTTTATTTGCAGGATTGATCTTATTTGCTGTTCTTGCAATGCTTTGGGAAGACCCCGTCTCGTTTGAAGGACAAGAAGAACAATATGCAATCAAAAAAAGTGAACCAAAAGAAGAAAAGGAACGGTTAGATAAAAGGGATATCTATAAACTAAAACCGAAAAAGGAAGATAATATGCAGCCGATCGATGGAAAGGAAAGTTCAGAGCTTGCTTTACAATTCACAGGATATGATGCTGCAGATCCGGCATATGACTGGCTACAGGGAGAGGACTGGACGCGTTTTAAAGAAGCAGTTGCGGTGTATTTGGAAAAAAAGGAACTAAAAGAAGTTACAACCGTGCATGTACAGGCTGATTCTCAACAAAAGATCAGCGATTACATGAGGTATCTTTATTTTGATGTAGACTATCAAACGGAGAGTTCGGATCGCCTTGTCATTCAGGCAACATGTGATACTTATAAAGAGTATCTCCGATTCTCGTTCGAAGTCCAGTATGGAGAGTAGAAATGAAGGAGAAGAAATCAAAAAAGATAAAAAAAGGAACGAATGCAGGAATTCAAGTCTTGTTGTGTATTTTAGCAGGAGGATATTTTCTTTTCTTTACATCCAAAATATGGATGCCAAACAATGAAACTTTAATAGAACCCACGTCATTATATGCCCGACAAGTCATGGATCGACATGAAGTGTATTTGTCACAATGGGCGTATTCCGTAAAAGATCGGGCAATGGAAGTTATAATCGAAATCGAAGCGAAAGATCTTGTATCAGAAGGAATCGAGTTTGAAGCAGTTGACCGGACAGCAGGGAAACTGCCGATTAAAGCGGTAACGGAACACACTGACTATCTTGTTTTGCGAATTACAGATGTTCCGGAAAAATGGAAGGAAATATCGATCCGTTTATGGGAAAAAGGACAGAAAAAAGAACAGGGCGAAAAATTATTACGGCTCTATACAAATATAGATAAGGTAAATAAAGTGGCAAAACTGCCGCAAAAAGAAGCGATAGATTATGATATTGACCGTTTAAAAGCGCAGATCACATATGATTCGTACCGGATTTCGGAACATCAGGAAAAGATCGATGAATTGATAGAAGAAAATATAAAACTTGAAAAGCGAATCAAGGAATTAGAAACAGCAAACTATCCATCAGAAGAAGAGGCAGAAAAAGCGGAGAAAACAGTGGGAAATGCAGAAAGCAAGATTGTATCAAATGCAAATACGGTTACCGAGAAAACGAAAATGATAGAAGAATTGAAGAACCGATCAAAGGAGTTGCAGAGACAGATCAATCAGCTGAAAGATGAGGAACAAAAGAATGGGAGTGATAAAAAATGATTTTGTTTGCGGGCAGTGAAGAGAGAGGATATTTTTTAGAAGAACCAGCAAAAACGAAAAAAATGAAAGTAGAATATCTCGGAAATGCAATTTCCATCGAAACCCAGCTTACTGCAATATTAGAAAAAACAATGCAGTATCTTGTGATTGACATAGAACAATATATTGATAAAGCAGATGAACTGGCAACCAAAATTGAAAGTATCAAACGTGCGAAAAACTGTAATGTAATTATCTATGCTCCCGGTTATGTAAGAGAAAGCAGGATCATACAGGAATTGAATTTTAGAGGAATCCGTTTTTATATCTTTGCAGTCGGACAGGCAGATGCGAAAGAAGAATTTGAACGCTGCCTAAACGGATACTATCTGCAGATGGATGATCCATTGGAAGAAGAGGATCGGGAATCTGCCCAAAAAGATATGACCGGGAAGCGGATCGGAATTACGGGAGTATGCCGACGCATCGGAACAACGACGGAAGCGGTACAGCTTGTAAAATATTTACAGGTAAAAGGATATAAAGCATGCTACATCGAAGTGAATAATACCGGATTCGTGCAAGAACATGGACAGGTGTTTGTTTCAGAACACGATGAATATCTCGGTCGGGTTACCTATGAGGGGGTGGATCTGTATTATAAACAGGAAAAGATACAAGAAATCTTCCATCAGGATTATGATTACTTTGTGTTTGATTACGGTGCATATTCCGAGCAAGGATTTAATAAAACGTCCTTTTTAGAAAAAGATATCCGGATATTTGTAGCGGGAAGCAAAGCGACAGAAATGAAGTACACTCAACAAGTACTGCAAAATGAATATTATATGGATGTGTTTTATCTGTTTAATTTTATTTCGGAGAAAGAACGACCGGAACTATTAGAGTACATGGAAGAAAAAGCGGAAATCACCTATTTTACAGTCTATGCGCCAGATCAATTTGAATATATACATAATCCAGAATTTGATCGTTTAATTCCTGTCGAAAATAAGAATCCTGAACTGCCTAAGAAAAAGGGATTCTTCCGAAGAAAGCAAAAACAAGGGGTGGTGTGATGTCAAAGTTTAAAAATGGATTTGCAAAAGAAGCAAAAGAAGCCTTAAAGCAGGAAGCAGAGCAGAAACAGCTTCGGGAGAAACATGGGATACAAGACAATAATACGTTGATCGTAGAAAAGAATAATCTATTTAAATTTTGTATCCGTTGCTTTACAAAAATAGTAAAAATATTTGTAACAGCCGGAATATTTTTACTTGCTTCTGTGGGATTAATGTCTTTGATTTATCCAGATGTAAGAGAAGAATTGATGAAAGTGCTGATCGCAATACAGAAAGAGATTACTACGATGATTCAGTTTTAGATGTACCGGATTTCGGCACAAGAAAGGGAGTAATGATGCAGGTATTTAGAGAACCAAAAAACTTTGAAACGGAAAAATGGAATTATCTTTCCATAGGTTATCACAAAGGGAAAGCGATTGTAAAAAATGAATTAGGAGAGTTGTTTTTTATGGAATGCGAAGAAGAGGTCGCGCCGATCGGAACGGTTGTGACAGCGGATCTATTAACAACGATAGAAAAATTACCTGAAACGGAATATCAGGAAATAAAGAAGATCTATGAATATCACGCAGATTAGTGAGGTGGAGTATGGCAGATCCCAGAAAATTAACTGAAGAACAGAAAGAGAAATGGAAAGAAAAAGCCTATTTGCAGGAATCTCAAATGAAGGAAATGATTCAGGAACTTGCGTCTTCTTGGCAGGAAAAACCGGAAACGATTGCTGAAATGTTCGCTTTTGGAAGCAAAATGTACCGATATTCGGTACGAAATACTATGTTGATTTATAAACAAAATCCATATGCAACCTATGTACAGAGTTTTAAAGCGTGGAAGGATATGGGAGTGTCTGTAAAAAAAGGAGAGCGGGGATATAAGGTATATGTGCCGGTACAAGCAACAATCTTAAAAATAAATGGAAAGCTTATTCCGTTAGAGCAGGCAACAAAAGAACAGAAAATTCAGTATCAGGCAGGAGAACTGCAAAGTATCACAGAAATGAGATTCCGTACAGGAAATGTATTTGATATTTCCCAGACAACATACCCGAAAGAAAAGTATCCTGAACTATTTAAAATGGGGTACGAATCTATTTATCATGGAGCGATTGTAATTGGATTGTCAGCATATGCACAACAAGAACTTGGATGTTCAGTCATCACAGAAAATTTTGCATCCATATCTTTGCGGGGGCAATATGATCCGACAGCAAATGCAATCCGGTTAAACGATCGCTTAGAAGACACACAAAAACTCTCTACTTTAGCGCACGAATTAGGACATGCAGTGCTGTTACATCAAATCGGAGATGAGAAATCAGAACACCAAAAAGAATTGGAAGCGGACGCGCTGGGCATCATGTTAGAAAGTTATTTTGGAATCGAACCTACAGATTCAAGAAGACGTCATTTGGCAAAACATTATCGAGCCTATGAAAAAGAGTGGGAAGAGGTACAGCATAAAGACTCTTTCGGTCAGGTGATAAAAAACGTATTTTCTATCTTCCGGGAAGAAATTCCTATTATTGCGGAATTTGTGGAACAGCAGCTTTCAGAAAAATTAGTTTTAAAACCTGTGCCAATACAGGAAAAGAAAACTTTAGTGGAAACAGAACGTGAGGATATTTATACAAAGATCAAGCAGGATATTCAAATTTTGGATTATGCAGCAATACACGGAATGAAATTGCAGCGTGTAGGGAGGTATTATACCTTGCAAGAGCATGATTCTGTAAGGATCGATCCTGATCGGAACTGTTTTTGGAGAAACAGTGGAATTGGAGTGACTACAACCGGATCAGTCATTGATTTTGCGACTGCATTTGTACACGGAGAAGATTTACATGCAGCATTAAGCGAATTGTCAGCGATGGTTGGGGCAGAAAGGCGGTTCGTATCCAAAGAAAGGAAAGAAGTACAGGAGAAAAGTCAGGAGCAGATTCTGTTAAAAGACAAGCTGCCAGAGCGGGCAAAAAATATGCATAGAGTTTATGCATATCTGACGCAGACACGCTGTATCGATCAAGACGTTGTTCAAGATTTTGTAAACCAAAAGATGTTATATCAGGATCAAAGAGGAAACTGTGTATTTGTATCTTATGATGAGACTGGGAATCCTGTATTTGCAAATCTCCGTGGAACATTGACAGAAAAAAGATTCTTAGGAGATTTACCGGGAAGCGACTATCAAAAAGGGTTTTACATTTCAAACGGATCAGATAAAGTGATTGTAACAGAAAGCGTGATCGATGCAATGAGTATTATGTCTATTTTAAAAGGACAAGGAAAAGATTATAAGCAGTATGACTATCTTCCGCTTAGCGGAACAGACAAACATGAGTCACTTCTTACATTACTTGATAAAACACCAAAAAAAGAAGTTTTGTTGGCTTTAGATCATGATAATGCCGGAGTAAAACGGATGCAGCAAATACATGATACATTAATAGAAAAGTATCAGATGCAGGATGAACAGATCACATATCATGTGGCAGAGAAAAAAGATTGGAATGAAGATCTGACCGGAATTGTGCATAAGTTTCAATCATTAAAAAAATTGCCGTTTCTTGAGAAAGAAATACTTCCAGAAATTAAACCTTGTGCAATACAAAACACAGAACAATACAGAGAAAACGGTTTCTTTGCGCCAAAAGGAATGGTAAGATATCGGCTTGTCGGACTTTCAGAAGACGGGAATATTATTCCTGTTGAAACGTCGATTCCAAAGAATCTGATCGTTACAGATCCTAAAAAAGTAAGAGAAGCAATCCCTAACATGTACGAAGAAGTATCCTACAAAACATTGTTAGAGATGCAAAAAGAGCGAATAACTGCAATCGGATCAGAGAACCAGAAAACGAACATTACATCAAACCGAAAGAGAGAGTCTGAAATAGAAAAAAAGCAAGAAGTAGAGGAAACACAAGCCGGGATTGTTCAAAAGTTTTTGATTGGTGATGGAACGATAGATGCACAGGTCAAGATAAACAAAAAAGAAGCACAAGAAGCGGTATGGAACAAAAAAGGACGAGTATATGTAGCCACAGGATATCAATTTGACGGATCATACACAGAATATGATTTAACAGAACAAGAAAAGGAAGACTTAAAAAATTTTATAGAAGAAAATCATATTGAATTAGACGAACAGTCGGAACTTCTTGTGCTGAAGCAGGAGATGGAGCTAAAAACAGAGAAAAAGGAGCAAAACTTTTTAGATCTTTTGCAGGCGCAGGAAAGAGAACAGGAAGTACCGATTTTAAATGCTGAACCGGAACTTACGATCGGATAAATTTTTCTTTTTTATTGAGGACGAAAGGAGGCAGTACGAATGCAGAGAATTAAATTAGATGTTTTTAAATCATGGTTTGACAAAAATCTGACAGGGAAAGAGATTGATTTTCTGCTTGTACTGTCTTTTTATCAAGATAAAAGAGGAATAACCAGAGGTGTTTA
>OHHV01000882.1_pt1 | contig 9532 bp, 13 predicted proteins | sample 1568141 | NCBI WGS metagenome assembly OHHV01 (sample SAMEA3879589, study PRJEB24766) | human gut metagenome | biome: human-associated habitat; feature: feces | place: USA | collected 1985/1987
TAATAACTTTTGGTAATGGAACATATCTGCTTGTCCAAAGTAATAATAGTATGCCCGTTCCAGCATTTCCCGGTTAGATGACAGCTCGCTGTAGGTTTTAAATACCTGGTATTCCTCATCATTTAAGGTTACCCCGTTATTTCCATCGATCAGTTGTATGATAGCTGGATACTTTTCACACAGTTCTTTCATTTGCCTGGAATAGTCTTGATAATCTCTATTATATCTTCTCAAATAGAACACTACCCGATTATCCACCATAGACTCTAAAGTCCCTGCCCATGCTTCTTCCCGTGACAGTTTCATAGGCACATCCTCCTTTCCAGCACAACAGGATACCATATTTGTGCCAGAAAGCTATTCACAATACTACACAAAGAATCTGCTCTCTTTTGTAGCAACTATTCAGCTTATTTACATTCTGATTTTTCAAAAGTCCCCTCCCTTTCCTGCATTTGTTTTACCATCCAATATCGGATTCCAAACACATACTCGCAAAAATCGTCCAGCTGTTTTAACGTATATTGATCCAATGATATACGTTTCATCTTCTCCCATACTTCATATCGGTATCTGGGTAGGTCAGAAATATAGGTACAGCCAATACAATTTTTCATTCTTTCAAACAAATCCTGTTCTCTCTTTTCTATCAGCAGACTATCCCCCTTTCTCCAAAAGAAAAACAGCCTGTCCAAGCTCATGCTCATTTTAGGCTGCTTCACATCATCTCATTTTCTTTGTCAATATCATATAAATCATCAATACAGATTTTCGTATTGACGATCTGTATCACTCTGGCGGATGTATCTATTCGGGACACCATCCCTTTTTTCTGCAGATATACGCCGGCGGCCTCTTCATAGGATTCCCCGATTTTTCTTCTATTCATTGGAGCCTTCCATAAAATTTTTAATAAAGCTTCTTCTGTGAATCGGCGTGGGGCCAAGCTGCTTCAACGCTTCAATATGGGCCGCCGCGCCGTAGCCCTTGTTGGCTGCAAAGCCGTACCCAGGAAAAACGCTGTCATACTGCACCATCAGCCTGTCTCTTGTCACCTTGGCAATGATGCTGGCAGCCGCGATGGATACGCTTTTGGCATCCCCTTTAATGATGGGCACCTGCCTGATATTCACGCCGGGTATCGTCACCGCATCATTTAACAGGATATCCGGCTTTACGGCCAGCTTTCCTATCGCCTCACGCATGGCCTCATAAGTCGCCTGAAGAATATTGATTTCGTCAATCCTCGCAGGCGAGACATAACCGATTCCCGTGGCAACCGCCTCCCTCATAATAACCTCATAAAGCTCTTCCCGCTTCCTGGCACTCAGCTGTTTGGAATCATTCAGATACAATATCCCGCAATCCCGGGGCAGAATCACGGCGCCTGCCACAACCGGGCCTGCCAGCGGGCCTCTTCCCACTTCGTCGATACCGCAGACAAAGCCGGCGCTTTCATATTTTCTTTCATACTGCTGCAGCGCCCTGGTGCGTTCTTTCTCTTTTTCCAGGGCTTCCAGCCGCTTCTTTGCCCTGGCAATTTCCGCCTGGACACCGCTTCTTTCATCCGCGCTGTAGGCTTCCATCAGCCGCGGAAGGTCTTCCGGGGAGCAGCTGTTAAACTGATCCTTTATCTCCTGTATTTTCATCGTCAGTCACCTTTTTACGGCCTGCGCCTATTGATGCTTCAGCACGCCGAACTTGTTTAACGGCCATATCCTCACCCAGGCCTTACCGATAATGTTGCTGCGCCGGATGTTCCCCACGCTTGGATCCCGGCTGTCCGAGCTGTTGTTCCGGTTATCACCCATGACAAAATATTCATCATCACCCAATGTAATGGGTTCCACCGCAAGTCCCGGGAAGTTGATCTTCTCTTTGCCGTAATCCTCTTCCAGTATCTCGCCGTTAATGTAAATGTTGCCCTCCAAATCAATCTGCACCGTTTCCCCGGGAAGGCCGATGACTCTCTTTACATAGTAAGTATTCTCTTTATATTGAAAGGGGAAAACGATGATATCAAAACGTTTCGGTTCTGAAAAACGGTAGGATATCTTATCCAGTATCAGCTGATCGTTATTGCTCAAGGTCGGCTCCATGGAGCTTCCGCTCACCGAGGTTCTCTGTCCCACAAAGGTTATCAGCAGATAGGTTCCAAGAAGAACCGCCAGAATATAAAGTATTGTACTGATAATTTCCTTTACCACATTTTTCATTTTATTGTGCTCCAATCATTTATTCTCGGGAATATTTGAAAATCACTTCTCAGACATTCCCTGTCCCGGGTCTTTCCAGAGAAATTCTTCCCAGTCTCCCGCTTCTGAAATCATCCGTTACAAGCTGGGCCGCCCTGCTTAAATCCGGCTCGCCGCCCTTTTTGTAGCATTTGCGCTTTTCGGCCGCCGCTTCCAGCACCTGGACCGGAGTTTCCCCTCCGGCAAGCGAATACCTCTCCTGAAGAAGGGATGGATACCATTCCTGAAGATAGGCAATCAGGTCTATGGCCAGTTCGTCCATAATGATGATTTCATCGTTCATGGAGCCTATAAATGCAAGTTTCATGCCAACGCTCTGGTCTTCAAACTTCGGCCAGAGAATTCCGGGTGTATCCAGAAGCTCCAGCCCCTTATTCAGCCTGATCCACTGCTTTCCTTTGGTTACGCCGGGCTTGTTGCCCGTTTTGGTACACGCCTTTCCGGCAAAGGAATTGATAAAGGTGGATTTCCCCACATTGGGGATTCCCGCTACCATGGCTCTCACCGGGCGGTTCAGGATTCCCCGCCTTCTGTCCCTCTCTATCTTCTCCTTACACACCTCCTGTACGGCTCCCTGAATGGCCTTCAGCCCCTGTCCGGTCTGCGCGTTGATTTCCAGGGCCTTGATCCCTTTTTCCTGAAACCAGGCCGTCCAGGCCCTGTTACATGCCGGATCCGCCAAATCCGATTTATTAAGAAGCACCAGCCTGGCCTTGTTCCGTCCCAGCTCATCAATATCCGGATTGCGGCTGCTCTGCGGTATTCTGGCATCCACCAGCTCAATAATCAGGTCTATCAGCTTAATATCTTCCTGCATGGCGCGCCTGGCTTTTGTCATATGCCCGGGATACCATTGATAATTCATATATACTTTCCCATACCTTTCCGATTTGGAAGCCAGGTGGCGGCATCTCCAAATCCGTTACTGAATTTTTCAAAAGTTATCATGCCTTCACGGCTACGGATTCTTTTAAAAATCCTGCTTTTCCGCCCGGCAGTACGTCCTATTTCACAAGTCCCATATTGCTGCCTCCACCCGCCATCTTAAACCAGGCCTTTCCCACGATATCATCTCTGGAAACCGGGCCGATATTGCCGGAGCGGCTGTCTTCACTGCTGTTGCAGTTATCCCCCATAACAAAATATTCATCATTTCCCAGCTTGATCTCATGCTCCGCAATTCCCGCGTCCGCTATCAGGTCATAGGTGTCATCCTCCACCGCCTTTCCATTTACATAGAGGATTCCCTCCCTGATCTGTACGGTTTCACCCGGCCCGGCCACAACGCGCTTTACATAATAGTGGGTGTTCTGATTGCCGTTGGGAAGAAAAACCACCACGTCTCCGGCCCTGGGATTGGCAAGCTTGTAAGCAAACCTGTTTATCAGGATTCCCTGCCCGTTATAAAGCGCCGGTTCCATGGATACCCCGATCACACTGGTTCTGATTCCCACAAAATAAACGATGACAAAGGCAAGAAAAGCGGCAATTAAAATTCCTGCCACATAGCTCAATATCTCGTGGACAATGGTCGTGCTTATTTTTTTCCTTCTTCTGTAGAAGCTTAATCCTTTGGTTCTTCTCATTTGTTCTTCCTATATAGAATGCTGTAAAAAGCCGTTTTTACTCCGGTTGGCAACAATATAATGCCCTCCCGGTTACGCCTGCTTTTTCCTATCATTTGCTAAACGACGCTTACATTCTATCACGAAAGGGGCGAACCTTGCAAGCATCTCCGTCTTGCCTGCTGGTCACAAAAGAAACGGTGTTAATGTCCAGGAAGCAGAACCGCTGCATCAACAATATAAAAAGAGACAGCCACCACAGCGGCTGCCCCTCATACCGTATCCGATTATTTAACCAGTTCTTTAACTTTGGCCTTCTTACCTACCCTGTCTCTCAGGTAGTTCAGTTTGGCTCTTCTTACTTTACCTTTTCTTACCAGCTCAACCTTCTCTACATTGGGAGAGTGCAGCGGCCATGTCTTCTCAACGCCGATGCCGTTGGAGCTCTTTCTTACGGTAAAGGTAGCTCTGTTGCTGCCGCCCTGCTTTTTCAGGACAACACCTTCAAATACCTGGACTCTTTCACGGTTACCTTCTTTGATTTTACCATAAACTCTTACGGTATCACCAACGGAAAATTCCGGAACCTCCTGCTTCAGCTGTTCCTCTTCAATTGCCTTAATAATGTCGTTCATTGCTCTTCCTCCTGATTTCCTGGATGTTCTTAATACATTTACCTGTAACAGAGGACCATCTCATTATCGCAACGTTTATAATATACCATATCATTCCTGTAAACGCAAGTAAAAATTATGATATCCAGTAGACCTTTTCCCTGCCGATGCGCAGCTTCAGCTTTTCCTGGAGACGCACGGACGCCTCGTTGTCGGTAAATACCTGGCAGAAGGGGACCCAGCCGCGCTCCAGCATCCTGTTTATCAGATGTTTTTCCAACGCCTCGCCGATTCCCCGCCTGCGGAATTCCTCCGCCACCTCTAACATTCCCATGCTTCCTTCCGCATGAATTCCGGCAAATCCGGCCAACTTTCCTTCAAGAAAGACCCCATACATCATTCCGGCGCTGATCCTCTCCTCCAGATAAGCCCTGTCATGAACCGTATGGTACTGTCCGTAAACGCTTTCCAGCCAGGAAAGATCCAACGGCCTGATATCATACGCCGCAGCTTCTTCCCATGGCGTTTTCCTGGTATAAACCGCCTGTACGCAGGAATTGATCACGCTGCAGCCAAATCTTCTGCAAAGGCTGTCCTTAAGGAAATCCTGATGCGCCACATACAGGCCGTTTTTCAGGCCGCGCGGGATCAGGGAAATCAGCCTTTCCCCCATATCCTCATCCACTGCGGACAGCATATAGGCACCGCTGGGAATATCCCTGACAAGGACGCCGTCCTCTGCGCCGTAAAGCAGCTCGCCCTGTCCTCTGCGGATAACCTCAAGCATATCCATATGGGAGAGCTTCCTTTTCTGCAGATAGCCGAGAGCCCGGCCTTTTCTTGCATAAAGCTCATACAAATCAGGCCTGCGCTCCCTTGTCCGCGCTTCCGACTGCTCCAGCCGCCAACGGTCCACTTTTGCATGGTCCCCGCAAAGAAGCACCTCAGGGACCTCTGCGCCCTGCCAGACCTCCGGTCTGGTATACTGGGGATATTCCAGAAGATTATCATGGAAGGATTCAAATTCCGCTGATTCTTCATTCTTAAGCACACCCGGGACCAGACGGGAAACGGCGTCAATCATGACCATGGCCGGCAGCTCTCCTCCTGTCAGCACATAGTCGCCGATGGACACATAATCCGTCACAACAGCCTGCAGCACCCGTTCATCAATCCCTTCATAATGGCCGCAAAGGAAGACAAGATCCTGCTCCTGCGCCAGTTCCTGCGCCATCTGCTGGTTAAATACCTTTCCCTGGGGTGTAACGTAAATCACACGGGGGGACTTTCCGCCACGGGAAATTATTTTTTCTTCCACCGATTTAAATGCATCAAAAACGGGCTGGGCCTGCATCAGCATGCCGGCCCCTCCTCCATAGGGATAATCGTCCACTTTTTTATGCTTATTTTTGGTGAAATCCCGGATATTTACCGCTTCCAGGCCAATATGCCCGTTCTGTGCGGCACGCCCCAGAATGCTGGTATTCAGCCCGCCTGTAACCATCTCCGGGAAAAGCGTGAGTATATGGAAATTCATACCTGCTCCCATCCGCCGCCTGCATGCAGCCTGTTTTACTGTAAATCCAGAAGCCCTTCCAGAAGATGGACCCTCATTACGGCATTTTCCACATCCACATCCAGAATGCATTCCTTAATGGCCGGAATCAGAACAGTGCCTCCCTCATCCAGTGCCACCTCATAAACATCATTCGCCCCTGTGGTTATAACATCCCGAAGCGTTCCCAAAGGGGAACCATCCTCGTTTACCACCTTCATATCGATAAGGTCTGCAATAAAAAACTCGTCCTTTTTCAGCCGGACCGCATTGTCCCTGGTCACATACAGGCTGGCCTTCCGGTATTTTTCCACCTGTTCAATATCGTCCAGCCCTTTGAATTTCAGTATTACAAACTGTTTGAAATATTTAACACTTTCGATTTCCAGATCCACGGACACTTTACCGTTATCCAGAATCACTTTCTTCAGCCTCCGGAACCGTCCCGGGTCATCCGTCGTAGGGTAAACCTTTACCTCGCCCTTCAGGCCATGAGTTGCCGTAATGATTCCTACCTGCAGTTTCTGTTCCATTCTTTTCCTCCAAACGAACAGGATTTACGCCTCCGGCACAATAACCGTTCCTGCGCAAACCAGGTTTTGCTCAGCAAAAAGCTGCTTCCGTAAAGGGAGCAGCCTTTTCGTTTCAGATGATTTCTACATCCACATGTTTTTTATCTCCCAGTGCTGCCGCTTTCACAACCGCACGGATTGCTTTGGCGATACGGCCCTGCTTGCCGATTACCTTGCCCATGTCGGACGGTGCAACGTGAAGCTCAATCGTCGTTATTTTACCGCTTTCCTTTTCCGTAACGACTACTTCCTCCGGGTTGTCAACAAGTGCTTTTGCAATCACTTCAACCAGTTCTTTCATTACTTTTCCTCCATTCCGCCGCAGGCGTCAACCCGGGTACCGGTAAATGGCGCCGATACCCTCTTCTTTGCCAAGAGGTCTTATTTCTCAATTCCTGCTGCTTTGAAGATTTTGCTTACTACTTCAGTGGGCTGTGCACCATTGTTCAGCCATTTCTTTGCCAGTTCTTCATTTACCTTGAACTCACTGGGATTTTTGTTAGGATCATAGATTCCGATTTCCTCGATGAATCTTCCGTCTCTGGGAGATCTGGAATCTGCCACGATAATTCTGTAAAAAGGAGCCTTCTTCTGTCCCATTCTTCTTAATCTGATTTTTACTGCCATTTTTTCTTACCTCCAAGAATCTTTTGCTTTGTTTGCTTTAATTTATTAAAAAGGAAGTTTAAACTTACCCTTTTTGCCTCCGAAGCCTCCCATCATGCCGGGAAGCTGCTTCATCATTTTCTGGCTCTGCTCAAACTGCTTGATGAAGCGGTTTACAATACTGATATCCACGCCCGCGCCTCTTGCAATCCTGTGCTTTCTGCTGGGATTTAAGAGCTTGGGGTTCCGGCGTTCGGCCGGTGTCATGGAAAGGACAATGGCCTCCATATGGGCCAGCTGCTTTTCATCCACCATGGATTCGATCTCCGCACTCTTGCCGCCGATGCCGGGCATCATGCTGAGAATGCTGGACAGGCCGCCCATGTTGCGCATCTGCTTCATGCTTTCCAGGTAATCCTCAAAATCGAATTTACCCTTCTTCATGCGCGACGCCATTTCTTTTTCCTTATCAGCGTCGATATTCATGTTGGCCTGGGCCTTATCTATTAAGGAAAGGACATCGCCCATGCCAAGGATCCGGCCGGCCATTCTGTCCGGATAAAACTGCTCCAAATCGGAAAGCTTCTCACCCATACCTACATAAAGGATGGGCTTTCCGGTCACCGCCTTGATGGAAAGCGCCGCACCGCCACGGGTATCGCCATCCATTTTGGAAAGGATTACGCCGTCCACGCCTACCTTCTCGTCAAACTCCTTCGCCACGTTCACGGCATCCTGTCCAGTCATGGCATCCACCACCAGAAGCGTCTGGTGCACGGTGATGTTTTCTTTGATCTCCTGAAGCTCCTGCATCATCTCTTCATCAATGTGAAGACGGCCCGCCGTATCGATGATGACTACATTATTTCCATTTTTCTGTGCATGCTCCATGCCAGCCTTTGCAATGTCCAGGGGCTTGTTTTTGGTTCCCATGGAAAAAGCATCCACATTCTGCTTCTTAGCGTTGATTTCCAGCTGTTCAATCGCGGCCGGCCTGTAAATATCACAGGCAACCAGCAGCGGTTTCTTTCCCTTCAGCTTGAATTTACCGGCCAGCTTTGCCGCGGTCGTCGTCTTGCCGGCGCCCTGAAGGCCGCACATCATGATGACGGTGGTTGACTTGCCGGGCTGCATGGCGATTTCCGTAGTTTCCGAACCCATCAGGGCGGTCATTTCCTCATTTACGATTTTGATGACCATCTGACCTGGGTTCAGGCCGTTCATAACATCGGCGCCGATGGCGCGTGCCTCCACGGATTTCACAAACTGCTTTACCACGCGGAAATTAACGTCCGCTTCCAGCAGCGCCATCTTGACCTCCTTCAAGGCTGTTTTCACATCCTCTTCCGTCAGACGGCCTTTTCCTCTCAGGTTCTTGAATACATTCTGGAGTTTATCTGTTAAGCTTTCAAATGCCATAAACACTGTTTCCTTTGCTGATGTGTAACTGTCTGGTTACATCACAGTCACAGAATAAATTACATTTCTGCCAGAATCTCATCCGCCAGCTTCCTGATCTTTTCATCCGGCGTCAGCTGTTTGATCTCTTCCAGCTTTTCTGTGATAATCCTGAACTTTTCCATCAGGTGCAGCCTGCTTTCGTAATCCTCCAGCGTCTTGTCGCACCTCTTTATCAAATCGTGAACACCCTGTCTGCTGATTCCCGCTTCCTGGGCAATCTCGCTTAAGGACATGTCATTCATTACCGCATCTTCATATATCCGGCGCTGGTGCTCATTGAGCAGCTCGCCGTAAAAATCATATAACAGACCCTGTTCCACTATCTTTTCCATTGCCTTATCACCCTGTGCCTGTTATCTGCTGCCCGGCTCTCTCCGGAAGCTGTGAAGGTTCTCATCAGCTACTGCGCCCGGATAACCGCAGTTGTAATCTTACTATAAAAGGAAGAAGGTGTCAAGTATTTTTTCTTGACACCTTCTTTTTTTCCTTAACATCTTATTTTTCCTGAATATCTGCATTTTTCTGCAGTACCAATCCCGCCAGCTGTCAGTCAGGCAGCGCCATCCGCCTCATTATCCTGTCCCCGTTCTCACGAAGCCATTTTTTCCGAAGCTTATAATCCGGCAGCACTCTTTCCACTTCCTTCCAGAACCGTTCCGAATGGTTCATTTCCAGGCGGTGGCAAAGCTCGTGGACCACTACGTAATCAATCACCTCCGGCGGCATAAGCATGAGAAGACAGTTAAAATTCAGGTTTCCCTTGCTGCTGCAGCTTCCCCAACGGGACTTCTGGTTGCGTATCGTTATCCTTCCATAGCTTACTTTTACCAAAGGCGCATAATAAGCGGTTCTCTGCGGAATATACTTAAGCGCCTCCCCGGCAAGCTTTCTGATTTCTTCTGTT
>OHHV01000883.1_pt1 | contig 9532 bp, 8 predicted proteins | sample 1568141 | NCBI WGS metagenome assembly OHHV01 (sample SAMEA3879589, study PRJEB24766) | human gut metagenome | biome: human-associated habitat; feature: feces | place: USA | collected 1985/1987
ATCTTTCACACGATAATAAACTTCATATTCGCCTACTTCATTGGCATCTATTTTATTAAAGTTCACTTTTCCACTTAAATCTCCATCTTTATCATCCATTGCTTCTTTGATGTATTTTTCATACGCAATATCCTCTCCTTTAAAGATTTCGATTTTTTCTGTTGTAAGTGTAATGTTAGGTTTTACTGTATCTGTAAGTTTTTCTTCTATTTTTTCTTTAGGTGCTGTTGGCATGGATTGAACATATCGATACACTCCATATCCACCTATTGACAGTAAAAGAAGAAGCATAATCAATGTAATCCTTTTCTTTCTTTTACGCTTTTTATCAGCTCGATACAGTTTCAATATCTCTTGTTCTCTTTCACTTAATTCCATGTTCGTCACCTAATTTCTATTCACACATATTGATAAAAATTTTGAAGTTATCGCTTGCTTCTTCAGAAGTACCTATATAGATATAATCTTTATATACATCTTTCTTTGGCACATCTTCAAATTCGATTTTTGCTATATTTGTAATTTCCGTTTGTTCTTTATCTCCATAGAACACAACATACCCTTGCACATACAATTTATGGTTCGTATTGTTTTCGATTGTTATCAATGGTTGTTCGCTATCATTTCTCTTATCAGGAAATATCTGCACATTCACATCATCTTGAAATAATAATTCTGTTGATTTTTTACCATCTTCATTACTGCCTTCCACTTGAGAGGCTTTTAGAGAAGAAGCATCAAAGGTAATTTCTTGTCTTGATTCCCTTGCCCCTTTATTGTTTGGATTGACTGTTTCCATGACATAGGTTTGTTGTGGATTGATGTTAATATTGATTTCATCATCTTTATCTTCGTCATGTACTCCGTTTTCATCTTCTTTGACAATTGTTCCTGTGACATTGATTTGAAACTTGTTATTGTTTGTTACGAATAATAAACAATCTCCGTTGGACTCCCCATATGGTACATAACTTACATCCACATTTTCCATTGCCGTTTTAAATATATCTATCTTTGGTTTTTCAGGTTCCTTTTCTTGTCCAAAGAAATTTTTATAGGCTGACAATCCAAAAAAGACAACAATGATTGTTGCCATGATTCCCATTGCTATTTTCTTTGCCATTCAATCACTCCATTTCTATTTCATCTAAATCCTCATCAAAATCTACTACAGTGATTTCTTTATATTCTTCATAAAGCTCCTTTATTCCATCAATTATCGCTTGATCTACACCAATATCGGCTTTTTTATATAAGTGGTTAGCTTGCGACATAAACTCTTTATCATTTTTCAGTTGTTCAACTTCATCATCTGAAAGAAATTCGGATAAAGCACATAGAATGTCATTTTCCATGAACTCATTGTACCACTTTTCATGTAAGTCAATATTCAATTCATTAGAAGCACGTTCTAGCATATCTGCTTGAGCTTCTTTTAAATTACCGAAATAATGTCCTACATCATACCCTCTATCGTTTTGTGTCCAAGTCACATAACGATATTCCTTTATTGGATGACTTTCATTGATGCCAAGCACTACATTAAACCCAGTACCAGTCACTACTTTATTGATAATTGTATATTTTCCATTCATACCTAAATCATCTTTTGTCATATCTTTCTTCTGTTCTTTTTCAAGTCCTAAAGAAATAAGTAAATCGTGATACACCATTACTTCGTGTTCATTTAATCCATAATCTTTCACAAGATCTGTTACTCCTTGGTTTAAGATACCAATTCCATATCGTAAAGTGATATTTCTATTTGCTTCTACATCATGAATGGCAGTTAAATCATCTGTTATTGAAAACCAACAATCCATGCCTGATTTTTCTGCAATCTTATCAAGTACATTTGCCTGTTCTACAGTTAATTTCATTATTCCACCTTCTTTCCAAAAAAAGAGTCTTATTCAGACCCCTTAAATATACATTCGTAGCCAATCGTTTCATCTTTTTCAATGATTGGCTGCACCTTGAATTCCTGTGAAGAAGTAAATCCATATTCATTGGCTCGTTTAAAAGCAACAGATGAATTATTGGCATACTCTTTTGTAAGAAACTTTTTATTCCCTTTTTTTGTTTCTTCTTTAGAATTCCCTTTCATCCACTCTGTATATGCACCTTTTTCTTCAACAAGTCCATCTTCAGCATTTTCTAACTGTTTTAAATATTCAATATAGGCTTTTTTATCTTCATCTTCTAATTCCCAATCTCTAGGCACTTCATGTCCATCAATGATTTCCACTCGTTCTGCCTTTTGTTCAGGTGTTTCTTCTAATCCTCTTACTTGATATGTTCGTGATGTGCTTTCAAGTTCTACATTCGCTTCTTTTCTTGCTTTTTCATCAAAAATCACTTTCACTTCCACATCATCATAATTGCTTAGATTTTTGTTAGGAGATATTTCATATTTCAAAGATGCAATAAAGTCTAGGACTTCTTTATCATCTCCATCATATTGAATATCGTTTCCTTTTATGGACGCCTTACCGCTTTCTTCCATACCTTCAAATGTAAGCTCTAAGTTTGATAAAACATCTAAGTGTGTTGGTTCAGGAAATACATATATCTTGACACCTATAGCAAGTCCTAAAACCACAATTACTCCAACAATTCCTAGTATTACTTTTTTCATGATACCACCTCATTTACTTAGGATTTGCAAAAGAAATATTTCCATAAATACTTCGTAATTGACTTAATGAGTATGTAACTGTATGCCAGTCACTCTTTGCTACTTCAAAGGAATCTGTCTTACCATTTAAGTTTCCCTCTTGAATGGTAATCTTTTCTCCCTCTACACCGACTACGATCCATACATGGTTATGAGCAACATCGGAAGAACCGACAGCTCCTACTTTCGGTATCAAACTGAACTCAAATTTGTCTGGATGCGTTGCTAACAACTGTGCTACACACGAATATCCATTTCCAGTAAAACCAGGGCTAAATCCATAGATTTCATAAAACCGACCCCAAGCAAACCATGAACACTGTCCATATAGTCCTGCTTGTGCATATGGATTTTTTGTTAGCCAAGCATCTGTATTCCCAAAGTTTGGATCGCCTTCAATAGAACCTGTTGCACATCCTGTAGAGTCTGTCAGCTTATATGTACCTTTTAATTTATCATACCACTTCTCTGCCGACTTACAGCGAGTATTTAAAATCGACTGATAGGAATCACTCGACCTTTCTACAATCTTATGGAACAAATAAGCACATCTTGATGGACTTTTATTTTCATAAAATCCTTCCCTCTGTAATTGTTTTCCATAATAGGATTCAGGGGATAAGGATTCTTCCCATAAGAAGTTTAGTTGAAAGTTTAAATCCGTCCACGAAACACCTTTTAAGGTTGCCTGTTTCAATAAATTGTCTTTTCTTCCATAACTCCATTGGATTAAGCCATGTCCTTGATATGGATACCCTTTTTCAATTAGGGCAGGATCAAAATTGGATTCACGCTCCATGTTTCCCATAACGCCTGAAACAGCTTCATCCGATAATCCCTTTCCTTTTAAGTATGTCCATACAGCCTGTGCATTTCCTTCTGTTGTTCCATCTGAAAATACATAATCAGTAGAACATCTTTCAGCACTAGCTGATGAACCTGCAAAGATAACAATAAAGAATCCAAGTGCCAATGCCCCTGCCAATACGGACATAAAGAAAGGGGCAAGAAATTGTCCTATCGAAATCATTGTTTTTGTTACAGCTTGTATGATAATCATAGCTGTTCTTTTAACAATCGTTGTACCTGTCTTTGCAACTTGCACTCCTTTTTTGATAGAAGTTTTTACCACTACATAGGAAAACTGAACTGCTTTTTTTCCACCTTTATAGGTATATTTCGCTGTCGTTTTTCCAACTTTCTTCCCAACTTTTCCTGCTACCTTTCCTGCCTTTCGTCCAACTTCTCCTTCAATGAATTTCATTCCTGTAGCATCTTCGCCATTGGTTGCTTTTTCTACTTTGTGAGAAAGTCTTGCCCCTTTTTTAACAACCTTGCTTGCTCCTACAGAAGTTTTTCCTACGACAGTGACTGCTTTGGAAAATTTACCCTGTGTCGGTTGAAAGTCAAAAGTATGTCGATTTATAAAAGAAAGGAAACGATTTGAGTGTTGTGAATCCTCTTCTCCTTCCCCCATTTTTCCTTTCAAGTTTTGACCTGTGCCTTTCTTTCCATCCCCGGTATTTGCCAATGTCTTGATATTGGAAATAGCACTGTTTTTATCATTATTTCCTATAACTGCATTCTCAACAGAAACAGCATTGGAAGATTCCATTGTTTTAATACCTAAAACAGCAGAACCTTCCTGTTCATTCATACTACTGATTGGAATATCGTTATCTGATTTGGAAAGTGAACCTGTCGTTTTTACAGCACTATTATCATTCTCTTGTGACAATGCATTACCATCCTCTGCATTTGGTTTATCAACTTGTGTTTGAATTCCTAAAGTAGCCTTTCCACCACTTCCACCTGAACCATCATCTTGGCTTCCTTGTCTGTTATATTTCCATTCGGAAACAAATTTGGCACTCTTATCCAATCCTTTACCAGTCCAACGAAGTCCTTTACTGGTAGCAAACTCTCCTGAACGAAATGTCTTATTGACATCTTTTCTAGTTTCTTTTGACATACACTTTATGTTCTAGCAATCGCCTTTTTATCAGTATTGTTCAACTGGTAGATACGGAATTCTTTTGGCACATGGTTATAGAATGGAATCTTATCTGAACCAAAGACAATGACACCTTGCCCTTGTTTAGCATCATTACCGATATATCGTGCTTCCCCTTCAGAAATATCGAAAATATCACAAATAATCTGTCGATCTCGTTTCTTTTGCTTCAAGATGATAGCAAATTCGGCATTTCCAAGTATTTTTCTACCCCATTCATTCGCAGAAACATCTTCAATATTTTGTGTAATAACAGTAATCATAGCATTGTATTTACGACCAATTTTGACAATCTTAGCTACATATTCAGCACCTGATGGATTGGCAAGCAAGATATGGAATTCATCAATATAAATCCATGTATTGATACCTTTTGCTCTATTCTTAATCAAACGATTCATGATATGGTCTAGGACTACTAAATATCCTGCTGTTTGTATAGAAGCAGGAAGTTCAGAAATATCAAACGATACAACTCGGTTATGAATATCAACATTGGTAGGATGCGAGAATATATCCTGTGTACCTTTAACGAAACGCTCAAGTGCTTTCGCCATCTTTTTTGCCTCTTCTTCAGGCTGTTTCGCAAGTTCTTCTTGGAAATCCTTTAATAAAGGCTGTTTACTTTCATCTTTAAATCCACTCTTTTCATAATCCTCGAAAATATGTCGTACACATCTATCTACGATCGTCTTTTCAATCGGACTTAGACTACCTTCATCAATGATAGATTCTACCCAACCTTGCATATATTCAACTTTTGCTTTAACTGGCGAATCTCCACCATCTTCAGACAAACTATAGTTTTGATCTAAATCTAATGGATTGATATAAGTCTTTGTAGAATCGGAAATGGTAATGGTCTGTCCATTTAATTCATGGACGGCTTCTCCATATTCTTTTTGGAAATCGATAAAAATAATTTCATCATCAGGATAGCGTAGTAATACTTGTTCAGCATTTGTTTTCGCTTGGAATGATTTCCCTGCCCCTGATGTCGCTAAAATACATCCATTTCCATTGATCAATCGTTTTCTATCTACAAAGATAGGGTTACGACTCACTAGATTGATTCCCATAAAGATTGATTTTGGATGTGCAAAATCTTTTGAGTTAAACGGAACATGGACGGCTGTTGCTTCAGAAGTTTCCTTATGTTGAAATTGTAGTGTGTTATGTCCTAATGGAAGTGTATTTTGAATTCCTTCTAATTGTTGCCATTTTAAAGGTAAAATACGAATTAACATTTCTCCTACTTTATTTTGAATTTTAACAGTCTGTTCTTCTAATTCAGAATAGGTATCAGCAACAATACATAAACAGATATTCTCACAGAAAACTTTTTGATCGTTATACTGAATATCTTCAATCATCTGCGTAACATCATCTAATTTTGTTTCCAGTTTCTTATCTTTCATGTATTCATAATTCATCTGTTGCTTCGCATATTGTTTGACCTTGTTATAACGCTCTGTTTCCAAACCTGATTGCAATTTGGATAATTTCTTTACAATCTTGGTCGTTTCATTTGGCTGAATATTGATTGTCGTAACAAGGTGTAAATCTTCAATCGTAGTTAAAATATTATAAAACTTTGGAGTAATTGCATTAGGAAAATCAGGTTCAATATACAGACAACGAATAAAGCGTTTTTTATGGATTTCATCCGTTTCTGTATCCGAATTTAATACATCTTGAGGAGTGATTTCAATATAATCGCTTTCTCTTAGATTGATATATTCATGAGGTGCAAGAACATCATAAATCGTTAAATCTTTTTCCTTACGATATTCTTCAAAATCTTTGATTCCCTTTTCATCTGCTGTTTGGATATTCCAAAAGTCATGAATCAAAGTCAAACGCTCATTAACTGGTACGATACGAATACTAGATTTTAAATCCTTAAACTTTTCTTCTGTTTTTCTGTAGATATTAAAAAATATCGCTTTGGCATCTTCATAATTCAATGCTTTCTGCGATATTGTGACATACCTTTTTGTAATCAGTGTATTTTTCTTTTTCCCAATGGCATCATCAATCAAGGCATTAAACTCATGAGCAAGATGTCTTTCCTGTTCACTAACCATACTTTCTTCATCATAGATAAACTGTTGTTTATACTTTTCTGTGTTCACTGGTGTACTGGCATTTGTGACTTGAATATGTGCTTTATCTGTAAATGAGTTTAGATAATCCACCCATTTTAAGAAGATTTCACCTGCATCTTCTAAATCTGCTTTTGCGAAAGAAATATCTGTATATTCAAAACAGATAGAATACATATCATCACCGATTCGCATGATATTTTCTTTGTAATCCTTAAACAACATAGTAAACACTTGTTGATTGGTCTTTGGCACAAAAACTGTTGGTCGTTTATTCCACAAAGACATAAAAGGATTCATGTTGGATGATTTTTCGTTTGGCTTATTCACTGATTTCTGTTGCTTTTGTTTCTTATGCTTTTTCGATTTCTCTTTCTTTTCCTTCTTTTTGAACATCTTCTTCGACTCCTTTCTCTATTGTTTCTAAATAGCCTTTTGCTTTTTCACCTAGACGGACAATATTTTCAATATCTTCTTTCGTAAGTGCATTTTCACTATTTTCCATAGTACGCTCTTCAATCAAGGCTTTCTTGTTGGCATCTAAATCCCCATACCACTTCATTGCCTTTGCTTTTTCTTTGGCTTTCTTTCGCTCTATCTTCAATTCCAATTCCTTTTGTTTTTCCAATCGAGCCTTTTCTTTCTTTTGTTCTTTTTCCATCTTCATTAAAACTTTTTTATCTTTCTTCGCCTGTTTTCGTTCAGCTCTTGTCGGTTTTTTCGGCTTTTCGATTGTTTGAACAGATTCCTCTTTTTGTTTCTTACCTTTATTTTTCTTTGCTTCTTTTTCAGCTAATAACTCTTTTTCAGTCTTATACTCTAATGGCTTTCCGAAATCCAAATAGTGTCTTTTTAAGAAAGGTAGTAATCTATCGGCTGTCATTCCCTGCAATGTCAAAAAGCCACAAAGCATCAAAGGTAAACCCATGATAATGACAATCCAACTTGAAATCTCATCTCCCAATATAGGTGTTAAATATAAATAAGTAGGCACTGTAATAATTCCAGTTAAAACAAGAAACAACCATTGTCGAAAAGTAAATCCATAGTATTTTTCTGCCACTCCTGAAAGTTCTTTATGTGTTCTGATTCTAATATCATCCATACTATGCACCACTCCATTTCTCTGCTAACTGTGAAGATGTTGTTAAAGCTGTAGATAGAATACCGTTCATAAGAAGTATTCCAATCATTGCTCCAATTCCACCACCAAAAGTCGTTGTACTATTTTGCAAGTCTGCAATACCTAAAGCATAGATATGTACACAAAGAATCATTACCAATCCCTCAAATGCTAAAGCTACAGCATTCATAATAAATCGTTTCCCAGTTCCACTACCGTCTTCCCAAGTTCCAATCGCAAGTGGAATCGGTGCAAAGGCAAATGCCAAAACAATTTTTATTACTCGTGTAACGATTTGAGATATACACATAACAAATGTTCCAATTAAAGGAAGATAAATAATAATAAATACCACAAACAATACAAATGGCATGATACTCCAATTTATAATAGGGATTGTAATTCCACCTTCAGCAGTATCTATCAGTTCTTTAATCATTTCTCCAATAGAAAATTCTGTACCTGTTTGAAAGTTAATTGTGTTTATAACCGTATTCGTAAACTCATTTCCAATTTTCATAATCATATTTAAAAACTCATAGGAATAGGTAATTAGCATCTTGAATATCAAAAATCGTGCCACACTCATAATAATTCGCTCCCAAGAGATACGATCAATTTCCATTGCTTTTTTAATCAAGTCAATCATCACGAATACAGTTAATAAATTCAATCCTAATGATACAAACGCACTATTTAATATCTCTGCCAATGTTCCGAATTCAGATGCAGTAATTGTATTCCAATCACAAAATTCCTTGGCAGTTAATCCCATGTTTCCTAAATCAATATTAAAACCAAATAGTGAAAAAGCTATATCTAGTAACGATTGTGCAATTTCTCCTAATGAATCCCACATTGTTTTTCACTCCTTTCCTAAAAAGACAGGGCGAATATTTTTACTCGCCCATACATCTTATAAACCAAAAATATCAGGTGCTTGTGCAATGGCAATTAGCATAAATCCTGCCATCAAAGTCATTAACCCACGACTCTTTCCTTCAGCATCATCTCTTTGCCACCCTAATGCAAATAACACACCACCAACAAGTCCTACAACTCCACCAATCTTCATCAACCAGTCACACACGAAATCAATAAATTGGTCGATAGAATCCGTATTGGAATTGACTGCGAGTACATTTGTCATATTCAATACCATCATCATGGCTGTCGTATTTACGATAAGCCCTGCTTTTGCGACTTTTTCTCTTGTCTTTTTAGACATATTGTTTTTCATTGCTGTTAGTTTTTCCATTTCCATAATCCTCCTTCTTAACAACAAAAAAACAGGCACCTTGCCTGCATATAAAAAATGCTCCCCTTATTTCTATCCCTTCATTTCTAAGGGCATCACCCCTTTCAATAAAATATATAGTGTAGCTAAGATATGCTATTTTATATCGCTCCAAACAGCTTTCAGTTTTCCTTTTCCATATTTTGCTTCAAGCTGTGCTTCCGTTACTACTTTCATTTCAAATGGCTCTTGTACAGTGCAAGGAACTCCAATCGCTTTCATCAATTCTTGTTGTTGCTTTGTCTTTGACTTTCTTGGTTTCTTCATTTCCTGTAGATGATCGTACAGTTTCGCATGGTTTTCTTTCCATTCTTTT
>OHHV01000886.1_pt1 | contig 9497 bp, 10 predicted proteins | sample 1568141 | NCBI WGS metagenome assembly OHHV01 (sample SAMEA3879589, study PRJEB24766) | human gut metagenome | biome: human-associated habitat; feature: feces | place: USA | collected 1985/1987
TTCTGGGCGCAGGTCCTACGGGAATCTGTACTCTGCTTTGTGTTATGCTTAAAAACCCTAAAAGGATCATCGTATGCGAAAAGGACCCGAAACGCCGTGAATTTGTAAAGGAGCATTATCCGCAGGTGCTTCTTGTGGAGCCGGAAGATGTACAGAATTTTGTGAAAGAACACAGTGAACATGGTGGTGCCGATGTGGTCATAGAAGCGGCAGGAGCAAAGGATACATTCCGTATGGCGTGGGAATGCGCGAGACCGAATGCTGTTGTCACAGTGGTAGCGCTGTATGATGAAGCGCAGATCCTTCCTCTTCCGGATATGTACGGGAAGAATCTGATTTTTAAGACAGGCGGAGTAGATGGATGCGATTGTGAGGAAATCCTTTGGCTGATTCAGGAGGGAAAAATCGATACCACACCTCTTATTACGCATAAATATCCTCTTGCACAGATTGAAGAAGCATATAAGCTTTTTGAAAACAGAGAAGATCACGTTATAAAAGTGGCAATTGTGTAGGAGGTCAACAGAAGATGGCTGTTCATATTTTTTCTGTAAACGAAGAGAATTATAGGGTATGCATCAGGCGTGGTCTGGTAGGACTGCCGGAGCCCGGAAACACCAGCAGAAAAAACAGTACGCTGGATGGACTGATCTCAAGATTATCTGCGGTTCGTGACAATGATTATATTCTTATGTATGTAAGGGGAAAAAAAGAACTCCGAGGATTATGGAAAGCAGAGGGCAGAGCATTTTATGATGAGACCCCTGTATGGGAGGACAAGATTTATCCGCTGCGCTGCAAGATTAAATGTTCGGAATTTCGCTTTACAAATTCTCTGAAGCTGAATGATATCAGGGATCTGCAGAATATGGGGATGATCTGGACATGGGCGCTGCAGCGTGCCACAGGGACAAATGCAATGTTTTCTGTTTCGGACAAAGAATTTGAAATTCTTCTGGCAGAGTATATGAAGATCAATCCGTTTACCATGAGCAGAGAGATTATTCCGGAACCCTATCCCTGCCATGAATACAATCTGATGGACTATATCCATATAGAAGATCATCAGCCCCAATATGAGTATTCTATTATGGCACTTTTGAATGATGCCTTTGCAAATAATAAATATACCGATATTTTTGGGAATCACACGGACTACCTCAGTTATGTCCCAACCAGTCTTGGCAGAGAAATGGATATTATGCTGATGTTTGCAAATCCCATAACAAAAAATTCTATTGTATCTTATGATATTATTGAAGTGAAACGTTCTGTGTTTGATGAGAAGGCGCTGGCACAGCTAATCGACTATGAATCCTGGTTTTTGCATAAGAAGGCTGCAGGCGATCTGAAGATGCTTCGCACAACTGCCATAGCCCGGTCATATTCAGAAACCGTAATAGATTATGTGAGAAAACGCGGTGATTTTGAAAATAAAAGGATCAAATTACTGACTTATGACTGTGCAGAGGAGGGACATTTAAAGCTGACCCGTATTTTATAAAAAACAGTACCATAAAATTTTACAGACAGGTTTCAGAAGAATTTCTACCTGAAAAAGATGCGGTTTTTCCGCATCTTTTTTTATGTAACAGGAAAGCAGTATATTCTTTGCTAACCTTCCTGTTACACAAAAACGCTCTGCTTTGTTCTTACCAGTTTAGGGGAGACCCAGGATTAAAATATACCAGATACCGGAAAAAGTGTATATTTATAGTATGAATTTAATGATATAAAACAAATTGTCAGAAAACAACGGGGTGTTCCAAAATGAAACATGTACTGCAAAAAAATGTACCAATTGAACAAAGAATATACATATTGCATATATCTACGATATGTAATGCGCTGAAAATGGTGCAATATGCATAAAAACGTTGAAAAAACACGAAAAATCTCCTATAATTTTAGACAGAAAGAAATACAAAGAGGTGTACGAAATGAAACAGGGGATAAGTCAGAATATGGTTCATGTTTTAAAAGGTGAACTGGTAAAAGCATTAGGTTGTACAGAACCTATTGCGATCGCATATGTGTCGGCAAAGGCCAGAGAGATTCTCGGAAAAATGCCGGAAAAGATTGTCATTGCATGCAGTGGAAATATTATAAAAAATGCAAAGAGCGTTATTGTACCAATGACAGGATCTCTGAAAGGAATTGAGGCAGCTGCTGTTACAGGAGCAGTGGGAGGCGACGCCGGAAAAGAACTGGAGGTCCTTACGGGAGTAACTTCACAGGAACTGGAAACCGTACAGAAGCTTCTTGATGAAAAGATCTGTAAGGTGAAGTGTCTGGATACTACGGAGAAATTACATATTCTGGAAACTGTTTATGCAGGGGAAGATGTGGTACAGGTAGAGCTTATCAGAACACACCTGGGAATTATAAAAATCACGAAAAATGGAGAGGTATTATTTGAAGATCAGCCGCAGGAAGACAAGGATGAAATTGATTACACCTGTTTAAATGTAAAAAATATCCTTGAATTTGCAAACACAATTCCTGTTGATGAAGTAAAAGGCCTTATTGAAGAACAGATTCGCTGCAATACAGAGATTTCTCAGAAAGGTCTGCAGGAGAAATACGGTGCAAATATTGGGACTCTTCTTCTGAAACATTATGGAGATGATGTAAAGGTAAGGGCAAAAGCAAAAGCAGCGGCAGGTTCAGATGCCAGAATGAGCGGATGTGAGCTTCCGGTAGTGATTAACTCGGGAAGTGGAAATCAGGGAATGACAGTATCCCTTCCGGTTATTGAATATGCGGAATATTTAAAAGCAGATCACGAAAAGCTGATCCGGGCGCTGGTATTAAGTAATCTGATCGCCATATATCAGAAATGTCGGATCGGACGTCTTTCCGCATATTGCGGCGCCGTAAGTGCAGCGGCAGGAGCAGGCGCAGGAATTACCTATCTTTACGGAGGAGATGAAAAACAGATTTCCGATACAGTTGTAAACACTCTTGCAAATATATCCGGTATCATCTGTGACGGCGCAAGCGCTTCCTGCGCGGCAAAAATTGCTTCCAGTGTAGATGCGGCAATTATGGGAAGCATTATGGCAAGAGAGGCAAATGTATTTGAATCCGGAGACGGAATTGTAAAGGATGATCTCCAGAAAACCATAGATGGAGTGGTAGAGCTGGCGCGCGATGGTATGAAAGAAACAGATGAGGTTATTCTTCACATTATGGTAGATGAGAAATAAACCAGGTGAAACCTGAAAAAATTTATAAATGAAAAGGAGAAAAGTGATGAAAAAAAGGATTTTAAGCGTTGTATTGGCTGGAGCGGTTGTATTTAGCGGGTTATTAACCGGTTGCGGAGCGACAGAAAAGGAAACAGAAAATACGGCAACAGAAGAAACCGCATCAAAGGGAAAAGAAAAAGGTTCTGAAGACACGATCAAAATTGCAGTTGCCGGACCTATGACAGGCGATAACTCTGAGTACGGAATCGGATTTAACAATGCGGCTACCATGATGGCAGAGCAGTGGAATGAGAAAGGCGGAGTGCTTGACAAAGAGATTGAAATCATTGCATATGATGACAAAAACACCTCTGAGGAAGCGACAACTATCGCGCAGAAGATTGTTTCTGACAAAGAAGCGGCAGGAGTAATCGGACATTTTGCATCTGGCGTATGTATGACAGCAGCTCCTATTTATCAGGAAAACGGAATTATTGAGATTTCCCCGTCTTCTTCACATCCGGATTATGCAGGAATCGGAGATTATATTTTCAGAAATAACACCATTATTTCCAAAGAAGCGGCAGCAAGTGTGGATATCGCAATTAATGATCTTGGAAAGAAAAATATCGGAATCATTTCTATTATGACTGACTGGGGAACAAATACTTCTCAGCTTATTAAAGAAATGATCGAAAGTGATGAGAGCCTTGGAGCAACAGTTGTGGCACATGAGGAAGTAATGGAAGGTTCTGACGATTATACACCGGCTATCACAAAACTTAACGAGGCAGGAGCAGACGTGATTATCTGCTGTGGAATGTACAATCTGGTAGCTCCTGTAGCAAAACAGGCAAAACAGATCAATCCGGATGTGGCAATTGTAGGATTTTCCAATGCTTACAGCCAGCAGCTGATCGAGTTAGGCGGAGAAGCAGTAGAGGGCGTATGTTTCCCGGTTATCTTCTTCTCTGAATCTGATGATCCTGAAGTAAAAGAGTATGTAGATACATTTACAGAAAAATATGGCGCAGCTCCGTCTGCTCTGACATCTCAGGCATATGATTCTGTCGGACTTTTATTAACAGCAATTGAAAAAGCCGGAACAACTGATTCAGAAAAAGTAAAAGACGCTCTGTACGAAATTGAGTATGAGGGTGTAACCGGGCATACAAAATTTGATGAAAACGGTGATGTTGACAAAGAATTTGTAAAAGTAACAATTAAGGACGGAAAATTTGTAAAAATGGACTGAGAAAGGACTGAATATGTTAGCACAGCAAATATTTAATGGTTTGGCATTAGGAATGGGATATGCGCTGATTGCAGTTGGATATTCGTTGGTATTCGGTATTTTAAGGCTGGTCAATTTCTCTCACGGAGCAATTTATGCTTTTGGCGCTGAAATGGCAATGGTTTTCATCGGACTGAATTTTGGCATCGTTCCGGGTATTATTGCCAGCATGATTGTTACAGGTCTCCTTGGCATTGCAATTGATAAGGTGGCTCTGGAACCTCTCAGAAAGAAACATTCCATGCCGATAGCATCTTTGATTACGACTATTGGCGTATCAAATATCATAACCAATCTTCTGATTGTTTTTCTGGGATCAGAAAAGAGAAACTTCCCGCAGTTATTCAATTTTGGTTCTGTAAAAATCGGTTCTGTTGTGATCTCCTCCACACAGATCATGATGTGCGTAGTATCACTGATCCTGATGGGCGTCCTGGTATTTATTGTTTATAAAACAAAGATCGGACTTGCGATGCGTGCAAGTGAACAGAATGCAAAGGCAGCAAATCTGATGGGAATCAACGTAAACTTTGTTATTTCCTTTACCTTCTTCCTGGCAGGAATGTCAGCGACCATTGCCGGAGCATTAGTAGGCGGATACTATCAGATCGTATATCCAAACATGGGATTTATGGCAGGATTAAAAGCTTTTGCAGCAGCCGTCCTTGGAGGAATCGGAAGCTTGCCGGGAGCGCTTTTGGGCGGAGTTTCAGAAAGTATGGCAGCATCATTTATGGGCTCTACATACAGGGATTCTATTGCATTTGTTATTCTGATCATTGTTCTTATAGTAAGACCGCATGGTTTATTTGGACGGAAAGGTATTACAAAGGTGTAAAGAATGAGTAAGACAGGAAAGAAAACGAATTTTGTGCATACGATGGAAACCTTTGTAGAGGGAAAAAAGAAAATCCTGCTGATTCTTCTGGCTGTTTTTCTGATAGCGCTTCCATATATGCTGAATAGTCAATATCTGGTTACAGTTGCTGTAAAAATTGGATCTTATACACTTCTGGCGCTTGGTCTGAATGTGCTGACAGGATATACAGGTCTGGTTTCTCTGGGACATGCAGGATTTGTCGCAATAGGAGCATACACATCATCATTATGTGCCGTTAAGCTGGGAATGAATTTCTTTGCTTCCATGATTCTGGGAATGGTAGTGGCAGGTCTGGCAGGAGTGCTGCTCGGATTACCTACCATGCGTGTAACAGGAACTTATTTATCTATTATTACATTGGGATTTGGCGAGATTATAAAAATGATCGCCATGAACTGGGCGTCTGTTACCAATGGTACTCTGGGAGTAAAAAATATCCCCAGACCCTCTGTTTTTGGCTATGACCTCACAATTGCAAACAACGGACTCTACTACCTTATGCTGGTGCTTGTCCTTGTTACAACGCTGTTCTGTATTGCGGTTGTAAAATCAAAGACAGGAAGAGCGTTTCAGGCAATCCGCGCAGATGAGCTGGCAAGTACAATGATGGGAATCAACATTACATCCTATAAAATTCTGTCATTTGTGATTTCTGCATGTATCTGTGCTCTGGGAGGCGCGCTGTATGCTTCCCTTATCGGATATATTGATCCGAATACCTTTAACTTTGATGTATCTACATTGATTTTAAGTATTGTTATTTTAGGCGGAATGGGAACGATCCGGGGCATGTTTGTAGGAGCCGCTATTCTGATCGCATTCCCGGAAGTCTCAAGATTTTTGATGGAATACAGATTTGTATTGTATGGTGTAATACTTGTCTTAATGATGCGATTCAGACCGCAGGGTATTATGGGATGGAAGTCCACAATGCCTTATCGACTGTCAAAAAATGTGAAGGAACAAGTTGAAAAAATGGACAAAAACGCACCTTTGAATTTATTGAATGAAACAAAGGGGTGAAGAAATGGCAGAAAAAGAAGTTTTACTGAAAGTAGATAATATCACAAAACGCTTTGGCGGTATTGTAGCGGTAGATCATGTAAGCTGTACAGTAAGAAAAGGTGAAGTAGTCAGTATCATAGGTCCGAACGGCGCCGGAAAAACGACTGTTTTTAATATGCTGACAGGCGTTTATGAGGTGGATGAAGGCGAAATCATATTTAATGGAAATCCTATTCAAAATAAAAATCCAAAAGAAATTGTGGCGGCAGGTATTTCCAGAACCTTCCAGAATATCCGACTGTTTTCAGACCTGAGAGTTATAGAAAACGTATTGATTGGCGCGCACATTAAGACAAAGTATAATTTCTTCCAGTCTGTTTTCCGAACCAAAAAGTTCAGAGAGGAAGAGGACAGAAAGACAGCAGAGGCAATCCAGCTGCTGAAATCAATCGGTCTTGACTACAGAAGAGACGACTATGCATCCAATCTTCCTTATGGTGAGCAGAGAAAACTGGAGATTACAAGAGCCATTGCCACAGGCGCGCAGCTGATCCTTCTGGATGAGCCGGCAGCAGGAATGAATCCTCAGGAATCCGCAGAATTGATGGAATTCATTAATAAGTTAAAGAATCAGGGTTATACCATTCTGATGATTGAGCATGACATGAGCGTTGTTATGAACGTATCTGACAGGATTTATGTGATCGACCATGGAAAACCCATTGCAGAGGGACTTCCTGAAGAAATTGCAAATAACCCGAAAGTAATAGAAGCATATCTTGGAGGGGTTCAAAATGATGCTGAAGATCAATGATTTGAATACATATTATGGTGCGATTCATGCTCTCAAGGGAATTGACATGGAAGTAGACGAAGGCGAAATTGTTTCTCTGATCGGCAGTAATGGAGCCGGAAAGACTACGCTTCTGAATACGATTACAGGGGTTGCAAAAGCCGCAAAGGGAACCGTAGTCTTTAAGGACAAAGATATTACAAATATACCTTCTTATGCAATGACGAAACTGAAAATCAGTATTTCTCCTGAAGGAAGGGAAGTTTTTCCTGAACTGACGGTAGAAGAAAATCTTCGGTTAGGAGCTTATATTGTAAAGGATAAGGGAGCAATCAGTGCGGGATATGACCGTGTGTACGATCTGTTTCCCAGATTAAAGGAAAGATACAGACAGCAGGCAGGAACCCTGTCAGGAGGAGAGCAGCAGATGTTGGCAGTAGGAAGGGCGTTAATGTCCAGTCCGGAATTGCTCCTTCTGGATGAGCCTTCCCTTGGTCTTGCGCCGAATTTTGTCCTCATGATCTTTGACATGATCAGAGAGATTAACAAACAGGGCGTCACTATCCTGCTGATCGAACAGAACGCCAATATGGCGCTGTCTGCTTCCGACAGAGCGTACGTTCTGGAAAACGGAAAAGTGACAATGAGTGGAGAAGCAAAGAAAATTGCTTCAGATCCTAAAATTAAAAAAGCATATTTAGGATTGGGATAATCTGACAGAAAGGAATCGATTATGAAAAAAATTATTAATAATCCGGCAGATGTTGTAAAAGAAGCGTTACAGGGAATGCAGGCTGCCTATGAGGAAACATTAGATTATACACCGGACGCGGAGGTTATTTCCAGACACGAAAAAGGCGATAAGGTTGCTGTTATTTCAGGCGGCGGAGCGGGACATGAGCCTCTTCACGCAGGCTTTGTCGGAAAAGGTATGCTGGATGCAGCAGTTTCAGGAAATGTATTTTCTTCTCCAAGTCCGGACAGGATCGGGGCTGCCATTGAAAAAATGGAAGCTGGGAAAGGCGTACTTCTTGTAATCAAAAACTACTCTGGCGATGTTATGAACTTTGGTCTGGCAGCGGATCTGGCAGAGGCAGACGATATTGAAGTGGAAACGGTTGTTGTCAAAGAAGAGGCATTGCAGGTACTGTATTTGTACATAAAATTGCAGGTGCAAAAGCAGAGGAGGGCGCTTCTCTTGCTGAAGTAAAGGCTGCGGCAGAACACGCAATCCAGAATATCAGAAGTATGGGAATGGCGATGTCTCCATGTATTCTTCCGGCAGTTGGAAAACCTGGTTTTGTTCTTGCAGATGATGAAATCGAGATTGGAATGGGTATCCATGGAGAACCTGGAGTAGAGCGGACAAAAGTAAAAACAGCAAAAGAAGTAGCAGAGATCTTACTGGATAAAATTCTGGCAGACTATGATTATTCCGACAGTGAAGTGGCAGTTCTGGTAAATGGTCTGGGCGGAACTCCCTTAATGGAATTATATATCCTGAATAAAGAAGTAAAAGAGCTTCTGGATTCCAAAGGAATCAAAATTTACAAGACACTGGTAGGAAATTATACTACTGCATTAGACATGACAGGATGTTCTCTAACTCTGATGAAGCTTGACGATGAATTAAAAAGACTGCTGGATGCACCATGTGATACACCGGCATTAAAATGGTAAAGGAGAAAGAAAATGGCATTTGAGATGACAGCTGCAGATTATGCAGAATACATAAAAAAAGCATATGCGCTTATTCATGAAAACGGCGATTATGTAACAGAACTTGACCTGGCTACCGGTGATGGGGATCACTGGTCCAATATTAATATGGGATTTGAAAAGCTGGTGGAAAACAGTGAAAAACTGGCGGGAATGTCTGTCAGTGACGAGCTGAAGGAAATCGGAAAAATTATGATGGCTGTGATCGGCGGTTCATCAGGCGTTTTATATGGAAGCGCATACCTGGCAGCAGCCAAAAGTGTGAAAAGTAAAGAGGTTCTTGGAAAACTCTGTGATGTTCTGGAAGCGATGCTCAACGCCATCGTCAGCAGAGGACAGGCGCAGGAAGGCTTTAAGACAATGATCGACAGTCTTGCACCGGCAGTAAAGGAATACAAAAAGTGTCTGGAAGAAGATGCAGATGATAAGACTTTATGTGAGCGTGTTAAAAAAGCGGCGGTAGACGGTGCAGAAAATACAAAAAATATGGAAGCAGTGCGCGGGCGTGCTACTTATCAGGCAAACAAAGGTGTAGGACATCTGGATCCAGGAGCCGTTACCATGTCTTACCAGATTTCTGTACTGATGGACTGCGTGATGGAGAAGCTTGCATAA
>OHHV01000890.1_pt1 | contig 9457 bp, 8 predicted proteins | sample 1568141 | NCBI WGS metagenome assembly OHHV01 (sample SAMEA3879589, study PRJEB24766) | human gut metagenome | biome: human-associated habitat; feature: feces | place: USA | collected 1985/1987
AGAAGTAAGACCCCTTGAAGACGACGAGGTAGATAGGGCAGAGGTGGAAGTGCAGCAATGTATGGAGCTGACTGCTACTAATCGGTCGAGGGCTTGACCAAAGGAACGGAAGTTCCAGTGGCAGAGTTGGAAGGTTTGAAGTTTTGTATATGTGGTTTTGAAGGTACATACATTAAAGAGAGGTTGTTGTTAATTTTAGAATTAACAACAACCTCTCTTTGTTTCGTTCTATACTTTTTTGTCAACACGGAATTGAAATAAGTGCAAAGTCTCCAATAAACATGTGCAATATATATAAAAAATAAGTTTTTAATATAGTAAAAATACAAAAACAAACGAAACTGAAGAAGAATTAGATTGACATATTCATCATATTGTAGTATTCTAAGGATAGAAAAACAAAAACGTTTTTGTAAACGTAAATGGAAGGTGTTTTGACATGACTGTTTCAATCAGAGATGTTGCAAAAACAGCAGGTGTTTCTGTCAGCACAGTTTCTAGGGCACTAAATGGATATACAGATGTAAGTGAAAAGACCAGAAAGAAAATCCAGAAGACTGTACAGGAATTAGGGTACATACCGAATCAAAGTGCCAAAAATCTTTCATCTAAAACCAATCAGAATATTGCCTTGATAATTAGCGATCTTGGAAAAGAAGAAAAACTGGATGAATTCACAGGAAACATTTTGCGGGGAGCTTATGAGTATGTAAACGGAAGAGGCATTACCATAGCAACTTATGGTATAGATGCACGTATGCAGAGGGAAAGAACTCTGAGGGATTTATGTGCAGAATATAGTTTAGCAGGGGTTATGCTTTTGGGAATGAGAATCCAGGATCCTTATCTTGTAGAGGCAAAGGAGTTAGATATTCCCTGTGTTTTAATTGATACGCATGTGGAAGGAAAGAATACAGCTACAGTAACGACAGATGATAGGAAGGCTTTTGAAGAAATCACAGATTATGTTTTAGACAAAGGGTATCAGGAAGTAGTGCTGATAAAGGGAAGACAGGAAGCTGAAGTCACTCACAAGAGATTTCAGGGATTTCAAAAATCTTTAGAAAAACATCACCTGTTAATACAGCAATCAGAGATTTGTCTCTGTGATTTCAGAGAAGAAGAGGCCTTTAAAAATGCCAGAGCATATATAGAAAAATATGGTAAATCCAGGGCGCGTGCCTTTATCTGCATGAGCGATATCATGGCATTAGGTGTATGTAGAGCTATTCATGAATGTGGATATGAGATACCGGAAGATTTTTCAGTTACAGGTTTTGATGGACTGTATACGCTGAGATATATTAAACCGGGAATTACTACAATAGATCAGAATATCAGTGCAAAGGGATATGAAGGGATGCGGCTTCTTTATGAGATGTTGCAGGGAAAACATGAGTCATTTATGGTTTATGTTCCCTATAAATTGATTGTAAGAGATTCAGTAAATTTAGTATGAATTTAAAAAGCAGTAAAAAGCTGCTTTTTAAAATAGAGAATTCCAAAAACGTTTTTGGAATCAAAAAATATAAAAGGAGGTAGAGCAAATGAAGCTCAAAAAAGTAACAGCTTTAGCGCTGGCAACTGTAATGGTATTAGGGGTAGCAGCGTGCGGAGGTAATGAGAAAAAGGAAAACAGTAAAAGTGAAGACGGGGTTGTGGAATTGAAATTTCCTACTTATCTTGCAGGAGAAAATGTAGGGGCTACATTTTTTCTTCCCCAGGTGGAGCGGTTTAATGAAAAGTATGAGGGAAAATATAAAATTACTGTAGAGGAAGTACCACAGGCTTCTTACGCAGACAAGATTAAACAGTTGGCACAGCAGAAGAAATTACCTGTTCTGGTACATGCTCCAGGTTCCGGTGGTATTGATACACAGTGGTTTCAGCAGGTTGCTTTAGCAAATGATATGGTATATGATTTATCAGATTTTGCAGAAGAAAATCCAGATGTAGCAAAAAACTGGGTTCCTGAATCTAAGGAGTTTTGTACCGTGGACGGGAAACTGATTTGTAAGCCGCTTAGTGTTTTGAAACCAGTGGGATTATTTTACAATAGTTCTATGTATACACCGGAAAAAGATATTAAAGATATGACTATAGAAGAATTTACAGAGAGCCTGGGAGAGAATAAAATTGCATTCCAGACAGCAGAGAACGGATGGACAACACAGCTTCTTCTCTCTGCTTTGATTGCAAATGAAGAAGGTGGTGTGGAATTATTAAATGAAAATGCAGCAGATAAGCTTTGGGATTATTCTGACCCGGCAATAGTGAATGCTGTTACAAAATTACAGAAAATGATGCAGACAAATGCTTCTGCAAATACGGTAGGCGCTGCTTATGCAGACGCGGCAAATGCATTTATGAGTAAAAATGCTTCTATTATCTGCAATGGATCCTGGATGTCTTCTGAATTTGAAAAAGGTTCTGAAGATAAATGGAGTAATGAGTTTAATGGAGCAGATATAAAGGCAACGATTTATCCGGGAAATATTGCTTTAGTTAATCCAAGTAACTATGGAGAATTCTGGGTTTCCAATACAGCTAGTGATGAGGAAAAAGAAGCAGCAGAAGCGTTTCTGGCATTTAGAGATTCTCAGGAGGAGATAGAAGCTTTAGTGTTGGCAGAAGGAGGTATTGCTCCTCAGATTACTTATTCTGAGGACTTCCTCACAGAATTGGAAAAGACACCTCTTTTATACCAGTTATCTGAAAGCATGGGAGAAGAAACAATCTATTCCGCATCTTTAGGTGATGTATTCCCTGCTTCTGTAGCAGATGTAGAGTTTGGTAAACTACTTCCAAAGCTCATTGACAATACGTTAACACCAGAGCAGTTCTGCGAAGAATTGACAAAGAAAGCAGAGGAAGCGAAACAGTAAAATATTTGCAGAATAATTGAAGGCATATCAGATTGGCTTTCATTGTTGTAAGGAAAACAAGCTGCGCAAAAAGGATTTTCCTCTTTGTGACAGCTTGTTTTAAAGAAAGGAGTGCAAAGATGAAAAAAAGAGGAAACGTGGCAATCAGCAAACTGGAAAAGAAAAACTATAAATGGATTTATCTTTTCCTGCTCCCATCTCTTTTAATTTTTCTTGTATTTTATCTTCAACCGATTATCACGGTGTTTTATACATCTTTGACAAAGTGGGATGGATTTAATAGTCCTTCCTTCATTGGATTTCAAAACTATGTGGATATGTTTCAAAATGAAGCATTTCTGATTTCTCTTAAAAACATTGTCCTGTGGTCTTTGATTGCAGGAACCCTACATGTGGGATTCGGGGTTTTAGTAGCTTTTGTTTTATATCATAAACCTAAGGGCTGGAAGTTTACCAGAACTGTTTTTATGATTCCAAATGTAATTTCCGCAGCAGCATGGGCTATGATTTATAAGTTTATCTTCAATGATGAAATGGGAATTTTAAATAATCTGATTCGGAAGATTAATCCGGATTTTCATGTCCAGTGGTTTTATGATTCACCATATGCTTTTTGGGCGGTTACTTTTACCTGGCTGTTTTACTCCGTTATTGTTACCCTGGTTGTTTTAAATGACCTTATGGCTATCCCGGAGGAATTGACAGAAGCAGCAAAGGTAGATGGAGCTACAGGATGGCAGATTACCCGTCGGATTCATCTTCCCCTTTGCAGGAATGCTATCGGAACAGGTGTCATTTGTTCTATTACAGCAAGAATTGCTATGTATGAACAAATTGCTTTGACAACTGCGGGAGGCCCTGGGGATGATACCATGAACCTTCCGATTATCCTGGTAAAATCTATTCAGGATATGAAATACGGATACGCTAATGCCAATGGTGTGATTATGTTTATTCTTGGCCTGGTGATTCTGGCTGTGGTAAATAAAGCATTTAAGATGAATGAGAGTGTTTATTAAGAAAGGAGTATCAGCTATGGAAAAAGTGAAAAAAATCGGAGTTAAGATCTTCATGTACGTTGTGATGCTCTTTACCATTATTGTTTCTATATTTCCCATTATCTGGGTGATTATGTCTGCGTTTAAAACCAATGCACAGATTTTATCCAGTCCGTTTTCGCTGCCTACCAGCATTAGTTTTGATGCATTTGTATATATTTTTGAGAAGTATGATTTTGTGCAGTATTTTATTAATTCGGTATTGATTTGTGTAGTTTCCACGCTGCTTTCTCTGGTGTTTTTTGCGATGGGAGGTTATGTGATTGCAAAATTTCGATTCCCTGGAAAAAATCTGATCTTTGCTTTGTTTACCATTACACTTTTAGTTCCGGCACAATCTAAGGCACAGCCTTTGTTCTCTTTGGTTATGAAGGCGGATTTATATGACAATATTTGGGGTGTAGCACTGGTATATTTGTCTATGGGGCTTGCCATGTCTATGTTTATTTTGAAATCTACATTTATGGCTATTCCAAAATCTTTGGATGAGGCGGCAATTTTAGATGGAGCTGGATTTTTCACTACATTTTGGAAGATTAATTTTCCATTGGCAAAGAGTGGTCTGGCAACAGCGGGTATTTTAATGTTTTTAAATAACTGGAATGAATATTTTTATGCGTCCTTGCTTACTTCTTCGGATAAAAACAGAACTTTACCATTGGCATTACAGTTCTTTACAGAAGCATTTTCTTATGATTATACGAAATTATTTGCAGCGTTGACTGTGGTTGTTCTTCCTGGAATCCTTCTGTATGCTTGCGCTCAGGAACAGGTACAGGCATCTGTGGCAGCCTCAGGAGTAAAAGGATAAAGACAGGAAAGGAAAACAGTGTATGAAGATTATGAAATATGATATGGGAAGTGGAGAACTCAAAAACTGGCTTATTCAGGAGAGTTCTTTTGATGAAAGATACCTTGGTAAATGTGAAGCAATTTTTGCACAAGGCAATGGATATCTGGGAGTCCGTAATGCACTTGAAGAAGCATATACAGGAGAAGTGAGAAATACTTTTTTGACAGGAACTTTTAATAAAGCTTCCAGAGGTGAAGTGACAGAACTTCCTAATCTGCCGGATATGACCGGAGTAACTATTACTATAGATGGACATCAGTTAAACTTATCCCGAGGACAGCTACAGGAATATTCCAGAACCCTAAATTTGAAAAATGGAGAGGTTGTGCGGAAGATTTCATGGGTTAGTCCAACAGGAGTGGGATTTAAGGCGGAGTTTAAAAGAATCGTGTCTCTGGCAGAAGAGCATACCATGGCTTGTTCTATAGATTTTTCTGTGAATCAGGATGTACAGGTGATTTTAGAAACTGGTGTGGATGGGAGTGTTACCAATAGCGGAGCACAGCACTTTGAAGAGATAAGCCGGCGAATTTATGGGGGAAGAGATATGGAATATCTTTCCCAAACAACAGAGTCCAAGGTTTGGATTGCACAGCATGGAGCCTGTAGCCTGGATGCTCCGGCTGCTGTGTTGCCTGTTATGGGAAGACGAACGTTAACCAATCGTTATACTATTCAGGCAGAGGCAGGAAAGAATGTACATTTTGAAAAAATTTCTGTGTTTCATTCTTCCAGAGACCAGAAGTATGCGGATGTAAAACCAGAAGAAATCAAAGAAATCTTGAAACAGGATGGAATGAAAGTTCTAAGAAGGGGATTTATTAAAGGTTATGAAGGGTTAAAACAGGAAAGTACAGAAAAATGGAAAAAATACTGGGAAGAGAGTGATATCCAAATCCAAGGAGATGCAGATTTTGACCAGTTGGCTATTCGTTTTGCTTTGTATCATCTGAATATTATGGTGAAACATGATGATAATCGTGTTGGAATTGGAGCTAAGGCACTAACAGGAGAAGGATATAAGGGTCATTCTTTCTGGGACACAGAGATGTTTATTCTTCCTTATTTTACCTTCACCAGACCAGAGACTGCCAGAACCCTGTTGGAATATCGCTATAGAAATCTTTATGGAGCCCATTTAAAGGCAAAAGAGCAGGGATATGAAGGTGCTATGTATCCATGGGAATGTGCCTGGGTGGACGATGGAGAAGTAACACCGCTTTATATGGGGGCTGATGTGGTGACTGGTAAGATTACCAAGTGCTGGACTGGAATTATTGAACACCATATTTCAGCGGATATTTCTTATGCAGTGGAGCAATATTATCTGGTGACCGGAGATCAGGATTATATGAACCAGTACGGATATGAGATTATTCTGGATACAGCTCTGTTTTGGGCAAGCAGAGTAGAGTATAACCAGGAAAAGGACCGGTATGAAATTCTGGATGTAATTGGACCGGATGAGTATAAAGAACATGTAGATAATAATGCGTATACCAATTATATGGCTGCTTATAACATGAAACAGGCACTAAAGATTATGGAAGAGTTACCAAAAGAAAATCCAGAGGTATACAAGAGATTGGACGAAAAACTTTCCTTTTCCCAAATTAAAGAAAAGATTGAGAATTGTATACATAAGTTATATCTCCCTGTACCAAATGAGGATGGCATTATTCCCCAGTCCGATCAGTTCCTGAGTCTGAAAAAATTAGACTTGACTAAGTACAAAGAGTCAAAAGAGGTTCTGACGATTTACAAAGATTTTAATACAGAGCAGCTAAATCAATATATGGTTTCCAAACAGGCAGATACAGTAATGTTACTGTTCCTGCTGGATACGCTATTTGATGAAGAAACCAAAAAGAAGAATTTTGTTTTCTATGAAGATAAAACACTTCACGACTCTTCTCTCAGCAAATCCACACATGCGATTCTGGCTAATGATTTTGGTTTTCAGGATATGGCATATGATCTTTATGAGAGAGCGTTGAAAATTGACCTGGGTCCACAGATGAAATCTTCCGATGAAGGTATTCACAGTGCTTCCACAGGGGGGATTTGGGAGAGTACAGTTATGGGATTTGGCGGTGTGAGAATGGAAGGAGAACATTTGCGTATTGCACCTAAGTTGCCGCAAAAATGGAATAAATTAGTTTTTCCTTTGCGCTTTAAAGGAGAACCGCTCAAAGTAGAAGTGGAAAAAGATGTGGCGCTTGTGGAAAACAGGGGTAAAAATCAAGTATCTTTGTTGATAGGAAAAGAGTTTGTGAATATTCCGGCAGGACATAAAGTTCAGAGAACATTATAAGGAGATAAATAATGAAATATCAAGGGATTATTTTTGATTTAGATGGAGTAATCTGTCATACAGATAAGTACCATTATCAGGCATGGAAGAAATTGGCGGATAAATTAGGGGTTTATTTTGATGAGGTTATTAACAACAGGCTACGAGGGGTTAGTCGCATGGAAAGCCTGAATATCATTTTGGAAAAGTGTGACCGGGAATTGACGATACAGGAAAAAGAGGCTTGTGCAGAAGAAAAAAATGAAATTTATAAAGAACTTTTGAAAAACATGACAACAGAAGATTTGAGCCGGGAAGTAAGGGAGACTTTAGAGCAACTAAGGGAAAAAGGTTTAAAACTGGCTATTGGATCTTCCAGCAAAAATGCAGGGTTTATTTTAGAAAGAATTGGACTTGGAGACTTTTTTGACACAGTATCAGATGGGAATAACATTACTTTTTCAAAACCAGATCCAGAGGTGTTTTTAAAGGCAGCGCAGTTCTTGAATCTACAACCAGAACAATGCCTGGTTGTAGAGGATGCAGAGGCAGGACTTCTGGCAGCCAAAAGAGGAAATATGGACTGTGCCGGTATCGGAGAAGGCGCTGAGTCCCACCTGACAACGTATAAATTATGTGATTTTCAGGAGTTATTATCTGTCATAGAAAAGTAGATAAAAAGGAATATGGGTGTAGGCTTGGAGAAGGGGAAAGCTTTTCCAAGCCGCTTTTTTATTATGGACTTTAGTCTGTTGAGCCCATTGGAGTTTTTCGTTGTTCCGAAAAATGGAGATGGGCGAAACAATGAACCACCCGCTATGCGGGTGCGCGTCGATTGTTATACAAAAAAATTACCTTTCCGTGTACAATAAAGTTGTTCAGGCTATATTGTAGAAAGGAAAGGTAATTTATGGCGAAGAAAGAATATTCACTCGCACACACAAAATGGATGTGCAAATATCATATCGTCTTCACACCAAAGTATAGACGAAAAGTAATTTATAATCAATACAAGGCAGACATCAGAGATATTATAAAACAATTGTGTAGTTATAAAGGTGTTGAAATAATTGAAGGACATCTGATGCCAGACCATATCCATATGTTAGTCAGTATTCCACCGAAGATAAGTGTATCTTCATTTATGGGATATCTAAAGGGTAAAAGTGCACTTATGATATTCGATAAACACGCAAATTTAAAGTATAAATTTGGAAATCGGCATTTCTGGGCCAGAGGATATTTTGTGGATACTGTTGGAAAAAACAAGCAGAGAATCCAGGAGTATATCAAGAGACAGCTGGAACAAGATCAAATTGCAGACCAGTTAAGCCTTAAGGAATTCACGGACCCGTTTACGGGCAGCAAGGGAACCAAGGCGTAAATAAAAGGCCCCTTGAGGGGCCTGCCACGAGACAGGAATGCAGTTGGCAGACCCATTCGTGGCCCCTTAAGGGGCTTTGCTAGTATTATGCCCTTCTAAGGCTTACTCAAGCCACCGGCTCAGCCGGTGGTTTTGACTGAAGTGATTATAAAAGACCTTTGATTTTTTCAAGATGATCTATAGCGGTTTGCAGTTCATTTTGAAACTGATTCCTAGAAGAATCTCGGCCCAAAAGAAGATAATCCATACTGACATGGAAGTATTCTGCAATATCGATTAGGATTTTTACAGAGCCATTGGAGCTTCCCCTTTCAAGATCGCCGAGGTGGCGATGGGAAACACCAAGTTTTTCAGCAAGTTTTTCCTGCGATAACTTCGCATTTGTACGCAAAGTAAAAATACGGTTACCAATAGCATTCGAATCAAAACTCATGTGTGACCTCCAAATTTTCGATAAAGCGTGAGAAGTCGAAAACTCGGAGTTGTTACGGATATCTAGCCGCTTGGGGCATCCACGAAAAACGGACAAACATAAAGCCTGCTCCTTTTTGCGGGAGCAGGCTTCCTGAAGGCTAAAAAAATAGCCGGACAACCAACTAACAGAGCGGTTCTAAAGCAGAATCACTCTATCAGCTGTTGCCCGGCTATTTGGTGCGCGTTTCATACATTGCCTTGCGGCAATGGCCCGTTGCTCGGAGCGAACAGTCCATATTCAGGGTGCAATGCACCCGATTTTTTTTTTTTAGAGGGTCACTTCTTTCTTCGGAATGATAAATCAATGCGGAGGAGTGTATTGCAGCGGTGACATTTCAGATGAATCGTGCCGCTGCATCCATCTATCTTTTGATAAAGCTTCATGCCGCATTTTTCACAGAAACGCCATCCTTCCATGTGTTCTTTAAGTCTGTCTTTCATTATCACCCTGCCTCCATCAATGAAAGTGTGTGGCGATACGGAACATCGCTGGTCAGGATATGCAAATAC
>OHHV01000891.1_pt1 | contig 9456 bp, 11 predicted proteins | sample 1568141 | NCBI WGS metagenome assembly OHHV01 (sample SAMEA3879589, study PRJEB24766) | human gut metagenome | biome: human-associated habitat; feature: feces | place: USA | collected 1985/1987
TGCATGCCCTACGGTGCAGTTTTGTATAGTTATGCCAGCTGCATTTGCAGTCCTTCAAAAAACTTACCCCACGATGCGGAAGCAATGTGCTGTGCCAGCTTATGGTTGCAGATCATTCTTCTTACATTCAAGTCTTCGATGCAGACCGTTTGGTTTTCACGGATTAGCATGGTGGACTGTTTCTGTAAGAAATCCTTTTTTCTTCATTTATATTTATTATAGATGAAGAAAAAAACAATCCTAGAAGCTAAGATTTTCAGCAATACTTTGATACTCCCCACAGCTAAAGCAGGGGGATTCTTGTTTCCACCACTACTGCATTGTCCTTTTGTATTTTTCGTTTACAGGTTTCCCATATGCTACCTGATGACTTTTACAGGAGAAACACAACAGCTGAGTACATTTGATGGGTGTGTCTGATATCCTCATAGCTGAAGCTAGAAGTTTTACGACACCTATGATAAATGCTTCTGCCTTTTTGGAGTCTTTAATCACAAGCTCTATAAAAAACATCTGCGAATCCTGAAGCATCTTTTTTGCTGCATAACTATAAAACTTTTTTCTGAAAGATTCGTGGACACACCTGTCAAGCGCCTAAAATTGGCAGGTTTATAAAGCACCTCAATATATCTGCCTTCAAATTGCCAACCCTAATCGGAGTTTAAATCTGCGTTTTTCATCTAAACCCCTTTCTTAAAAAACATCTCTTTACTCTAGCTCAAAAGTTAATTTAGACAAATAATGAGTAAGTGCTAAATCTAAAGATACACTATGCCTCTTTGCATAAGCCCGTACCAAAGGTGCTTTTATTCCGTAGCAATTACAGCACTCCGTAAATGTTTTATATGTTTCATTTTCAAAACAAAAAGCTGCTTTTTCCATCTTTTTTTCCTTGTATTTTATATATTCAATCAGCCCCCTCCTCCTCATTAATTTTTTCTTTCTCCGGTATCGGTCAACCATAACTGGGTTCACATGCCACGCCTTGCAACAATCCACAAAGCTGTCATAAGTAACACCTCTAAAAATAAAACGGCTATTTTTATCCATATTGATGTATTTTTCCAACGATTCTTCCACTGACAAATTCCAGTTACTTTTACAAGCAAGAAATGCCTTATAATTGATATTGTAAAACTCACAACATTCTTTTATGCTATGCCATTTCTTTTTCCGGAAATAAAAACACTTGTTTTTATAATCAATGTAACGCTGAAGAGCCGTTTCGGTGTCACATTTGTAATCACTTTTGTATTGCATAACACTGGTATATTTTATCCCATAGTATTCGCAACACGCTGCAATACTTTTCCATTTCTTTCCAAACGCAAAAAAGCTATAATCTCGATAACCCTGAGATTCTATTTTTCTGTATACAGCATCCATTTTCCATCCTCTACGTATCAACAAAATATTGTCTCTTATAGATCACGATAGTATTCTGTTTCTATATCATGTAGTTATCTTTTTAGTAAAAGGAAAATGTACGTGTTTACATGAGTGCATAATTATTAATACGAGAAAAATATATTACTACACCTTTTTTACACCTAAGAAAAAACAATATAGGCTTACTCAATATACTTCCATGAAGTTATCAGACAATTTCATCCTAAATAAAAAAGCCTACAATGCTTATAACTCTTGGCTTTTCTAGCTTACTCACAAAATCACTACCGCTTCATTGGTGATAATGTACCCAAGCTTTCGTCCTTCCTCTCTTATACGGGCGTTCCCATATAATAAAATCCCTTGCATTCATCCAGATGTACCCGGCAGAATTTGCCGATCAGGGAAGCGTCCCCCGGAAAATGAACCAGCAGATTATTGGTCATTCTTCCAGAAACCAAATGACTATCCTGCTCATTCACGCCTTCCACAAGCACCTCCTGAACCGTTCCTTCAAACCGACTGGACATTTCTCTGGAAATATCCTGTACTAAAGTCAGAAGGCGGTCAAAACGATCTTTGACTACATCCTCGGGAATCTGATCTTCCATAGCGGCAGCAGGCGTTCCGGTACGTTTGGAATATATAAAAGTAAAGGCGCTGTCATATCGCACTTTCCTTACCACATCCAAAGTCTCCTGAAAATCTTCTTCTGTTTCTCCCGGAAATCCCACGATAATATCCGTAGTTAAAGAAATATCCGGGACTGCCCGGCGAATCTTATCCACAAGCTCCAGATAACTTTCTTTCGTATAGCGGCGGTTCATTTCCTTTAGAATCCGGCTGCTTCCTGACTGCAGGGGAAGATGAAGATGATTACAAATCTTCTTGCTCTCCGCCATCACCTGAATCAGCTCATCTGAGAGATCCTTCGGATGGGAAGTCATAAAACGAATCCTTTCCAGTCCGTCTATTTTTTCAATCTCTGTAAGCAGCTGGGCAAAAGTGATAGGATGTTCCAGATTTTTTCCATAAGAATTGACATTCTGTCCCAGAAGCATCACTTCCACCACGCCGTCGTTTACTAACTGGCGGATTTCCGCCAAAATATCTTCGGGATTCCTGCTGCGTTCTCTTCCCCGAACATACGGAACAATACAATAACTGCAAAAATTATTGCATCCGAACATAATGTTCACCCCGGATTTGAAAGCATATTTTCTGTCTACCGGAAGATTTTCCACGATCTGGGTGGTATCCTTCCAGATATCAATGATCATTCGATCGGAATCCATCGCCCGGCACAGCAACTCGCCAAATTTGAAAATATTATGCGTTCCAAAAATCAAATCCACAAAACGATAGCTCTTCTTTAACTTTTCCACCACATGAGGCTCCTGCATCATACAACCGCAGAGCGCGATCATCATATGCGGTTTTTTCTTTTTGATATTTCCCAGATATCCCAGGCGACCATACACCCTCTGATTGGCATTTTCCCGAACAGTACAGGTGTTATAGATCACAAAATCTGCGTCTTCCTCCCGCTCTGTTTTCTCGTACCCTATTTTTTCCAGAACCCCCTCCAGCTTTTCCGAATCCCGGGCATTCATCTGGCAGCCAAAAGTTGTCACACAAAATGTCAGCGGATGCCCCACCTCTGCCTCTTTTTGCAGCCGTTTTTTCTTTGCCTGTTCCATAAAAAAATACTGGCGTTCTGCCTCCGTAAGCTCCGCAGATGGCTCCTGCATATATGTAAATTCTTCCATAAGTTCTCCTTTTCGTAAAAACTTCTTTGCATTTTATCAAAATATACCATCTTGCATTATACCAATCTGCCTGCCTACTTTCAAGTTTTATTAATAATTTCCAGCGGAAGGGTATGAATTTCCTGATATGTTTTCTCCTGATAAGACGGATCCAACGGAAAACCTGCCGTCTCTTCCACCGTCTCCACAGTGATCGCCGGTTTTTGCAAAAGTTCCGAATAATAATTTACCGGAGTGCCTCCATTGAGACGGGACATATACTCTTCTTCCCGCTTTCCGATACTGTAATCGGAAAGTTTCTGCATATATCTTGCCAATTTATGATTTCGCTGGTTATAGGAAAAAGGCATCGCCTGACGGTAATAATAAATAATCCGGCCTCTGGAATGAAAATCTATGTAACCCACAGTCTCATACTCTTCAAATACTTTCATGAGCGCTCTGGTTTCATTTTCGCTGGCGGGATATTCCCCCAACTGCTGCTGTATGTAAGATTTGCACGGAAAATTTCTGTTGATATCTACGCCTCTGGCATTGTATTTCCAATGTTCTGCTCCAATCCCCCGCATTTTGCACAACTGACGGAGAATCGGGTTGCGAATGGAGTCAAAACCTCTGAGAGCCGTCTCATAACCATCCGGATTGACTAAAGGCAGAATACAGAGCGAACATTTATTCAAAAGCTCCTTTACAGGATAATGATCGATCTCCGCATCATCCGCATAAGCCTGACAATATTCTTCTGCCAGTTTCGTAAGAAGTACCGGATTCACTGATTCCCTCCCATGAAGCCCGGCTGTCAGCACCAGAGCATTCATTCCAAGACCAATACGGATCATGGGAATATCCCGCTCGTCATGACTTGTCCCCACGATACGGCTGGTAGTAAATTCCGTGTATGTCTGAGATAATTCCCTGATATCCCGAAAAATTTCATCATAATAGTAATGTTTGTTAAGCACCATTTTCTGGTTCCTCCTTTTGCAGTTTCTTTGTATGTATCTATATGCAAAAATGAGAAAAATAGAACCCGAAAATAAAAAGAAAGAACCGTCGCATTCTATACATATTCCGAAATATATATCAATATTTCTGAATAATCTTGAACGCGACAGCCCCCAGAATATTCGTTGCCTTGTTAAACTTTAAGAACGGATCTGACCATTTCCATAAATAATGTATTTGGTAGTCGTAAGAGCCAGCAGTCCCATAGGTCCCCGGGCATGAAGTTTTTGTGTGCTGATGCCAATTTCCGCACCGTACCCGAACTCAAACCCATCGGTGAAGCGGGTGGAAGCATTCACATAGACGCAGGCAGCGTCCACCTCATCCAGAAACTTCTGGGCATGGGTATAGTTTTCGGTGATGATTGCTTCCGAATGACCGGTATTGTAGTGATTGATATGAGCAATCGCCTCCTCTACAGAGGAAACCGTTTTGATAGAAAGAATATAGTCCAGATATTCTTTTCCCCAGTCTTCTTCCGATGCAGGTACCGCCTCTTTGACCAGCCGCTGTACTTCTTCATCTCCGCGAAGTTCCACCTGTTTTTCTGTCAATCGTTTTGCCAGCGCAGGAAGCAGTTTTTCCGCTACCTTTTTATGTACCAGCAACGATTCACAGGCATTGCACACACCTACTCGCTGAGTTTTTGCATTAAGGATAATCTCTGCTGCCATGGTGAGATCTGCCGTCTCATCCACATAGATATGACAATTTCCCGTACCTGTCTCTATCACTGGAATCGTACTGTTTTCTACTACCGCCCGAATCAGTCCTGCGCCGCCCCGGGGGATCAGCACATCCACATATGCGTTCAATTTCATAAAAGCAGAAGCAGTTTCGCGGGAAGTGTCTTCGATGAGAAGAAGAGCATCCGGTTCTACCCCCTGATCTTTCAGCGTTGCCCGCAGACAGTGGACGATCGCCTGATTGGAATGGATGGCGTCGCTTCCCCCTTTTAAGATTGCAACATTTCCCGTTTTAAAGCACAGACCAAAGGCATCCGCCGTCACATTGGGCCGCGCCTCATAGATGATCCCCACCACACCCAGGGGAACTCGTTTTTGACCGATCAACAAACCGTTCGGTCTCTTTTTCATGCCGATAACCTCTCCAACAGGATCTTCCAGATCAGCAATCTGGCAAAGTCCCTCGCCAATACCGGCAATCCGCTCCCTGGTCAGTAACAATCTGTCCAAAAGCCCCTCCGACATTCCATTTTTTCGCCCCTGCTCCATATCTTTTTCGTTTGCCCTTAAAATTTCTTCTGCATGGGCGGAAAGATCAGCGGCAGCCTGGCGAAGAATCTGATTCTTTCTGGCAGTTTCCAGAAGACGGATATTCTCTTTGGCAGCCTTTGCTTTTTTTCCAATCTGTATCAGGTATTCCATGAAAATGCACCTCCCTCATCCATCAGGTATAATATGTTTTCTCAGTGATCAGAAGATCCGGTACGATGTCCGTAGGTTCTGTGGGTACCTCGGCAAACATCTGAAATTCAAAAGCCACGGCAACTTTATAAAATCCAGAATGCTTTTGCAGATAACGGTCATAAAAACCGCCTCCATACCCGATCCGATGACAGTCTTTGTCAAAAGCGACCCCTGGCATAAGCAGCAGACCTTCTTCTGCTATTGCTTCCGGCAGACCGTCTTTCGGTTCTAAAATCCCAAAATATCCCGGAGCAAGATCATCACGGGAAAAAATCTCATAAAAAACCATTTCCTGCCCTTCTACTCTTGGAGCAGCAACCCGTTTTCCCAAACGCAGCGCCTCATCCATAATTTCTCCCGTCTGAACTTCATTTTTACAATCTATGTACAGATAAATCCACTCTGCCTGCTGAAACTTTGGCAGCGACTGTAACGCAAGAAAAATCGCATGGCTGTCTTCTACTATCTGCGTCGTTTCTGCCTCTTTTCTTCTTTTGAAGATTTCTTTCCTAATGACTTGTTTTGTTTCCATATTTTTCTCCCAGATTTGTAATGGAGCCATCTTTTTCCTGAATATCTATATGATCCAGCTGCGAACGGAGGTTCATGCGGATACTTGCAATAAACTCACTGCGAAGCTTTCTCTGTTCCTCTTTTTCCTCCGGTGTAAGACCTACAGTCTTGGCTTTTCTTGCTAATTCGTTGATACGGTCAATTCCTTTCTGATCCATAAATAATATATCCTCCTACAATGATTTTTCAAGATAATTTAAGAGATGAAATTCATCTCTGGGCTGTGCCAGAAACAAGGTTCCATATGTGCGCCCCTGCATAATTTTATGTATGATATGGAAATCTTTTCCGTTTGCGATCACCATATCTACGCCAGCCATACCGGCAATCTGTGCGGCGGAAAGTTTTGTTGCCATACCTCCGGTTCCCACACCGCTTCCTGTTGTTCCTTTTCCCATAGCAAGAAGCTTCTCGTCCAACTCCTCCACCACATCGATAAACCGGGCATCCGGGTTTTGATGGGGATCATCCGTAAACAGACCGTCAATATCCGAAAGAAGAATCAGCAAGTCTGCTTCCACCAAAGCTGCCACTACGGCAGAAAGCGTATCATTATCGCCAAACTCGATCTCATAGGTGGAAATAGTATCATTTTCATTCACAATGGGAATTGCACCCATACGAAGAAGTTCATGAAACGTATTCTTCGCATTGATTCGGTTCAGATCATCCAGAAACGTATTTTTCGTCATGAGGATTTGGCTGGCCACCTGATTATATTCTGAAAAAAGTTTCTGATAAATCATCATCAGCTTCGCCTGTCCAATGGCAGCGCAGGCCTGTTTTTCCGAAAGCTTCTCCGGTTTTTTGTCATATCCCATGGTTTTGCTTCCTGCCATGATCGCGCCAGACGAAACCAGGATCACTTCTTTTCCCTGATTCCTCAGATCACTGATCTCTCTCACTAAAATCTCCAGTTTAATCAGATCCAAAGCTCCTGTGGAAGGATGAGTCAGAGAAGAAGATCCTATTTTGATCACAATACGCTGTTTTTCTTTCAGCTGTTCCCTAAGTAAAGTATTCATAATCTTTCTCCTGTGTGTACTATAAAAACAATTAGCTGGAAAAATTCTCAAGAAAGCTGTACAATTCCTGCTTGGACGTAAGCACATAGCCTTGAGAAATTTTCTCCTGTACCGATACGGGAAGAGTTTCCTTAGAAATTTCCGTAGTTTCATAAACAGTTCCATCTTCCAGACGAACAATTACTTTGCCATCCTCCAACTGAATATAATAACTGGTGGAAAGAGGATTTTCCGCTTCTAAAGCCGGATCGGAATATTCTCTGTCTTTCGAGCAGCCGTATTGGTAGCTGGCATAAAATCCAAGACTGAGAAGGAATACGGTACAAAAAATGCCGATAGCATAAGAAAATTTTCGCATAGAACACACTCCTTTTTCTTATAGTATCGGCTATGTTTCCTCAGATATACATGAAACTGAAAAATCAGTAATCTGTATCGGCTGCCGCCGCATCTTCAGCAGCTTCCTGCGCCGCCGCGTCTTCTGCGCTCTCCGTGTTTTCTGCCGGCTGTTCATTAGATCCCAGAATCTCTACGCGATCTGCATACGTATCCTGAATGATACAAACCCAGGTTTTTCCTGTATCCATTGTAATCTGATTTCCGTTGGAATCGTAATAGAAAGTAGCGCCCCATGGCTCATGTTTCTTCCAGGTAATATCGATAGCCTTTCCATTTACGATATATTTTCCTACGTTTGGCGCATCCACGTCAATATTCAGATATCCATTCTCATCATAGTTTCTCCAGGAAGAATACTGAAGAATGATATTCTTATATGCGATCTGCTCACCTGTAAGCTGGTCAATCTGTTTATCTCCATATTGGAAACGATAATACATTTTATCTTCCGGATTATATTCAAACCAGGGTTCATTCAGGAAATAGCCCGGTTTTACAACGGAAGCCTCCGTTGTACCCGGCAATTCTACTTCCTCGTCCACTCCGCAGAAAGCGTATCCTGGCGTAAAATCTTCCGAATATTCCTGGCTATAGCCGTTAATCTCAATTCCCTTTTGAATCCCTTCGAAGCTGGTATAGGCATTGTGGGGAGACTTTCTGTCGGTGGTACGATAAAATACCTGATCCCCGTAACCAGCCAGACCGCTCAGGTTATTGACCTCCGGAAGTTCCAGGAAAGGAAGCGCATATGGCGACTGTCCATAATGCGTATAGATCGCATTAAAACCAGAAGCATAAAAGATATAGTAATCACGGCAGCTTCTCACAGAACCGATTTTTTCCAGATTATCGTAATCTTCAAAGACACCCATCAGACGAGTGATTCCGCCCTCCACCGGAGCCTCATATACCACGCCTGCATTTGCAATTCCAGCCTGAGGGCAGGCCGGTTTTAAGTTGTTCAGCATAACTGCTACAGGACGTCTTCTTCCAATCTCCTCCGGAACATATTCTCCTGTCAGATAACTGACCACGCATCCTTCTGGAACCGCTTCTTCTGTCGGTTCCGGTTCTTCCGGGGCTAAAACGGGAGCTTCCGGTTCCTCGGTGACAACGGCTTCCTCTGTAGGGGTGGGCGTCGGCGTGGTATCTGCCGTTTCCGAAGTCTCTTTTTTACATCCGGTAAGCATGGTTCCTGCCAATCCCAGCATAAGCATCAGTTTTGCATATTTTTTCATGATCCATTTCTCCTTTTAAGTTCTGGCGATGTGCAGCTTCTGCAGCGCCTGTTCCTGTTTTTCTTCCATAATCTGCCGCTCTTCTTCCTCCATATGATCATATCCCAGCAGATGCAGCATACTGTGAGCAACCAAAAAAGCGTATTCCCGTTTGATACTGTGCCCATAATTTTGCGCCTGCTCAACAGCTCTTGGAATAGAGATCATAATATCTCCCAGCAGCAATTCTCCACTCTCTGGATGAAAACAGGTTTCATCTTCCTCCAAAACAGAATAATCTGCCGGAGCGGGAAAGTCTACCATAGGAAAAGAAAGAACATCTGTAGCCCGATCAATCTTCCGAAATTCCAGATTCGTACGATGAATGGTCTCATCATCGGTAAGTACCAGACTTACCTGCGCTTCATAAGGACACTGTTCCTGATCCAGAACAGTTTCGATCACCTGAGAAGCTACCTCTTGAAAATCAAAGTCAAAACTCTGCTCCTGTTCATTTTCAAAATCAACGGTCATATCCATATCCTCTCTTTTTGTTATTTCCCCGCGGCTGTTGTTTTGGCTCCGGATGTTTCTTCTCATAGTCATCATAAGCCTGTACAATCTTCTGAACCAGCGGATGACGTACCAC
>OHHV01000894.1_pt1 | contig 9419 bp, 8 predicted proteins | sample 1568141 | NCBI WGS metagenome assembly OHHV01 (sample SAMEA3879589, study PRJEB24766) | human gut metagenome | biome: human-associated habitat; feature: feces | place: USA | collected 1985/1987
ATATCATACCGAAAAGCAGAAAACAATCTTTTTTTCTTTAAATGTTTTCTAATGCCTGTGCCAGATCGGCAATAATATCATCCACATGCTCGATACCAACAGAAAGTCTAACCAGATCTGGGCCTACACCAGCCGCTACCAGTTCAGTGTCTGTCATCTGACGATGGGTGGAAGACGCAGGATGCAGGATACAAGTTCTGACATCAGCCACATGGGTTGCAATGATGATCCGTTCCAGTTTTGCCATAAAAGCTTCTGCCACTTTTCTGCGGCCTTTTACACCAAAAGAAATAACGCCGCAGGTACCGTTAGGCATATATTTCTTTGCCCGTTCATAATATTTGTTGCCTTCCAGGCCTGCGTAATTTACCCATGTGATTTTTTCATGACTGTTCAGGAATTCAGCCACTTTCTGGGCATTCTGGCAATGACGCTCCATACGCAGTGCCAGAGTTTCCAGTCCCAGATTCAGCAGATAAGCATTCATAGGTGCGGGTGTGGAACCCAGGTCACGCATAAGCTGTGCTGTTGCTTTTGTGATATAAGCGCCCTTTCCAAATCTCTGCGTATAAATAATTCCATGATAGGAATCATCCGGAGTAGTCAATCCAGGATATTTCTCCGCATGAGCTTCCCAGTCAAAATTACCGCTGTCCACAATACAGCCTCCCACGGAGGTTGCATGACCATCCATGTATTTTGTCGTGGAATGAGTGATGATATCTACGCCAAATGCAAACGGGCGGCAGTTGATCGGAGTTGCAAATGTATTGTCACAGATCATCGGAACCCCATGGTTATGAGCCAGCGTCACAAATTTCTCGATATCCAGAATCACACCTGCAGGATTAGAAATGGTCTCTGCAAATACTGCCTTGGTATTTGGCTGAAAATACTGTTCCAGCTCTTCTGCCGGAAGATCCTGATCCACCAGCGTAGTTTCAATACCGAATCGTTTCAGAGTTACCGCCAGCAAGTTAGAAGTTCCTCCATATACTTTGGACGCACAGATCACATGATCTCCCGCCTCGCAGATATTGGTCACTGCCAGCATCGTTGCCGCCTGACCGGAAGATGTGAGCATAGCCGCTACACCGCCCTCCAGATCACATATTTTTTTTGCTACCATATCGCAGGTGGGGTTCTGCAGTCTGGAATAAAAATAGCCGTCTTTTTCCAGATCGAACAGTTTTCCCATCTCTTCACTTGTTTCATAACGGAAAGTGGTACTCTGATAAATCGGAAGCACCCGCGGTTCCCCATTCTTTGGTTCCCATCCGCCCTGTACACAGATCGTATCTTTCTTCATAATCTTCCACCTTTTCTTTGTGTAGTCCAGTAACGCGCGAAACTGTTACCTATGTTCCATATTTTAGACGAAAAAAAAGAGAAATGCAAGCACTTCTCTTTTTTTAATCTCCCTACAGAAGCATCACATAATCCACCAGCGAAGCCCAGAAAAGAAAGGAAATACTAAGCATGGCGATCACCGTCTTCAGACCAATCACCTGAAAATGACGTTTCCACCCATTCTGATCAGGAGCTTTCTCCGGCTTCTTCCCCTTAATCATCAGCATTCCCGCCACGATAAACAAAAGCAGGGAGGTACATAAGAAGAGCCCGTCTTTTGCCACCTCCAATCCCATCCCTATCTGTCCCCGTCCCACAAGTAACCCCGCTACAAACAAAAGCAGGGTTACTGCCAGACCGACAGCCAATCCACACAACAGGATTTTCAGAAGATCTTTTGCTAATGCTTTTCCTTTTCCCGGTTTTCTATCTGTTTTCTTCTCCATCCGCTCACTTTCCTTCCACTTCGTAACTGTTCCGTACCTTCACCGTTACTGAATAGTTACTCTGCTTCAAAACAACGGTTGCAGGCAACAAAATGACCGTTGCCAATATCCCGCAGCGGCGGAAGTTCCTGATCACACGCTGCTGTCCGATATTTGCATCTTCCTTTGAATTTACATCCCGGAGGCGTATTGATCGGGCTTGGAACGTCCCCTTCCAGTCTTATTTTCTTCGCATCCCGCTCCTGCTCCACATCCGGATCCGGAATCGGGATCGCAGAAAGCAGCGCCTGCGTATACGGATGCTGGGGATTTGCAAATAATTCTTCTGACGTAGCCAGCTCTACCAGATTTCCCAGATAGAGCACTGCGATACGATCGGAAATATGTTTTACCATGGACAGATCGTGGGCTACAAATAAATACGTCAGCCCGATCTTTTTCTGCAGTTCGATCAAAAGATTGACCACCTGCGCCTGAATCGACACATCCAACGCCGATATCGGCTCATCCAGCACAATAAATTCCGGATTCACTGCCAGAGCTCTGGCGATGCCGATACGCTGTCTTTGACCGCCGGAAAATTCATGGACGAAACGATTGGCATGTTCCCGGTTCAATCCTACCAGATTCAGACAATGATAAATGATTTCCTGGCGTTCCTTTTTATCTTTCGCTATATGATGGATATCAATTCCCTCTCCCACAATTTCCGCAACCGTCATACGAGGGTCCAGAGAACCGTAGGGATCCTGAAATACCATCTGCACTTCCTTTTTGAAGTTCTGTCGTTCTTTCCCTTTCAGCGCGTGTACGTCCTGTCCCTTATAGAGCACCTGCCCGTCTGTCTTATCGTACAAACCGATACAAGTTCGCCCACAAGTAGTCTTTCCGCAGCCGGACTCTCCTACCATTCCCAGAGTTTCTCCTTTATAAATGTCAAAAGAGACGTCATCCACCGCTTTCAGCGTAGCCTTTTTTCCCACCGTAAAGTATTTCTTCAGATGCTTTACAGACAGAAGTACTTCTTTTTCTGCACTCATGCTTGTGAGCCTCCTTCCTTCTCCAGTCTCTCAACCTTTGGCGCCATAGGATGATGCAGCCAGCAGGAAGCCACATGTCCATTTCCAAATTCCGTGCGCTCCGGCATTTTTTCTTTACAGATCTGCATACAGTATTTACAGCGCGTGGAGAACGGACATCCCACCGGCGGATTCAGAAGATCCGGCGGCATTCCCGGAATGGAGGCAAGCTCCTGTTTATTCGTCAAATCCAGCCTCGGTACCGATTCGATCAGCGCCCAGGTATACGGATGTTTGGGATGATAGAAAATATCCCGACTGTTTCCTTTTTCCACGATCACACCGGAATACATCACCGCAATCTCCTGCGCAATATTTGCCACCACGCCCAGATCATGGGTGATCATGATAACGGAAGTATCGTGCGTTTTCTGCAGTTCTTTAATAATATCCAGAATCTGGCTCTGAATCGTAACGTCCAACGCAGTAGTTGGCTCGTCACAGATCAGCAGTTTGGGATCGCAGGCAAATGCGATAGCGATCATAACCCTCTGCCGCATACCGCCGGAAAACTGATGGGGATACTGTTTTACCCGTTTCTCCGGTTCAGGAATCCCCACACGGCGAAGCATCTCCACTGCCTCCTTTGCCGCAGTCTGGCGATCCATATGTTTATGCGCCATCAGATTTTCCATAATCTGTTTTCCCACCCGCATGGTAGGATTCAGAGAAGCAAGAGCGTCCTGAAAAATGATCGCACATTCTCCGCCTTTATACTCCTGCCACTGTTTCTTACTGTAATCTAAAATATTGACACCGTTATATAAAATCTCACTGTCTTTTTTAATTTCCCCCTGAGGACCTTTGATCAATCCCATAATACTTTTTGCCGTTACAGACTTTCCGCAGCCGGACTCGCCCACTATAGCCAGCGCTTCTCCCTTCTTCAGATCAAAAGAAACGCCCCGCACCGCTTTTACTTCGCCTGCATATGTATGGTAGGAGACTCTGAGATTTTTCACCTCAAGAATATTATTTTCAGCCATAACAAGTTTCCTTTCCTGTAAACAATTACTTTATTTTCGAAGTCTTGGATCCAAAGCGTCTCTGAGTCCGTCTCCCAGAAGGTTAAAAGCCATAACGATCACGCAGAGTACGATACAGGGATACATCAACTGACTGGGATAAAAATCCATCGTCTGCTGTCCCTGAGAGATCAAAACGCCGAGACTGATCTCCGGTGCAGTCAATCCAATTCCCAGGAAACTCAGACCTGCCTCCGTAAAGATAAAAGAAGGAATTGCTGTGGATGCATCTAAAAGCAGGATACTCAGCATATTCGGCACATAATGTTTGATAATGATCCGCAAGGGACTGGCTCCCAGAACCTCCGCAGCGTACACATACTCAGATTCTTTTAACTGTTTGATCATACCTCTCGTCTGGCGGGCTGTATTACACCATGCGGTAATACTCAAAGCTACCAGAAGCGCAAACAGATTATTTCCCAGAACCATCATAATCATAATTGTGATCAACAGACTAGGAAGAGAATTGAGCACCTCGATGATACGCATCATGACGTCATCCACCCAACCGCCGAAATGCGCCATGGCAGCGCCGTAGAGCGTACCAATCACTAATTTCAAGGCCGTTGCTACCAGGGCAATAATAATAGACGCCCTAGCTCCTACCCAGACTCTGGAAAATAAATCTCTTCCGAGACTGTCTGTCCCGAACCAGTATTTTGCACTGGCGCTCTGATTCTTCTCCAGCACGTTCATATTTATATAGTCATACCCCCGCATATGAGGTCCAATGATAACCATAACGATCAGCAGTGCCAAAACCATCATGGAAACCATGGCCACCGGATTTTTCCGCAACCGTCGCCATGCGTCCTGCCAGTAAGAAATCGTAGGACGATCAATTTTATTAGCCTCTTCCTGAGTAAAGCCGATAATTTTAAACTTTTCAGGAGTCAGTTCCATATCTTCTGCCTGTCCGGCAATTTTTTCATTCGTTGACATATGTCCTCTCCCCCTTTCTTATCGGCTGCTGCTGCCCGGCAGCGCAATACGCGGGTCCACAACAACGTACAAAACATCTGTGATAAACAACACAACAATATACAACAGCGCCAAAAGCACTGTTTCTCCCAGTACAATAGACAAATCCTGATTTTTAACAGCCGTCACATAATACTGACCGATTCCAGGAATAGAAAAAATACTTTCTATAAAGAAAGAACCCGTGATACACATTGCCACTGACATAGGAAGCTGTGTCATAACTGGTATGAAAGAATTTCTCAGAATGTGTTTTCTAATAATCTTTCCCTTACTCAGTCCCTTGGATTCTGCTGTCAGTACATAATCCTGATTCACCACATCCAGCATGGAAGTCTTCAAAAGACGGGCATACGTTGCCACATAGCTGAAACATCCTGTCAATGTGGGAAGCACTGTATATTCCCAGCCGCCAAACCAGAGATCCTTCCCTGCCGGCCATCCGATAGTAGGAAACCATCCCAGATTTCCTGCGAAAACTTTCTGAAGCAAAAGCCCAAAAACCAAATGGGGAATTGAAATCAACAGTACCGACAATGCCACCACGATATAATCCGCAATCGTTCCCCGCTTCATGGCAGCCAAAATTCCCAATAAAAGACCTGCTACAACTCCCAGAAGCATCTGCTGGATACCCAGTCTGGCAGATACGGGAAGGCGATCCCGCAAAAGACCGCTGACGGTCTGTCCTGCATAAACAAAGGACTCGCCAAAATCACCTTTCATCATATTCGTCATCTGCGTTACATAACGCTCCATCACAGGTTTGTCCAGACCATATCTGGCATACAAAGCTTCCCGGGACTGTTCCGGCAGTTTGTCCGCCCGCTGTGTCAGCGGATCTCCCGGCACCGCCTCAAGTAAAAAAAAGGTTGCCGTTGCAATGATAAAGAGTGTCACGATCATCTCTGCAAAACGGCGCAGAATATATTTTATCATATGAATACCCTCGCGTTTAACAGATGGGACTGTCGTATCCCACATAAAAATGTTTCATACGACAGCCCCACTGTATTTTCTTTCCTTTTGACTTCTTTTATTTTCCACGTCCTTCAATATAAGTGATATAGAACTCCTGACTTGCTCCAAAGGAAGACCAGCGGAAATCTTTCACCCACGGCTGCAGGAAGTATTCTTTTGTAGAATAGTATAATGGAATCATTGCACAGTCATCAAAGAGAACCTGCTCTGCCTTAGAATAAATCTCAAGACGTTTTGCGTTATCGTTCTCACCTGTCAGGCTGTCGATCAGTCCATCGTATTCCGCATTGCTGTAACCGCCGGAAACACTCTCATACTGACCTGTATAGAAGGTACTCAGATAGTCCAGAGGATCGTTATAATCACTGAACCAGCCACCCTGGTAGACATCAAAGTTTCCCGCGTCTCTTTCAGCAGTAAGCAAAGAATAATCTCCCACGGTATTTAATTCTACTTTGATTCCCAGTACCTGCTGCCAAGTCTGCTGCAGATATTCCCGCAATGCATTATCTTCTACGGTAGATCCATTAGAAAGATAGGTAATCGTAACCTTAGACAGATCCGTGCTCTTACCCAGTTCTTTCAGACCTTCCTGGAACAGCGCCTGCAGTTTCTTACTGTCTCCCGCATATTCCTTATAAGAAGCCAGCATTGGTTCTTCCACCTGTTCCCTGTAAGATTTGTCTCCCAGTGTGATCGCCGGAGAAATAAATCCATAGGACGGTACGTATCTTCCATATACTGCTTCGATCATTTCTTCCCGGTTCAAACTGTAAGCCAGCGCTTGACGGATCTTTTTATTTCCCATCAGACCGGATTTTCCGTTATTCTTAAAATCAAATGCCAAATGAACAGTTCCCGGATAATCTGCTGTAATCAACTGCAGCTCTCCAGCCTCTGCTTTTTCTTTGTATTTTCTGGAATAATCACCGGAGGTCTGAAGTACATCCAGTTCGCCATTCTCAAACATGGTAGCTGCTGTAGAATCTTCCGCTACCAGATACCAGTTGATCGTATCCAGCTTAGTGTTGTCCTTGCCCCAGTAATTTTCATTCTTGCTCCATACCATCTTGTTATCTTCCACAAGCTCTGTCATGCAGAACGGTCCGTTATATACGCACTGAGACCAGTCTTTTCCCCACTGATCGCCTGCTGCCTCTGCGATATCCTCTCTGGTAGGATACAGCGGAGTCGCTACCAGCTTGGAAGTAAAAGTAGGATCTGCCTCTTCCAAAGTAACTTCGAATGTATAATCATCCAGAGCCACCGCTTTTACATCGTCTGCGCTTCCTTCCCCGTTATAGTATTCTTCTGCTCCCACTACGTTGAAAATAAATACCGCATAATCATATGCATATTTAGGATTCAACAGACGTTTCCATCCATATTCATAATCATGCGCTGTTACCGGTTTTCCATCAGACCATTTTGCGTCTTTTCTAAGATGGAAGGTATACACGGTTCCGTCCTCGGAAACATCTACTTTCTCAGCGCCATCCAGTTCAAAATGCTCGCCGCTCTCATCTGCAACGTTTCGGTACAAACCGGAATAACAGGCAGCCATCATCCAGCGCCAGCCCATGTCCTGCACGTCATAATTGTTGCCAAAGCTTGTAGCTCTGATATTCAATACCTGCGTATCTTCTCCAGATGCGGTACTTCCCCCGCCTGTGCCCTGCGCCGTACTGACTTCTGTTTTTCCTGAATCAGATCCGCTTCCGCATCCAGCCAATGTGGACAACGTCATGACGCCGGCAAGAGCCAGAGTCAAAATTTTTTTCAGTTTCATAATCTTACTTCCTCCCATCTTTTTACATTTGCATCCATCCCCGCTTCGCTTTCAGACTTCTGCACATTCTCTCCAACGGTGTGTCCTGACCTATTTTACACATTATCATACTAAACCATCGGATAAAAAGAAAAGATGCCATCTCCATTTTTCTTCCTATGGCACCTTAGTTCTATGGGCTAATATTATCACTACTATTATCAGCTGTCAACAGCTTTTTTGTTCTGTCGTCACAAACAACTATACTGCTGTACACGGACAAAATCTTTTCCAGGATAAAATTGACAACCTCTGTTTTCGGTGATAATATCAAAGATATGATTATAAACCATACCATCTGAAAAAGAGGAGAATATACGATGAAGAAAGAACTTTACGATACCTATGTACAGATCTTAAAAGATGAACTTCTTCCCGCCATGGGCTGTACAGAACCGATCGCCATTGCTTACGCCGGCGCGATCGCCAGAGAAACTTTAGGATGCATTCCTGACCGTGTGGAAATCGAAGTCAGCAGAAATATTATCAAGAATGTAAAAAGTGTGATTGTTCCTCATACCGGAGGATTGCGGGGTATCGAAGCCGCCGCCGCTATTGGCATTATCGCCGGCAATGCCAAACGCCAGTTAGAAGTTATTTCTTCTGTAACAGAACAGGAAATCGAAGAAACACGAAAATATCTGGAAGAAACCGCCCTTCATGTGGATTTTTCCAAATCTCCCCTGATTTTTGATATCGGTATCACGGTCTTTCACGGAGAGGAGCAGGCGTACGTGCGGATTGTAGATTATCATACCAACGTAGTGACGATCCGTCACAACGAGCAGACCATCCTGTCCGCTGAGATCACCGGCCGCACCGAGACCTCCATGGCAGATAAATCCACCCTTACCATCCGTGATATCTGTGAATTTGCAGAAATTGTAAAAATCAAAGACGTTCAGGAAGTTCTCGACCGTCAGGTTTCTTACAATATGGCGATTGCCACAGAAGGCATCCAAAATTCTTACGGTGCGAATATCGGAAGAGTTCTTTTACATACTTACGGGGAAAATGATGTGAAGATCCGCGCCAAGGCTATGGCGGCAGCCGGTTCTGACGCCCGGATGAACGGCTGTGAACTTCCGGTTGTTATCAACTCCGGAAGCGGAAATCAGGGCATTACTGTTTCTGTTCCCGTTGTAGTCTATGCCAAAGCGCTGAACGTATCGGAGGAAGAACTGTATCGTGCACTTGTGGTATCCAATCTTTCCACCCTGCACATCAAAGAAGGCATCGGTCGCCTTTCCGCCTACTGCGGCGCTGTGGGCGCCGGATGCGGCGCAGGCGCAGGCATTGCCTGGCTTCACGGCGGCAGATATAAGGAAATCGCCCATACACTGGTAAACAGTCTTGCCATTTTATCTGGAACAATCTGCGACGGCGCAAAAGCTTCCTGTGCTGCCAAGATCGCTGCCGCCGTAGATGCGGGTATTCTCGGTTACTTTATGTACAAAGACGGACAGCAGTTTATCGATGGAGACGGGATTGTAAAAAAAGATGTGGAAAATACCATTCGCTGCGTAGGGCTTCTGGCTTCCGAAGGGATGCAGGAAACAGATAAAGAAATCGTTCATCTCATGATTTCCAAAGAGGTGTGCCAATGAAAAGTTCGAAAAATCTGAAGGTAAAAATTTATGACCAAATTATTGACGGAATTGTGAGCGGAGAATAACTTCTCGGAGTCTCAATGAATGAGATTCCAACCGAAAATTGACAATTGAAT
>OHHV01000900.1_pt1 | contig 9351 bp, 8 predicted proteins | sample 1568141 | NCBI WGS metagenome assembly OHHV01 (sample SAMEA3879589, study PRJEB24766) | human gut metagenome | biome: human-associated habitat; feature: feces | place: USA | collected 1985/1987
GCGGGGATATATCACAAGACGTAACTGTTCAGTACCCTCACGGTTACGGGCAAAAATCCATTAAAAATTGCCTTCGGCGATGGGATTTTTGCTTGTATGTTTCGGGATTGGCTTGCAACTGCAAGCCAACACCTCGCGGGATAGTGAACTGCTGAATAGTTACTACAAAATATACTAATCTTGTGAAACAATCCTACACTCTGCCATCGTTCGTAACATAAGTGTAAATTTCCTATGACGGGCAGGTCTTCTGGCTCGGGAGTCTTCATACTGTTTCGCCTTCCCAGTTTCCCAGTGACATGAATGAAACAGACTCGTCCTTTACAGCGGCGTGACCGCGGGGGAATGAAACCCCTCTTTCCTCTTAGCCTGTGGAGAAAAAACACAGGAGCCTCATCATATTCAATTAAAGCCAGTGTACTCCAAACGACAATTCTTGTCAATTCTCTTGCGAAAATTTATTTGCATTTAAAACAACTTGTGCTATGATATTCAGAAGATGTGATTTGGGAGGAACAAAAGATGAGTATATGTATGGTGGGTATCGATCACAATAAGGCAAATGTGGATATCCGGGCTTTATTTTCATTTACGAAAAAAAATGCGGCTGCAGCAATGCAGACATGGAAAAAAATTTCGGGGATCCATGGCTGTGTGGTATTGTCCACCTGTAACCGGATGGAGCTTTGGGCAAGCACGCAGGATGACTGGGAAGGAGATCTCCTGGAAGAATTGTGCAGATGGAAAGAGGTGGATCCTACCCAGTATGAAGAGTATTTTGTGCGAAGAAAAGATCGGGAAGCGGTAGAGCATCTGTTCCATCTCACCAGCGGTCTGAAGTCATTGATTTTGGCAGAGGATCAGATCATTACTCAGGTAAAAGATGCTCTGGCTATGGCGAGGGAAAATTATGTGACGGATAATGTACTGGAGGTACTTTTCAGAAAAGCGGTAACGGCAGGAAAGAAGGTAAAGACCAATGTAACGTTTTCCAGAGCAAATCAGACGGCCATGGATCAGGCAGTGGAAATGCTCAGACAGAAGAATTTTCAGTTTTCAGAGAAAAACTGTCTGGTTATTGGAAATGGTGAAATGGGTAAACTGGCGGCGCAGACGTTAAAAAGGGCAGGAGCCCGGGTGACGGTGACGGTGCGGCAGTACCGCAGCGGGATTGTGACGATTCCCATGGGCTGTGAGAGGATCAATTATGGAGAAAGACTGGAATTTTTACCGTCCTGTGATCTGGTGGTGAGCGCTACGGCAAGTCCAAACTATACTCTCACGAAAGAACAGGTGGAAGATGCAGGGATTCGAAAAGATACGATTTTGATCGATCTGGCGGTGCCCAGAGATATGGAACCGGAATTGACAGAGATTCCGGGAATAGAACTGTATACGATTGATGATTTTAAAACAGAGGAATTTGGCGAGGGAACCAGGCGTTCCATGGAACAGGCGGAGGTTCTTCTTCAGGAGGAAATGGAAGAATTTTATGTATGGTTCAATGGACGGGATATGATTCCCAGAATTCAGGAAATCCGGGAAGAGGCGGTGACCGATCTGAATCTTCGGCTGCATAAGATTCTTCATAAGCTTCCTCTTTCCGAACAGGAAAAGGAAGAGCTTTCCCAGGCCATTGATACGGCGGCGGGAAAGGTAGTGACAAAAATGATCTTCGGTCTTCGGGACACACTGGATCAGAGAGAATTTGCAGACTGTGTGAAAGGACTGGAAAAACTATATGAAGAATGAGACAGGTTATTTCCCTTTATTTATGGATATCAGCGATAAAAAAATCGTGGTGATCGGGGGAGGAAACATTGCGGCCAGACGAGTGAAGGTGTTAAGTCAGTTTTGCAGGAATCTTACGGTGGTAGCCCCCAGGATTCATCCGGATCTTTTGACTTTGGAAGAGAAGGGGCAGATTCGGGTGATTCGCCGGGAATATGAAAGAGAAGACATTTACGATGCCTGGATGGTTCTGGCGACCACAGATCAGCATAAGTTAAATGAGGAGATCTACAGTGTGGCAAAATGTCTGGGCGCGCTGGTAAATGTGGCGAGCAACCGGGAAAAATGTGATTTTCATTTTCCGGGCATCGTGAAAAAAAATCATTTTGTGGTGGGGATTAACGCTTCTGGAATGGATCACAAAGGGGCAGCCCGGTTAAAGAAAAGGATTGAGGAAGCAGTGGAAGGAGCAGAGGAATCATGAAGAAAATATGTATCGGAAGCAGGGAAAGCCGCCTTGCAGTGATCCAGAGCGAAATGGTGATGGATTATCTGAAAAAGGCATGTCCTGACAGGGAGATTTCTCTGCTGACCATGAAGACTACGGGAGATAAGATTCTGGACCGTACCTTGGATAAAATTGGGGGAAAGGGACTTTTTGTGAAGGAACTGGATCGGGCGCTTCTGGAAAAACGAAGCGATCTGTCAGTGCACAGTCTGAAAGATATGCCCATGGAGACGCCTGAAGAACTGCCGATTGTGGCGTTTTCCCGACGGGAAGATCCGAGAGACGTGCTGGTGCTGCCAGAAGGAAAAGATGCGATTGATTTTTCCAAACCGCTGGGCTGCTCCAGCCAGAGAAGAATTTTACAGTTAAAAGAATTATTTCCCCAGGCGGAATATAAGAGCATCCGGGGAAATGTGATCACTCGCTTGAGAAAGCTTGACGAAGGGGAATATGGAGGGCTGATCCTGGCGGCGGCAGGTTTAAAAAGGCTGGGACTTTCCCATCGGATTTCCCGCTATTTTGAGCCGGAGGAAATGATACCGGCGGCAGGTCAGGGAATTTTGGCAGTACAGGGAAGAGCAGGAGAAGATTACTCTTATCTGGAAGGATTTGCAGATCAGGAAGGAACCTGGGCGGCGCTTTCCGAGCGGGCGTTTGTCCGGTATCTGGATGGAGGATGTTCTTCGCCGGTGGCAGCACATGCCCGGATTCGGGGAGGACAGATCCATCTTTTGGGGCTGTACTATGAAGAAGAAACAGGAAAATACAAAAAAGGCAGGATGGAAGGTCCGGTGGAAGAAGCAGAAGCGCTGGGAATCCGTCTGGCAGAAAAATTAAAGAAGGAAGTTGAAGGAGAAGTATGACAGGAAAGGTTTGGCTGGTAGGGGCAGGCCCCGGAGATGTGGGACTTTTTACCCTGAAAGGAAAACAGGTATTGGAACAGGCGGAAGTAGTGGTTTATGACAGTCTGGTGGGAGACGGCGTGCTGGCGATGGTTCCCGCAGGCGCCCGGCTTATCAACGTAGGAAAACGGGCAGGTCATCATCTGATGAAACAGGAAATGATCAATCAGGTACTTCTGGAGGAGGCGCAGAAAGGATATCGGGTGGTGCGGCTGAAAGGGGGAGATCCTTTTCTCTTTGGAAGAGGGGGAGAGGAGCTGGAGCTTCTTTCAGAACACGGAATCCCCTATGAAGTGGTTCCAGGCGTGACTTCCTGCATTGCGGTACCTGCGTATAACGGGATTCCCGTGACTCACAGAGATTACTGTTCTTCTGTTCATGTGATCACAGGTCATAAAAAAGCGGGACAGTCTTACAATATTGATTTTGAGGCGCTGGTGCGTACCGGAGGGACTCTGGTATTTCTCATGGGAGTTACCGCCCTGGAAGATATCTGCAGCAATTTGATAAAGGCGGGGATGAGCCCGTCGGTGCCGGCGGCGATTCTGCAGCAGGGGACGACGGCAGGTCAGAAAAGGATTGTGGCTACGGTGGGAACTTTGAAAGAAGAAGTGGATCGCCAGGGAATCCTCACTCCGGCGATCATTGTGGTAGGAGGCGTCTGTGAGGTAGCAGATCGATTTGAATGGTATGAGAAGCTTCCTCTGGCAGGATGCAAGATCGTGGTAACCCGACCGAAAGAATTAATTTCCCAGATGGCGGACAGACTGAGAAAAAAGGGGGCGGAGGAACTTCCCGCCATTGCCCTTTCTCCCGTGGAGGATGACCGTAAGATCAGGGAATGTCTGGAACAGTTGGAGAAGTATCAGTGGATTGCCTTTACCAGTCCCAGCGGCGTAAAAATCTTCTTTGAATTTTTGAAAAAAAATGGAAAAGATATTCGGGCTTTGGGAAGGGTAAAGATTGCGGCTATTGGAAAAGGTACAAAGAGAGAATTGGAAGCGAGAGGAATGTATCCGGATCTGATGCCGGAGGTTTTTGATGGAGCTTCTCTGGGCAAAAAAATGGCAGAGTGCTGTGAGGAAAATTCTCACATTCTGATTCCAAGGGCAGCAATCGGTAATGCAGAGATTATCAGGGAACTTTCCGTGAGAAAAGATCTCGTGGTGGATGATGTAGCAACGTATGAAACCCGATATGAGGTACAGAGCATCGTTGATGAATCCGGAGCTTTTGAGCGGGGAGAGATTGATTACGCTGTATTCACCAGCGCATCCACGGTAAGGGGATTTGTACATGCTTTGCCGGGGCTGGAATATTCCAAAGTGAAAGCGGTCTGTATCGGAAAGCAGACGGCGGCGCAGGCGGAAGAATACGGAATGCACACATATACGGCAAAAGAAGCGTCTATTGACAGTCTTGTAGAACTGGTTATACAATTAGCCGGAGAAAAGAAATGAACAAAAGTTTAGGAGATGACAGATCATGGATATGATTAAAAGACCGAGAAGATTAAGAGGCGGGGAATATATGAGAAAGATGGTCCGGGAGACCAGAATGGACAAATCTTCCCTTATATATCCTATGTTTGTGCAGGAAGGAATGGGAAAAGAAGATGAGATCTCATCCATGCCGGGACAGTTTCGCTATACGCTGGACCGTCTGCCCTATGAACTGGAGCGGGTGGCAAAAGCAGGCGTGGGCAGCGTGATGTTGTTTGGGATTCCTGATGTGAAAGATGAGATCGCCAGCCAGGCATACGCGCAGGATGGGATTGTGCAGAGAGCCCTTCAGGTAGCAAAAGAAAAATTTCCGGAGATTTATTATATTACAGACGTATGTCTTTGTGAGTATACTTCCCATGGCCATTGCGGTATGCTCTGTGGTCACGAGGTGGAAAATGACAGTACGCTGGAACTTTTGGCGAAGACTGCCGTTTCTCATGTACAGGCGGGAGCAGATATGGTGGCGCCTTCCGATATGATGGATGGAAGAGTTCTGGCGATCCGTCAGGCTCTGGATAAAAATGGATATAAAGAGACACCGATCATGTCCTATGCGGTAAAATATGCATCTGCATTTTATGGACCATTCCGGGAGGCGGCGGATTCCGCTCCGGCATTTGGAGACAGAAAAAGTTACCAGATGGATTTTCACAACAGCCGCGAGGGAGTAAAAGAAGCGCTGCTGGATGTGGAAGAGGGAGCCGATATCGTGATGGTAAAACCGGCGCTGTCTTATCTGGATATGATCACCCGGGTGCGGGAAGTGACAAATGTTCCGGTGGCTGCTTATAGTGTCAGCGGAGAGTACGCCATGGTGAAAGCGGCGGCTCAAAAGGGTTGGATCGATGAGGAACGAATCATGTGTGAGATGGCGGTGAGTACTTATCGGGCAGGCGCGCAGATTTATCTCACCTACTATGCGAAAGAGCTGGCAAAATGTATGGACGAAGGGAGAATTGGATAATGAGCAGATCGGAAGAATTGTTTCAGAGAGCGGTAAAAGTGATCCCGGGAGGCGTCAACAGTCCGGTGCGGGCTTACGGTTCGGTAGGCATGAATCCCCGGTTTGTGGAGGGGGCTACCGGTCCTTATCTGTTTGACGCCGATGGAAATAAATATATTGATTACATTTGTTCCTGGGGACCGATGATCCTGGGACATAACAATCAGGAAATCCTGAAAGCAGTGATACGGAAGGCGGAGAGTGGCTTGAGTTTTGGGGCAGCTACGGAGATCGAAGTGGAGATGGCAGAATTTATCTGTGAAAACATCCCTTCCGTAGAGATGATCCGTATGGTAAATTCCGGTACAGAAGCTGTGATGAGCGCTATCCGGGCGGCAAGAGGTTATACGGGAAGAAATAAGATCATAAAGTTTGCCGGTTGTTATCACGGACATTCCGATGCTCTGCTGGTAAAAGCAGGTTCCGGTGTGATGACGGCAGGAGTTCCCGACAGTGCGGGAGTTCCAGAAGGATGCACCAAAGATACGCTTACAGCAGTGTACAATGATCTGGAAAGTGTAAAAAAACTATTTGAAGAATATTCCGGTGAGATTGCAGCGGTGATTGTGGAACCGGTGGCGGCGAATATGGGCGTGGTTCTTCCAGAACCGGGATTTTTGGAAGGCCTTCGTAGATTGTGTACCGATCAGGGCAGTGTGCTGATTTTTGATGAGGTGATTACAGGTTTTCGTCTGGCATTCGGCGGCGCGCAGGAGTATTTTGGCGTTTCTGCGGATCTGGTTACATACGGAAAAATTATCGGCGCGGGAATGCCGGTGGGAGCTTACGGCGGTAAACGAGAGATCATGGAAATGGTGGCTCCGGCAGGAAATGTATATCAGGCGGGAACCTTAAGCGGCAATCCGGTGGCTATGGCGGCAGGTCTTACCCAGTTAAAGATTTTAAAAGACCATTCGGAAATTTATACCCATCTGGAAGAGACTGGAAAGTGCTTGTTCGGAGGGATGGAAAAACTTCTGAAAGAGACTGGAAAACCATGGACCATGAATTTTGTCGGTTCTTTGGGCTGTCTGTATTTTACCTCCCGAAAGGTGAAAAATTATGAGGATGCAAAGACCAGCGATACGAAAGCATTTGCAGAATATTTTAAATACATGCTGGAACATGGAATACATCTTGCTCCTTCTCAGTTTGAGGCGATTTTTCTTTCCAACGCTCACATGGAAGAGACTACTCGGGAGACGCTGCGGATTTTTGAGCAGTTTTTGAGAAAATGACGAGAGAAACGATGATTACGATTTTGACGATCGCTCTGTTTGTGGCAGTGGCAGCGATTTGGATGATTCTGGAAAGGAAAAAACAAAAGAAGTGGTTTCTGGCAAAAGTGAGAAGAATGTGGGGTTCTGTCACAGAGAGGGAATATTCCACAGAAGAATTGGAGAGTATTTCCCATTATGCCAGAAGACATCAGGGAGAACGTTTTCTGGTAGACGATATCACCTGGAATGATCTGAATATGGATCAGATTTTTATCAATATGAATACCACAGTTTCTTCTTGCGGAGAGGACGTACTGTATGCGATGCTCCGGCTGCCGGAATTTGACCGTGAGACCCTGGAGGAACGAAATCGTCTGATTGAATATTTCCGTACCCATCAAAAAGAGCGGGAAGAGATTCAGATGCTGGTGCAGGAGGTGCGTAAAATCTCCTCCATGTCCCTGTCAGATTATATTTTCGCTTTGAAGGATGTGGAACAGAAGGGCGTGGGAAAGTATATTTTTCTGGCGTGTCTGACACTGGGAGGCATTGGTTCCATCTTTGTGCAGCCTTTGGCAGGGGCATTGCTTCTGTTGGTGATTTTGTGTTTTAACGGATATGTGCATATGAAAGATTCCAGAAAAATCGAGCCCTATCTGAATTGCTTTTTATGTATTCTCCGTCTTTTGAAAGCAGCGGACGGTTTTTCAAAAATGGAAAATCCTGAGATTCAAAGTTACCTGGAGCGGATGGAAAAAGAGAGAAAGAAATTTCAGGGATTTCGCAGGGGAGCTTTTTTAGTTACTTCCACGAATGGAATGCAGGATGGTCTGGAAGCTTTTGTGCTGTCTTATCTGAAGATTATGTTTCAGGTGGATATGATCAAGTTTTATTCCATGCTGAAAGGCGTTTATGGACATGAGAAAGATATTGATACGCTTTTTACGGTGATGGGAGAATTGGATGCCCTGATCGCTGTGGCTTCTTTCCGGGAATATCTGCCGTATTACTCGATTCCGAAACTTCGGGAAAACCAGGAAAGGCGCAGCGGAGAACAGGTTTTTGTCAGTATGAAAGACTTGTATCATCCGCTGATTCCAAATCCGGTGGCAAACAGCATAGAGATCCGGGGAGGGATTCTGGTGACCGGTTCCAATGCATCGGGAAAATCCACTTTTTTAAAGACTATTGCGCTGAATGTTATTTTATCCCAGACGATTTTCACCTGTATTTCCCATACCTACGAGGGAGATTATCTGAAAGTGATGACTTCCATGGCGCTCAGAGATAACCTGGAGGGCGGTGAAAGTTATTATATTGTGGAAATAAAATCCCTGCAGCGGATTCTGGAAGAATGCAAGAAAGACCAGCCGGTGCTTTGTATTGTGGACGAGGTGCTTCGGGGAACGAATACCATCGAGCGGATCGCCGCTTCCTCCCGGATACTGAAATACCTGCAAAGACCGGAAGTCCTTCCGCTGGCAGCCACTCACGATATAGAACTTTCCTATATTCTGGAGGATTGTTATACGAATTATCATTTTGAAGAAGAAATTATAGACCACGATGTACTTTTCAATTATCAGCTGAAAAAAGGCCGCGCTACCACCAGAAATGCCATCCGGCTTCTGGAAATGATTGGTTATGATAAAAAAATCGTTACAGAGGCGCAGCAGGCAGCGCAGAAATTTGAAAAAACAGGCGTGTGGGAGTAGGAGAGAAAACAATGTTTGTAAAAATATATACAGACGGTTCAGCCCGGGGAAACCCGGATGGACCGGGAGGTTACGGCTGTGTTCTTCATTACGTGGACGGCAAAGGACAGCTTCACGAAAAAGAATTGTCAGCGGGGTATGTGAAAACAACAAACAACCGCATGGAACTTATGGCAGCCATTGCGGGGCTGGAAGCCTTGAACCGTCCCTGCGAGATCGAATTATATTCAGATTCCAAGTATCTGGTGGACGCGTTTAACCAGCACTGGATCGATGGCTGGCTTCGAAAAGGCTGGAAGCGGGGAAAAAATGAACCGGTGAAGAATGTAGATCTCTGGAAACGGCTTTTAAAGGCAAAGGAACCTCATCAGGTAACATTCATCTGGGTAAAGGGTCACGATGGACATGAGATGAATGAGAGGTGCGATTATCTTGCTACTTCCGCGGCAGACGGAAACGATCTGCAGGTGGATCCGGGATTGATGGCGGGAAGATAAAAAATTTCAGCAAACTTAAAATAGTAACATGGTGCGGCGCCTTCCTATGAGGGCGCCGTATTTCAATACAAGGATTGGGTATTTAGAGCGTATTTTTCTTTCACCATCCCATAAAATCGTAAAATTTTGGGTTTTCAAAGTTTTCTTACAATATGATACCCAAAACTGGTTAAAAAATTGAATGTTTAACCAGTTTTTCCAATAGATTTGGGTGTTTTCGTGAAATATTCGCTGCCTACACCCGAAATTCACTTTGACCTTGCATTAAAA